>Ga0256404_1002652_pt1 | contig 38915 bp, 30 predicted proteins | sample RumenRJG_01DNA_FD_185990 | JGI IMG/M metagenome (GOLD analysis project Ga0256404, IMG submission 185990) | Bovine rumen microbial communities from Lethbridge, Alberta, Canada - RJG_01 | ecosystem: Host-associated > Mammals > Digestive system > Stomach > Rumen | place: Canada: Alberta | collected...
TTTAACAAAATTATCCTTAGTATTAAATTATGGCTATAAGAATTGTCGGTGTAGATATACCGCAGAACAAATGTGGCGAAGTCAGTCTGACTTATATCTACGGAATAGGTCGTTCAAGCGCAAAGAAAATTCTCGCAGAGGCAGGCATTGACCCAAGCATCAAGGTAGAGAATTGGACGGATGACCAAGCAGCTAAAGTCCGTGAGATCATCGGTGCTAAATTCAAAGTAGAAGGTGATCTTCGTTCGGAAACACAATTGAACATCAAACGCTTGATGGATATCGGTTGTTACCGTGGTGTACGTCACCGTATCGGTCTTCCCGTTCGTGGACAGAGCACCAAGAACAACGCCCGCACGCGCAAGGGACGTAAGAAAACTGTTGCAAACAAAAAGAAGGCAACGAAGTAATTTAGTTAACAACCAAGTTGAAGTCCACCTCGTTAGTCTTTCGACTTTCGACTTTCGACTTTCGACTAATAAAATTATCTATCAATTATGGCAAAGAAAGCTATTGCAGCTAAGAAGCGCGTAGTGAAGATTGATGGCGTTGGCCAGCTTCACGTGATGTCTTCTTTCAACAATGTAATCGTTACGGTTGCTAACGGTGACGGCCAAGTAATCAGCTGGTCTTCGGCTGGTAAGCAAGGCTTCCGTGGCAGCAAAAAGAATACTCCGTACGCAGCACAAATGGCAGCAGCTGACTGCTGCAAGGTCGCATTCGACCTCGGTCTGCGTAAAGTTAAAGCATACGTTAAGGGTCCCGGACAAGGACGTGAGTCGGCTATCCGTGCTTGCGTAGCCGCTGGTATCGATGTAACTGAAATCGTTGACGTTACTCCCATGCCGCACAACGGTTGCCGTCCTCCGAAACGTCGTCGTGTATAATAAACATTTATAAACCTTTAACGTTTAAACTATTATGGCAAGATATATTGGCCCAAAATCTCGCATCGCACGCCGTTTCGGCGAGGCTATCTTCGGCGAGGATAAGGTGCTTGCAAAACGTCCGTACGCACCCGGACAACACGGCGTTAACCGTCGTAAGAAAAACTCTGAGTATGGTACTCAGCTCGCTGAGAAGCAGAAAGCTAAATACACCTATGGTGTACTCGAGCGTCAGTTCCGTCTTCTCTTCGCGAAAGCTGCTCGTACCAAAGGTATTACCGGTGAGATCCTGATCCAGCTTCTCGAGTGCCGCCTTGACAATATCGTTTATCGTCTCGGTATGGCTCCTACTCGTGCTGCTGCGCGTCAGCTCGTTAGCCACCGCCACATCACTGTGGACGGCAAAGTAGTGAACATCCCTTCCTTCGAGGTTAAGCCTGGTCAGGTTGTCGCTGTTCGCGAAAAAGCTAAATCACTTGAGGTCATCAATGAGTCCCTCCAGGGCTTCAACCACGCTAAGTACGGTTGGCTCGAATGGAACGAGGCCGACAAGGCTGGTAAGCTGCTCAATGTTCCCGCTCGTGCTGAGATTCCGGAGAACATCAAGGAGCAATTAATCGTTGAGTTGTACTCTAAATAATCATTAAATTCATGGCAATATTAAATTTCATCAAACCTGACAAGGTGATAATGTTGGATTCGAGTGCGAACAAAGGTATCTTTGAGTTTCGCCCACTCGAGCCGGGGTATGGAATCACGATAGGCAACGCGATCCGTCGCGTACTGCTGGGTAGCCTCGAAGGCTACGCCATCTGCTCTGTCAAGATCAGTGGTATTGATCATGAATTTGCTACGATCCCCGGTGTAATCACTGACGTTACCAACCTTATCCTCAACCTCAAGCAGGTTCGCTTCCTCCACAAAGAGGGCATCGACGAGACCACCGAAACGGTCAAACTCCATGTCCACAAGCAGAAAGCCTTCCTCGCCGGTGAGTTCAATACTGTCCTGCAGAACTTCGAGGTACTCAACCCCGAACTCCAACTCGCAGAGATGGACGATTCAGCCGATTTTGAGATTGAGATCACCATCAACAAGGGTCGCGGATACGTGCCCGGTGATGAGTCCCGTGCGAAAGATGCGCCTATCGGCACACTCGCTATCGACTCTATCTACACACCTATCCGTAACGTCATGATTTCGGTTGACCAGTTCCGTGTCGAGCAACGTACCGACTACGAGAAACTGACGATTGAGATTACCACGGACGGCTCGATTGCCCCGCAACAGGCACTCACCGAAGCCGCTAAGATCCTCATCTACCACTTCATGCTCTTCTCTGACGAGCGCATCGTCCTCGAAGAGGAGACCAAGAAGAACAGCAACGCACTCGACGAGGAGATCCTCCGCATGCGTCAACTCCTCAACCAGAAACTGCAAGACATGGATCTGTCCGTGCGTGCACTCAACTGCTTGAAGGCTGCTGAAGTAGAGACACTTGGCGAACTCGTTAAGTACCACCGCGCTGACCTGCTCAAGTTCCGTAACTTCGGTAAGAAATCCCTCACCGAACTCGACGAACTCCTCGAGCGCAACGGCCTCGCCTTCGGTATGGACATATCGCGTTATCACGTGAATGACTAATGTTATTAATTATTAAAAAGTACAATTTATTATGAGACATAATAAGAAATTCAACCACCTTAGCCGCAAGGCCAACCATCGCGCAGCGATGTTGTCCAACATGGCGTGCTCGCTGATCATGCACAAGCGTATCAGCACAACCCTCGCTAAGGCTAAAGCGCTCCGTATCTACGTGGAGCCGATCCTCACTCGTGCCAAAGAGGATAACATGAACAACCGTCGTTTGGCTTTCTCCCTCCTCAAGCAGAAAGAGGTCGTTACCGAACTCTTCCAGAACGTAGGCGAGAAGATCGCTAACCGCCCCGGTGGTTACACCCGTATCCTCCGCACCGGATTCCGTCTGGGCGATGCTGCTGAGATGTGTATCATCGAGCTCGTTGACTACAATGAGAACATGCTCAAGGAGACCAAGAAAGCTGCTAAGAAAGCTACCCGCCGTGCCGGCAAAAAAGCCGTTAAAGAGGCAGTAGAAGAAGTAGCAGAGGCACCCGCCGCTGAGGCTCCCGCAGCAGAAGCAGAGGCATAAGTTATGTTCCTAGATGCTACAAAACATAACGAAAACGTTACAGATCTCGCCAACTGCAAGGTTGGCGAATCTGTTTCCGTTTCCGGCATGATCCACAACGTCCGCGTCACCAAGTGGGGCGGCTTCATCGTCCTCCGCAAGTCGCGTGGTTTGTTGCAGGCCGTTGTCTCCAACGAGACTTCCAAGTTCTTCGACGAGAAGGGCGCAGAGATCGCCATGAACGACTTATGCCGCGAGATGGCGATCACCCTCACCGGTACGGTCAACGAGGCGAAGATCAAAGACCCCGCAGCCTTCTACAACACGATTGAGATCGCTGTCTCCGAGGTCCGCGTCCTCTCGCGTCCGACAACCGCCGAGGTAGTGGACATGAACGCCCTCAAGTTCGGCGACGAAGAGACACTCCTGCGCTATAAGTTCGACAACCGTCAGGTCACCCTCCGCAACCCGCGCGATATGGCGATCCTCAAGGTACAATCGACTATCGCACGTGCCTTCGGTGAGTTCCTCAGCGCGAACGGCTTCACCCAGATCTTCACTCCGAAGATCGTGAGCGAAGGAGCAGAAGGCGGCGCGAACGTCTTCCGCATGGATTATTTCGGCAAGCAGGTGTACCTCGCGCAGTCCCCGCAGTTCTACAAACAGATCGGTGTCGGCGTCTACGAGCGCGTCTTCGAGATAGCTCCCGCCTACCGCGCAGAGAAACATGCTACCTCCCGCCACCTCAATGAGTATATCTCCCTTGATGTCGAGATGGGCTTCATCAAAGGACAGGAAGATGTCATGACCCTCGAGGCAGCACTCCTCCGCCATATCATCGCCGTCGTAGAGCGCGATTGTGCCCACGAACTCCAGCTCCTCAATGCGGTCAACCCCGTATTGCCCGAGCAGGTACCGGCATGGAAACTGAGCGAAGTGCATGAGATCCTCTTCGAGAACCACCTCTGCGAAGCAGACCACCGCGGCGAGGATGACCTCGCGCCGGAAGAGGAACGTGCGATCTGCAAGTACGCCTTCGAGAAATACGGTTCGGACTTCGTGTTCGTTACCCATTTCCCGTCCGAGCACCGTGCTTTCTACGCCATGGACGACCCCGAGGACCCGAGTCTGACACTCAGCTTCGACCTCCTCATGAGAGGCCTCGAGATCACTTCCGGCGGACAGCGTATCCATAAGGAAGCCGACTACCGCGAGAAGATGCTCCGTCGTGGCATGAATCCGGATGCTTTCCGTTTCTACCTCGACACCTTCCGCAACGGCATGCCCCCTCACGGCGGCTTCGCCATCGGCCTGGAGCGCATCACCGCCTGCTTCCTCGGCATCGCGAACGTCAAAGAATGCTCCATGTTCCCAAGAGACATCAACAGGGTTGCACCCTGAGAAATAATCGTGCCCTTTGGGCTAAGAAAAATTGGGGGGGAAGAGATAATCGTGCCCTTTAGGGCTAAGAAAAAATCGTCTTTCTCCTCTTTTTTTGTTCTTTGTTCTGTGCGCGGGTCTTCAGCCCCGCGTTTGTTTCTCTCCGTTGCCTTCCCAGGGCTTGCGGTGTAGGCGGTGATCACTTATCGCGCTTCGCCGGTACTCTCTCCGCGTTCGTGCCGATTATTTGCCTATTCCGTCATCTGTCTTTGCGTCATGTCACACAAGGCCGCAAACGCCAGACGCCCGCCCGTAATAGGCTCAATGCGGATGTAGCCCATGCGGCGTGTAAGTATTCTGCTGTTTACCTCCGGTGGTGTTCTTTGTGCTGTTTAGTAAGGTGGCATGCTATGCGTTTTTCTTTGTATTACGCCGATTGCCAATCGGCATCTACATCGTTCATTGTTCCGGCTGTTAGCCGGCTTTCCTTCGTTTGTTAGTCCGGCATTGTATGCCGGTAGTTCATAGCGTTTATGCGCCGCGAATCCATGCGCGGCATGCATTTTTTGCCCATTTTATTTGCACAATTCAAAAAAAAGTTGTACCTTTGCACGCACAAAAAAAAGTACGCGATATATCCCATTCCCCAATCTCGAATTCTGGAAAAATTCACACAGCGGGAATAGGTTACCTGAGTTCATGTATAGGCGTGAACTATATGGTGCTTATATGCTGAATGGTTTTCCAGAGCCTGAGATTGATATAAGCCACATATATTTCGCGCCTTTTTCTTACTTCCGCCGGAAGTTCTAAACCAACTCTCCACTGCAACGCAATAAAAAAATCGAAAAAAAAACATATTGATTAGGGGATTACCCTCTTACAACTGTCTAACGGATAGAAGCGCTTATGAAATTATTTGCTAAAAATGCATCTGCCTCGCTTGACAAAGAGCGTGAGTTTGAGGATATATATAACAGGTACGCGCGCAAGATTTACGGATTTGCTATTCGTTTGTCTGACGGCGATACGTATCTGGCGGAGGAGATTTTGCAGACTACGTTCATGCGTCTGTGGGAGCATTGGGATGAACTCGAGAACCGCGAATCGGTGTTGAATTATCTCTTCGCTTCCGCAAAGAATACGTTCCTTAATTATTGCGAGCACGAGACCATCCACCATGTTTATGAGGAGTACGTGTTGCGTCATGGCGTTGAGGAGAGTGCGGAGAGCGAAGAAAAACAAGATGCAGACTCATTGGAGAACTATCTCCGAGAATTGGTGGAAAGCATGCCGCCGATGCGTAAAAAAGTATTCGTCATGAGCCGCTATCAGCATAAGACCAATCGCGAAATCGCGCAGGAACTGCAGATTAGCGAAAAGACGGTTGAGGTGCATATCACGCTTGCACTTCGTGAGTTAAGAAACCGATTGAATGATTAATAATAATAATCCTGTTGATATGAACGATTTGATGCGAAAATACTTGCAAGGTCAGGCTACGGAGCAGGAGCGTATGACGCTGCTTGCTCATCTTCGCGCAGATGAGCAGATTGGCAACTGGCTGCGTGCGGAGATGGAGTTCTCCGATAGTAAGATGCCGCAACCTGTGCAGGAGCGTATATTGCGCAATATCATGGGGAGTCGGCGACCGTCAGCCGGGCGTAACGCACGTTCCTATTTTCTGATGGCTGCATGTATCTCTCTCTTTGTTATTCTCTGCGGCGTATGCGGCATACTGCTTTGGCAAAACATATCGGAGAGAAATACGATGCTGTGCGCTGATTTGGTTGTCAGCACCCAGATGGGCGAACATAGTCAAATCACCCTGCCGGACGGCACCGAAGTGACCCTTAATGCGCTGACTACGATCCGTTATGCTACGGCCATGCCGGACGGCAAACGCCGTGTGCAGGTAGACGGAGAAGCGTTCTTCCATGTGGCTAAAGATGCAGAACATCCATTTATAGTCACTGCAGGGGATGTGGACGTTACCTGCCTCGGCACTTCGTTTGATGTGCGTAATTATGCAGACGAGAAGACAACAGCAGTCGTGTTGGCGGAAGGCAAAGTGCGTGTAAACACAGCCGAGGCCGACTTGACCATGGAGCCGAATAGTCGCGTCATTTACAATCGTTCTACCAAGGCGCTGAGTAAACGCTCTGTGCCAAGTAGCGATTATACCTGCTGGATGTCTGGAGAAGTGCGATATAACAATCAGACGCTGGAGCAGATTGCTGCCGAATTATCTCGTAACTATAACATCGAATTTGTCATCACCAGTGACGAACTCAAGCAGGAGCGCTTCAATGGTTACCTCGGACGCTCGTCGTTGCGTAATATCCTTGATGTGCTCTGCCTTGCGTCGAACATGAGTTACCATGTGGATAATGAAACGATGGTGTATATCTATCCGCGCAAAAAATCCAAATGAACACATACAAACAAAACAATAATAAATTATTAAATGTTTAGTATCATGAAAAAATCTCTATTCTTTTTGGCATTAGGATTACTTGGTGCTACCGGTATCCATGCCGCAACTATCAACCATGCGTATGACAGCGGCAAGACTGCCGCAGAAAACGGAGATGCATTGAAGGCTACTATTTCCGGTGCTTCTTCCGGCGATGTCATCAAAGTGCAAGCCGGTACGTATCAAGGTAACTTCTCCATGAAAGAAGGCGTCAATGTGTCTGGTGGATGGAACGAAGGTTTTACCTCCCAGACCGATTATGCAACGGTGCTGGATGCCAATGCCGATGGGCGTGTGCTGGAGCAACCGTCTAATTTCACTACATGGACCATCTGGTCTAACTTTACCATCCAAAACGGTAATCTTAAGGCAATAAGTGCCACTCCTGCCAATGGGCTCAGTTCTGGTGTGGCGCTGGGCAAGAAAGGTCAGGTCAAGCACTGCCTCATTCAGAATAACACCTTCGCCTACAATGGTAACTGTATGGGTGGCGGTGTCGGCAACGATGCCGTGGACGCAGCCACGGACGTATGCGCAGAAGACTGTATAATCCGCAATAACTGCGGTACGCATGGCGGTGGTGTCCGCGTCCGCGGTACGGTGCTCAACTGCATCATCGAGAACAACAATACCAATAACTCCATCAAAACGGGTCCCGGCGGTGGCGTACACTTGCAAAGTGGTCGTTTGGTGGGCTGTATTGTGAAGGGCAACTACTCCGGCGGCGACACGGGTGGTGTGCGTCTGTTCGGTAAGTGCCAGGTAATCAATTGCCTTATCGCTGACAATACCGCTACTGGTAAGGTGGGAGGAATTGGTATAGAATCTGCTAATTCGGATGTCATCGGTTGTACTATCGTTAATAATGACCAACTCATCAATGATGCATCGCATAATTCGAAATGCGGTATCTCCTGTGGTGCTACTTCGGACAATGGCACCAAACTGGCGAATAACATCGTATGGGGCAACAAGCACAACGGTGTTGCGCAGAATACACAGATATATTATATTTCGCATTATGCTGCAGCAAACCGTGTTTACAACGCCATCGCCCATCAGAATACCACGAACGGTATCAAATTGAGCATGAGTAACGATGAGGATGATACCTATCTGGATGGAGATCAGAACGAGCAGACGGGCCGTGCTCCGCATTTTGCAGACCCTGCCAATGGTGACTACCGCCTGACTTGGCAATCCCCAATGTTGGGTAGAGCGAACTCTTCTATCGCTGTTGTTACAAAGGATTTAGATGGCAATAACCGTAATATTGAAGGTGTAGATCTTGGTGCCTATGAGTTGCCGTACTATACCTTGACTATCGCTGCATTTGACCATGCAACGCTCACCGTCGGCGGAGAAACGAAAACAGCAGGTGATTATCCGCTGCCAAAGGGCTATACAACTACCGCTACTATAGAGCCTGATGAAAACTATAGCATCACGAGCGTAACCTGCGATGACGCTATTCTGACACCGGAGGCAGGTATCTATACCTTGCCGGCTCTGCTGACTGACATGACCCTGACCATTACGGTACAGTCGACTCCTACTAGTATTGACGATGCCAATACTGCTGTCAAGGCCGTTAAGGTTATCCGCAACGGACAACTCCTCATCCTTCGTGATGGCAAGGAATTCAATGTCTTGGGTTCGCAATTATAATTAGAATCTTTGGTCAAAATCTCATTTCTTTATGAAACGGACTTATATTTTCGCTCTCTTTTCCTTGGTGCTCGCGTTTGTCGCGTGCACCAAGGAGAAGGCGCGCGAGCTACCTACATTCAGCACCATCACCGTCACGCCCGCCAAAGAGGTCTATGCGCTCGGTGACTCTGTGCAATGCTCCATCACGATGCTGACCCCGGGTGATGCGGCACTCAAGAAAGCCACATACTGGTTCTATACCTCTTGGTGGGGTAGCGACCCGAATATGACAGCGGACTTCTGTGCACCCGATACCGTAGAAGGCGTTGTGTCTTTCTCTTCCAGCAGAATCGCCCTTACCAAAGCAGGCGAAGTACGCATCTATTTCTGGGGACGACTGGAGTATCCCAATTGGGATTTTCAACCGGTTCAGATTCCTGTCACAATACACGTTCAATAATAAACACCTGATCCCATGAGACGCAAATTTATCATAGCATTATCCCTAATGCTCCTGTCGTTGTTGACCGTCCAAGCGCAGGTGGTGACGCTGAAAGTGACCAACCAGCCTATACGGGAGGTGTTGCCGATGGTTGAGCAGCAGTGCGATTACCATTTCTTCTACAACAATAATCTCACAGGGTTGGATAACCTCGTCACCCTCACGCTTAATCAGACCCCCTTGGAGCAGGCGCTCAAGCAATTGTTCAAAGGAACCGGCATCTCCTACAAAATGGCGGAGAATAATGTCATCGTGCTCTCCGTTGAAGAGAAAAAGTCTGCGGTCCGACATATAACCGGTGTCGTGCTGGACAAGAAATCCAATGAACCCATTATCGGTGCCTCTGTCGCTGTCAAAGGTACAACTTCCGGTACGATTACTGATTTGGATGGAAATTTTACCCTCGAAGCATCTACCGGTCAGTACCTCCAAGTATCCTATCTCGGTTATGAGACCTATGAGTTGCGGGTGGCTGCCGGTAGCGATATCTATCGCGTAATGTTGGCGGAGTCCACGGCTCAGCTCGATGAAGTGGTTGTTGTCGGCTATGGCGCGCAGAAGAAAGTGAACCTTACCGGAGCCGTCAGCGTAGTCGAGTCAAAGGACATCGTCGGGCGTCCGACACCGAATATGGTCACAGCCCTGCAGGGCGCCGACCCTGCGCTCAACATCACCATGTCCGCCGGCGGACCGGGTGCCTCCTACAACTTTAATATTCGTGGTCTGGCTTCTATCAACAATTCTTCTACCACCAAGCCGCTGGTGCTGGTGGATGGTGTAGAGATGGAACTCTCCCGTGTCAATACCAATGATATCGAGTCAGTGTCTATCCTTAAGGATGCCTCCGCTTCCGCTATCTATGGTTCCAAAGCCGCTGCCGGTGTTATTCTGGTCACTACCAAATCCGGTAAGGAAGGACTCGCTCCGCAAGTCACTATTGATGCTAAAGCCGGATGGAAATCGCCGACTACTGACCATGATTTTATTACGCAGGGATTCTGGTCCGCATACATCAGCGATATCTTCATGCTCCAGCATACCAAGACCGCGATGACTACTTATACCGAAGCGGATTATGCCGAATTATGGATGCGTCTCAATGACAAATCCGAGAATACGGAACGCCCATGGGTGGTTACACAGAATGACGGCTCGTACAAGTACTACGCCAATTTCGATTGGTATGACCACTATTTCAAATCCACCCGTCCGATGCAGGACTATAATATCAGCCTCAAAGGCGGTAATGACCGCATCAACTATTTCGTCAGCGGACGGTATTACACCGAGGATGGTATGATTCGTATCGATAACGACAAGTGGCATCAGTTCTCAACCCGCGCCAAGGTGAATATCAATATCAAACCCTGGCTGCACTATGGTGTCAACTTCTCCTTCTTCTCGTCGAGATACACCTATCCGGGTACGGAATCGTCTCGTGAGATTTTCCGTGTAGGCTCACTCCATGCGATGGCATACATTCCCGCCACCAATCCCGACGGCTCGTTTGTGTATCTCAACCCCTGGATATACTCCGGGCAGGGAACGGTAGGTGACGGTATGAGTGCGCTGCTGCTCAACGGCAAGCATAAGAACCTCAATCTCAACCGCGAGATGGTCATTCAGAATTCGCTTACCTTTGACCTCTACAAGAATCTTACGCTCAATGCGGATTATTCGTTCACATGGCGTATGAAGGAGATTAGCAACCGCTCCGTCAAAGTGCCCTATTCAGCCAAAGAGGGGACAACGGACTTGATTGAGAACTTCCGCTCTGTCGATTCGTACCACCAGCAATTGGCGCGGTACCAGACGCATAACTACAATGTCTATCTGCGTTGGACACCCACATGGGATAAGCATCACCTTACCCTCACGGCGGGATATAACGGCGAGATGTATCGCTATCATTCGCTCGAGGCAGAGCGGATGGACCTCATGACCGAAAATCTCTCATCGTTTAATTTCGCCAAAGGTGAAGTAACCAAATTGAGCGAGAGCATCAAGACCGTGGCTACAAACGGCTTCTTCGCCCGTGTTAACTACGACTGGGCGGGACGATACCTGTTCGAGGTCAGCGTGCGTGCCGATGCCTCTTCGCGCTTTGCACCGGGTTATCGTTGGGCAGTTACGCCGGGCGGAAGTCTGGGATGGCGTATGTCGGAAGAACCGTTCTGGGAGTCTATTCATGATTGGTGGGACAATGCCAAGATACGTTTCTCTGCCGGACAGCTCGCTAACCAGATGACCGGATACTACGATTATATCCAGTCGGTCGATGCTGACGGTATGTTCACCCAGGCCATCACGCTTGACGGTGCTACCGTCCTCTCCTATGCTACGGAAAACGACCCCAATGCAGGAACGCTTACTTGGGAGAAGATGACTACCTATGATGTGGGTCTTGACCTCGGATTCTTGGGTAACCGCCTCTCCCTGACAGGTGATTTCTATATCCGTAATACCGAAGGTATGCTCAATACCGGTACGGCTCTCCCGTCTGTATATGGCGCCACTGACCCCAAGCAGAACTCCGCCAATATGTCCACCCGAGGATGGGAACTTTCCGTCATGTGGCGAGACAAGCATAATGTCCTCGGAAAGGATTTCAAGTACGAAATCGGCGGCGGTGTAGGTAACTACCGCACGTTCATCACCAAATACAATAATCCTGAAAAGCTACTATCTACCTATTATGAAGGACAGGAACTTGGCGAACTGTGGGGATACGAGATTGACGGCTTGTTCCGGACCCAAGAGGAGGTTGATGACTATCTGACCAAAGTGGACCCTGTCAACTCAATGGTCTATACCGATATAGTCGGTGTGCTTGATTCCAAGGCTCCGGGACTTCATCCGGGCGATGTGCGCTATGTGGACCTCAATGGTGATGGTGTCATCACATCAGGAAACAATACCGTGGATAACCCGGGTGACCGCCGTATCATCGGTAATACGCTGCCTAAGTATAACTATAATTTCCATATCAGCGCTGAATGGTACGGAGTGGATATTAGCGTTTATTTCCAAGGTGTGGGAAAACGGGATTGGTATCCGTCTAATGAAGCTACCACTTTCTGGGGCCCCTATTCACGTCCCTACCAGGGATTCATGGAGAAGAACTTCATGTCTCATGTGTGGAGCGAGGATAACCCCAATGGTTACTTCCCCCGCTACCGCGCCTATGAGGCACTCGGTTCAGCGAATAGCCTTGGACCGGCTAACAGCCGTTATATCCAGAACATCGGATATATCCGACTCAAGAATTTCACCGTCGGATACACCCTCCCGTGCTGGAAGAAAGTGTTCTCCGAGTTCCGTATCTATTTCTCTGGAGAAAACCTGTGGTACTGGAGTCCGCTCAAGAAATACTGCAAAAGCATAGATCCCGAATCGGCGAACGCTTCTTCGCAGGCCATTACGTACGGTTTCTCCAAATCGTTCACCTTCGGTATAACTGCAACCTTCTAACGCCCTATGAGTATGAGAAAGATAATATCTAACAGCAACGTAAGTTGCGGTCCAACAGCAAAGCGGTCTAACAGGCTATGTAAAGCCGGTCTAACAGCGTTAGCGGTCTTGACGCTCTGCGTCACCTCCTGCAACATGGATCTTGCGCCGGAGGACCAGCTCTCTACCGTTACCTATTTTACATCGGGAACAGCACTCAAAGAGTATAGCAATTATTTCTATCGCATGATGCCTGACCCGGAAACAATGTATGCAGAGGAAGGCGAGCATTTCGTGGCACCCGTCCCCAATGACGAGATGCGCGGCATACGCGATATCCATAGCGGTGAAGCCTATTGGAGTAAGGATGTATGGAAAACGCTTCGCAAGATTAATTATCTGCTGGCGAACGCTGACCAATGTTCGGATGCAGATGCCCGTACGCACTACGTAGGCGTGGCGCATTTCTTCCGCGCGTACTTCTATTTCAATATGCTGCAGCGTTTTGGCGCGGTGCCATGGTACGACCATGTAATCAATGCGGACGATAAAGAGTCCCTGAATCGTCCGCGTGACTCCAGAGACTTGGTAGTAAGAAATATCATTGCCGATTTGGATATGGCTGTTGATGAGCTGCCCGCCATGCGTTCTGCCTATGAAGTCAATAAGTGGACAGCCCTTGCGCTTAAGTCCCGTGTGTGCTTGTTTGAGGGTACGTTCCGCAAGTACCATGCCGGAACTACGTTCAATGGTGGCAGTTCGGTTTATAGTGAAGTGCTTCCTTGGGATGACCTGCTACAGCAATGTGCCGATGCTTCGCTCACACTCATGCAAGAGGGAGGATACAGTCTCTATACGACCGGAGCGGAACCCTATCGGATGCTGTTTGCTACGCTCACTCCGCAAACGGAGGAAATTATTTGGGCACGGGCGTATAGCAAGGATTTGGATATCAAGCATAACGCACAGGCATGGTCCGTGGCGCGTGCCACCGGCTTCACCAAGCGTTTCGCTGACCTCTACCTCATGACCGACGGTACACCCTTCACCTCGCAGGCAGGGTACGAAACCGTTCAGTATCTCGATATATTCGCCAATAGAGACCCGCGTATGGCACAAACTATCCATGCACCGGGCTACATCCAGATGGGAGCGGATAAAACCTATGCCGTCAACCTCCGGATGTCGCTCACCGGATATAAGTATATCAAGTACATCATGGAGTCAACCTATAATACTTGGGGTGGCAGCGTATGCACCATGCCGATTTTCCGGGTAGCAGAGGTATATCTCAATTATGCGGAGGCGAAAGCCGAGCTTGGAACGCTTACCCAGTCTGATCTTGACAAATCCGTCAATCTGCTGCGTGATAGAGCCGGTGTGGCGCATTTGAGTATGAGCGATGCGAATGCCAATCCGGATGCCGGCATGATCTCGGAGAACGGATACGGGTTCTCTTCGCCCGTGCTCCTCGCGCACCCCAACAAAGGCGTGCTGCTGGAGATTCGACGTGAAAGACTCATAGAGACACCGCTAGAAGGACTCCACTATTGGGATATCATGCGATGGAGAGAGGGACACTTGTTCACTCTGCCGAGGCTCGGTTTGTATTTCCCGGGCGAAGGCAAATATGACCTTACCGGCGACGGGAAAGCCAATATCCTGCTCTCTGCCACCAAGAAAAGCGGAGGACTCGGCGTGACCTGTCTGGTATTCGACCAGGATGTTTTCCTCTCCAACGGCACTTCCGGCAATATGGTCGCCTATAAAGACATGATTATGCAGTGGAATGAAGACAAAGACTACCTGTATCCTATCCCTATCACCGACCGCACCATGACATCCGGAGCGCTCAGCCAGAACCCGGGATGGATAGATGGTCTGCAATACTAATATTATTATAATTAACCCCTAAAATTATTTATTATGAAAAAAACTTTCTTTCTTGTGTTAAGTGTAATGCTCAGCACATGCCTTTTCGCTCAAGAAGAGGTAACACGTTATTTCTTCGCTCCGGTAGGTCTGGGTGATGAAGACGGTACATCATGGGAAAACGCTGCCGGTGCTGAACTGCTTGGTTCTACTCTGGCTGACGCCGAACCCGGTACCGAGTTTTATCTAATGGAAGGAGCCTATGCACCGGACGTCAACACCAACAAATGGGTTATCCCGCAAGGTGTAGTGCTTAAAGGCGGTTATCCTACTACCATGACCGGCACCAGCACGTCGTATAACTACATGTTGGGTGGACAGTCCGTCTTCTCTGCTGACCTGGATGGTGATGGCAAGGGAGACAACACCAGTTATGCATTCGTATATATCGGCGATGGCACTGCTGAAGAGAAAAGCGATGCGTACTACAGTACTTGGCAGAAGACAGAGATCTGGGGTATTACCTTCCGCGATGGCATGCGTCTGAACAGCAAGTATTGGGGCAATATGGTATTCGTACAGGCTGCGCAGGTGGACTTCCATTTCTGCCGTTTCCTCAATAATGACTCGCAGACAGACGATGACGCCAACGGTTCGAATGGAGCTATAGAGATTTGGGGTAGTGCCGTACGCTGCTTCGATTGTATCTTCCGCGATAATATTACTGCCAAGGGCTCTGGTGCTGCCTTCCAGGTTCGTCCGCGTCAGTCCAACTCTTCTTCTACTGACCCGCTGGATGCTTCGATTGCTTACTTCGAGCGTTGCGAGTTCCGCAATAACATAGCTTATGGTACCGTGCTAAGTGTTCCGGGGGCAGAGAAATGGGGTACCTATGGCGGCAACTGCTCCGTTTCGGATAATGGCGGTTCCGTGTATCTCGTAAACTGCCTCGTTGCCGATAGTAAATGCTGGTATCGTGGCGTAGGTATCCGCGTAGGCAGTAATGCATCTGCATACTTTATCAACAATACCTTCTACAATAACCCTTGCCGTCAGCGCAGCAGCCGTGGCTCAAATAACGGTTCTGCCGTTTCTGCAGGCACAAATTCGAAAAACTACTTTGCCGGTAATATCATGGTGGAGTATGCGGCAAATGATGACTTTACATCTTCTGATGCAGTGGTTTTCATTCAGGCTGCCAGCACTGCTGCATATAGTGCGGGTTACAATGTAATCGGTACGGTGATGAATAATAGTACTGTCGAGAACAGCGGTTTCATTGCCTCCGACAATATCCCGACCTCGCTGGAAACGGTCAATACGATTGAGAAGGTCTTTGGTACCAATGCGATTGCTAACCAGGGCGGTGTAAGCGATGTAGTGGCTCCGCTGGAGGGCCAGGCCGCTATCGACCTCGCTGCCGTAAAGGATGTTATCGCTACATGGCCGATTGACGATATCGCCAAAGTGATGGATCTGGATAAGGACCAACGCGGTTATACCCGTGCTGCCACTACTGTCGCTGGTTCCTATGACCCCAATGGCGTGGCTCGTGAAGATCCACAAGGTATTGAGGATATCCAAAGCGCTGTTAAATGCACGAAAGTGCTTCGTGATGGACAAGTGATGATTATCCGTGGCGAGAAAATCTATAATACCATCGGTCAAGAATTGTAATCATGACGTTCGTCTTTGATTTAGGCGGAGTGCTCGTAGATATCGACGTGCAAGGATTTCTTAAGCGTTTCTCGGCACTCCTGCTCCCTGACAGCAAGTTGGGCGTTTCGCCCGACGAGCTGTTAGGGGGAGGAGGCGACTCCTTCCTCCATGATTATGAAATGGGGACGATCGGCACAGAAGATGTCTTGCGCCATTTGCATGCCCTTTGCCGTCCCGAGGTTACAGATGAGCAGATACGGCAGGTTTGGTTCTCCGAATTGGTACCCGTCTCAGAAAAAGTAAAATCGTTACTCAGAAACTTGCGGAATGAAGGGAACACCGTTTTCATGCTCTCCAATACCAACCCCATGCACTGGGAGGAGTACATCATGCCTATGTTTTGCTCCGATGGTTATACGCTTAATGACTATTTCAACCGAGTCTTCCTCTCGTACAAGCTGCATCTTTTCAAGCCCGAACCGGCAATGTATGCCGAAATAGAGAAATATATTCCGGCTGGGGATGAAGTAATCTATATTGACGATGTGGAGAAGAACCGGATGGCTGCTCCGGAATCATGGTGGACAATGAATTCTATCAATGCTATAATATAAATCAGACATGCGCAATCTCAAATCTATTATCTTATTATCCGTTCTTATCGTTTGTCCTGCTTTACAAACAATGGCGGAGGAGGTGGGGGTACACCGTTTTGCCAATTATAATATTCGCTTTGTCAATGCTTCCAATGGAGATACGGGGCAGCGGCTTTGGGCAAACCGCCGGCAATACGTGGTGCAAATAATCACGGACTATGATTTCGATGTCGTAGGCATGGAGGAGGTGACGGGCAACAATAAGGATGCTACCACAGGTAAATCACAACTGCAGGACCTCCGTGATATGCTGACCGGGTACGCTGACTATTCCGTGGAGCGTGAAGGGAAGAACTATTCGTATAATTCCATTTTCTATAAGACTTCTAAATATACGCTTATCGATAAGGGACGCTTTTATGTCAACGAGCATCCCGACAGCCCGGGTATCGGATGGGAAGGCTCCCATGCGCGTACCTGCATATGGGTACATCTTCGGGATAATGCATCTCAGCAGGATTTCTATTTCGTCTGCACCCACCAGAATTATGGAGAAACGATGTCCGGTATAGAAGGAGCCAAACTGGTAGGTAACCGCATTCGCCAACTGGTAGGTCAGACGCCGGTGGTGCTTGTAGGCGATTTCAATATGAGCCGTTCCGCGCACGAAGAAGCTTATCGTGGCTATGCGTCCCATCTCTACGACTTGGCGCTTACGGCGCCTGTTAACCAATGTCTGCCTGCCAACGGACCGCAGATAACGGCTACCACTACCGGATGGACTCCGGCCACCAACGGAAGTACAGGTAATGAGTTCGATTATATTTTCTACGACCATATGGAGCCGCTCTCGCGGCATATCATCACCCAGTATTATCCGGAGGCAGGACGTACGGTCAATCCATCTGACCACTATCCTGTGTTAGGCCGTTTTCGTCTCGGCTCTACGGCGCATGCCACCCGATTCTATGCTACGGATGTAGCTTCTCTGGAGACAGCTCTCGCTAACGCCACGATGGGGGATACCATCATGCTTGCAGCCGGCAACTATAACCTTTCTTCACCCATCGCACCTGCATGTTCCATGGTGTTGATGGGAGGGTGGAATGCGGATTTTTCATTGCAAACAGGTGTTAGTACGCTTATAGCCAATGCCTTAGCAGAACCCGTGATTAATATTCCTCATTACTATAATCTGGAGTTAAACCATATTTCCATACAAGGGAGCAATGTATCTACGGTGGGAGGTGGCGCTGCCGTGTATTCATATGGTCCGAATCTCCGGCTCATAGACTGCCGGTTCTTTTCCAATACCGCTTCTTCCGGAGGTGCAGTAGTACACAAAGGAGATAGCCTTTATATCGAAGACTGTCTGTTCTCCGGCAATACGGCTACTAACGGAGGTGCCCTCTGGTTTCAGGTGCGCGATAAAGCACTCATCCACAACTCGCGTTTTCTGTCTAATACAGCATCAGCCGCAGGTGCAGCGATTGAAGCGCTGGCATTCAACGTGCTGGATGTGCAGCGCTGTTCCTTTGTCTCCAACACCTCCGCTACGCATGGTGCGCTGGATATAGCCCCTGCGAAAGCCCCGGCCGGAGCGCATATCCTCAACTGCTCCTTTCTCAATAACACGCTTAATGCGAAAAAAGGTCTTGCTACAGCTACTAAAAAATACGGCGGTGCTGCCCTCTGGGCGGATATGACGGCTTCTACTATCCCGCTTAATATTGGTCTATGCTCCTTCATGGGCAATCATCTTACCTTTACCGGCACAGAGGATAACTTCGGCGGAGCTGCCGTGGCGATTTTCAAAGGCAAAGTGTGTCTCATGGATAATATCATTCTTGCCAACGACCAGACTATAGGCACTAATTTAGCTGCTTGGGGAGACCTGCATACCGATGCTACAGATGTTAATCTCTGGAGAGACACGTATAACCTTTATTCCTCTTCCGCTGACATTGCCGGATGGGAACAGGATATAGTCAATATCTTTGGTGGTACGCTTAATGGGAATAAGTACATACCGCAAACTAAAGCCAATGGAGCATATCCTATCTACCAAAAGACGCTTGCTTCATATAACATCATGTGCCTCCCTACGACGCAACGCCTTTGCGAGTCTGCTTTTACATATGATCTTGACGGAGATGGCACTGTTGGAGGCTATATCAAATATGATCAGGTCAACCATTCCCGCGGTATCAAATCCTGCATAGGCGCTGTTGAATATACCGACAACGACTCCCCTGAAGGACTCGAATCAATCACCAATGACCAACCACCAATGACCAATAAAATCATCAAAGATGGTCAGTTGCTTATTGTACATAATAATAAAACATACGATTTGTTCGGTAGATTAATCCAATGAAAAATCTTCGATACATTCTTTTGTCTGTACTTTGTACTTTGTACTTTGTCCCTTTGTCACTTGCCCAAGATCCTTGGGTGATCACCGCCGAACATCCCCTCGTAGGTGATTACTACGGTATCACATCCGCCAACGGACAGATAGGTCTGGTTAGTAGTCGCAATCCTCTTCAGGTGGACAAGTTGGTAGTCGGCGGTCTGTACGACCTATATGCTCCCGGGCGCGTAAACAACTTTTTCCCGAACATCAATCCGCTGGATATCATCTTGTGCATTGATGGAACGGAGGTGTCTGCCGATGCTCTTGCAGATTATACTCAGCAAATGAATCTGCGCAATGCGGCATTCTCGGGAAAGGGTACGTTTGCAGACAAAATGAAAGTCGAATATGTAACAGTGGCGCTGCGGCACATGCCGTTTGGCTTTATGACGGATGTCACGCTTGCGACACTTGCAGACTGCGACATCACTGTCACGAACAGGCATCGCTTACCCGACAACCTGTCTGAACCGCAAGCTTATTTCTCGCGCATTAAGAATAAAGCCAGTCCTTTTACCAAGCAGCACCCTACTTATTACCTGCTCACCACTACGGCGCAATCACCCGGTGCACGCCATCGCCTTGCTGCCACTACTGCCTTCCTCTTTCCGGACTATATGGCAGAGGGTTCTCCCGTCGCGATAACTCAACCGGCTAAAGAAGGAAAACAGGCGCATACAATGTCATTCAGCCGGCATCTGTCTGCCGGCGATACCCTGCATTTCTGCATCGTCGGTAATGTGATAGCGTCTAATGTGGTGCCCGATACGCGCAATGAGTCGGAGCGGCTCACTGTCTATCAGCTTCTTGAGGGATACGACCGGTTATGGCAACGCCATGACCAAGCATGGAATCAGTTATGGCAATCGGATATCATCATAGAGGGAGACCTGCAAGCACAACAGGATATCCATTCGATGCTTTATCATCATTATGCCTTCTTCCGCGAAGGCAATGCCGCCTCATGTTCTCCGATGGGACTGAGCGGATTGGGATATAACGGACATAATTTCTGGGACGGGGAAACGTGGATGTTACCGCCGTTGTTGATTATGCACCCCAATCTGGCCGCGCAGATGCTCCGCTATCGTTTCGACCGTCTTTCACAGGCACGCAACAAAGCTTTTATGCACGGCTATCGGGGTGCCCTCTATCCGTGGGAGAGTGCAGATAGCGGACAGGAGGAGACGGCTCCGAATAATATGTATCCTGCTCTGGAGCATCATGTCACAGCCGACGTGGCAATTGCCTGCTGGCAGTATTATTCCATCACGCAGGATAAACAATGGCTCGCAGAAATAGGATATCCTATACTTAAGCAGACAGCCGACTTCTGGGTCAGTCGTACCGAACCGAATGGCGACTTGCTCAATCTTATTGGAGCGGACGAATGGAATAGCAATACGTATGGTGGAAAGCAGGTTAATAATAATGCCTATACTATCGGTGCGGCTAAAACCAATCTGATGCTGGCAACGCGTGCTGCCGGTGTGCTGAAAACCAAGGCCGACCCGCTATGGAAGCAGACTGCGGAAAAAATGCATTATGCATCCTTGCCTAATGGTCTGATTGCGGAGCATGACACCTATCATGGCGAACCAACCAAGCAGGCTGATGTGGTTCTGCTGGCATTCCCGCTGCATGAACTGACAGACCCGAAAACAATCGCGCAGACGCTGGCGTACTATATCCCCACCGTGCCGGAGAAGAAGACTCCGGCCATGTCTAAGTCTATCTACGCCACGCTGTATGCCCGACTCGGAGAAGCCGACAAGGCACTCTATTGGTGGCGTGATTCCTACCTGCCGAACCTCAATCCCCCGTTCCGTGTGGTAGCGGAGTTCAATGGTGGAACCAACCCCTATTTCATTACCGGTGCAGGAGGTACACTCCAAACATTACTCTTCGGATTCGCCGGGCTCGACATAACCGACAAAGGACTCAAACAAGCCTATAAGCCTGTACTCCCGTACGAGTGGGCATCGCTGACTATTCGTCGTCAAGGATATCCCGATATAGTCATTAAGCAAAACAAAAGATAAACATGACACGCAAAGAATTTCTTCAAACACTCGGTCTCGGTGCAGTCACTATGGCGGTAGGTTCCTTGCCTGGCTCATCGTTATTACAGGCAGCTGAACCGACTACAGACAAGGCGATACTGCCTAAGAATGCAGAACGACTCTCCTTTGGTTTGCCGGACCAGGAAGCCGTTGTGCTCAAGCCGGTCACGGCTATCGTCATCGGTGCCGGTTCGCGTGGCTCAGTCTATGCTTCATATAGCAAGCAGTATCCTGCTTCCTTGAAGATAGTAGGTGTAGCGGACATCAATCCTGTTAGACGTGAACAGATGGCAGATGCGTATGGTATTCCCGCAGAGCATCAGTTCTGCGATTGGTCCGAGGTCTTCCGTGTGCCTAAGTTTGCCGATGCCGTTATCATCGCCACCCCTGATAATGTCCATTATCACCCTTGTATGCGGGCACTGGCGGAAGGCTATGATGTACTACTGGAGAAACCTATCGCGCAAACGGCTAAAGAGTGCACCGATATTCTCCGTCAGGCACGTAAGTACGGACGCCTTGTGGGTGTATGCCATGTGCTGCGCTATGCACCCTACTTCCGTGCGCTGAAACGGGTGATTGACGAGGGCCGAGTGGGAGATGTCGTCAGCGTACAACACCTTGAACCGGTACGCTTCCACCACATGGCGCACTCATACGTCAGAGGCAATTGGCATTCCTCCAAAGCTACGACGCCTATCATCATAGCCAAAGCATGCCACGATCTGGATATTATCCGCTGGTTGCTCGGCAAACCATGCAGGCGTGTTTCTGCCTTTGGCAACCTGTCGTTCTTCGTGCGTAAGAATGAACCGCAAGGCGCTGCCGATCGTTGTTTTGATTGCGCAGTAGAGAAGCAATGTCCCTTCTCCGCACTGAAGATTTACCTGCGAGAGCATAGATACCTATATGTCTTTGATGCACTGCCTAAAGACCGGCTCGCGAAAGATGCCAAGATAGCCGATTATCTGCGTACTACCGATTATGGCCGATGCGTCTTCCGTTGTCAGAATGACCAATGCGACCATTATGTCTGCAATCTGGAGTTTGACGGGCCGGATGGTACGGCTCCGTCCACGGCATCATTGCAGGTGGAGGCACTTACATCCTATGGCGGACGCAAAACGCGCATCATGGGAACGAAGGGCGATATCGTCGGAGATATGAAGACCTTTACCCTTACCGATTTCCTTTCCGGTAAACAGTATATCTGGGACGAGGACATCAGCAAACTACCCGGCTATGAAGGACATGCAGGAGGCGACTGGGGTATCGTTAAAGATTTTGTACTCGCTGTGGCTAATCAGGATGAGAAATACCTGTCCTCTACCATTGATGTGTCCGTCGAAAGCCATGTCATGGGTTTCCGCGCCGAAGAGGCCCGACTGAAAAATAAAATCGTCAAATTATAATCCGTATGAAGCATACTTGTTTTTTCTTTTTGGTACTTCTCTTTGCGGCTTGCTCCGCATCAGATGATGCTCCCCGTAGCGAACAGATTCGTGCAGATTTGCTCAATCCTGATTGCCAACGGGTATTGGTCGCCTCCCACCGTGCCGATTGGCGTGGATGGCCCGAGAACTCGATGCCGGCTATCGAATCCGCAATCAATATGGGTGTGGACATCGTGGAACTCGACCTACAGTGTACGGCAGACAGCCAACTCATTGTGATGCACGATAGCAAGATTAATCGGACAACAACAGGGAAAGGACTTGTCGCTGAGATGACCCTCGACAGCATCCGTACGTTCCGCCTGAAGAACGGGGTCAACATCCGTACGCGGCATGAGATACCTACCTTGCGCGAAGTATTGCTCCTATGTAAGGGACGTGTACTTATCAATCTTGATAAAGCAGACCGGTATTTTGATTTGGTTGTCCCTCTACTTCAGGAAACAGGCACCACACGCCAAATTATCATGAAGGGACGCAAACCGGCGGACGAAGTACGCGCTCTATATGGACAATATCTCGATGAAGTTATCTATATGCCCATCGTGGATATGAATGATTCTGCATCTGTGCAACTATTTAGTGCCCATCTGGACAGTCAGCCTTGTGCCTTTGAACTGTGCTGGCGCACCGATGATACCTATGTCAAGCAGGCTTCTGCGCTCGCACAAGGCAAGTCTCTCCTCTGGGTCAACTGTCTATGGGATACCCTTTGCGGAGGACATGAAGATGACGAAGCATACAAAGACCCCGATGCCCATTACGGTTATCTCATCGACTCGCTCGGTTTCCGTATCATCCAGACCGACCGTCCCGAATATCTGATTAACTATCTTCAATCGAAGCATAAAAGATGAGTTTCTTCTCCAAATCACCTGCTGCTCCGTTATGTAACGAATCGGAACAGCAACGCAACGCCCGTTTCAAACGAATGCAATGGGCTTCCTTGATGCCACCCAACTCGGTGTCATCTCATCCGCATTGTTGTCCAACTATGAGGGACCAAGTATAACTATCAACAATGATCCGACCCCTGAAGGAGCTCAAGCATTCTAATTAAAATTGCCTTATGCGCAACAACCTTTCCTTAAAGATAAGTTTTACCCGTATCCCTGAGTATCTTTACCGCACGGATGACGTGCTGGAGTTGAGTCGCGTGAGCCGCATGGAGAAAATCCCCACCGCTGTCTTTGAGACAGCGCGTGAGGGTGCCAATGCGGTCGCACAACGCATCGCGGAACGTATTCGCGAAAAACAACGGGACAACAAGTCTATGGTTCTGTCACTGGTCAGTGGACAGACTATGAAAGACGTATTCGAGGAACTGGTGCGGATGCATACGGAAGAAAAACTCAGCTTCCGCAATGTTATCCTATTTAACCTCTTTGAGTACTATCCCTTGCCAACTATTGATGCTGCCTGCTTTGGACAGATACATGAGCAATTCATCAGTCGGGTGGATATCCCGCGGGAGAATATCTACACCTTCGATGCCTCCAAAGAGCAGAAAGACCTGATGTCCATGATTGCACATCTCGATCAGCGCATGCAAGAACTGGGAGGTGTCGATTTACAATTATTGGGTATCGGACGAAACGGAAATATCGGCTTCAATGAACCCGGTTCGCCCATGCGGAGTGCCACCCGACTCGTTGTGCTGGATAATAACTCCAAAGAGGAAGCCAAATCCATCTTTGGTACGGTGGAGCAAGTACCACCCTTAGCCATCACTATGGGCATGGGAACTATCCTCCAAGCGAAAGAGATTCTCCTCTGCGCATGGGGAGAACATAAAGCGCAGCAGATAAAGACCGCCGTCGAAGGACCTGTAGATACCGCTTGTCCGGCTTCCGCACTCCAGATGCATGGCAATGCGCATATTTACTGCGACTTGGGTGCCGCTACGCTGCTCACCCGCATCCATCACCCGTGGCTTGTTACCTCCTGTCAATGGGATACTGCCCTCACACGCCGCGCGATCGTGTGGCTGTGCGAACAAACCGGCAAACCCATCCTCAAACTGACCAACCGCGACTACAACGACTTCGGACTATCGGAACTCATCACCCAATACGGTTCGGCGTATGATTGTAACATCAAGGTCTTCAATGACCTCCAGCATACGATCACCGGTTGGCCCGGAGGAAAACCCAATGCGGATGATTCCAACCGTCCCGAACGCGCCAAACCCTACCCAAAGGATATCCTCATCTTCTCTCCCCATCCGGACGATGACGTCATCTCCATGGGTGGTACATTCCAACGTCTCATCAAGCAGGGACATAACGTCCATGTAGCCTATGAGACCTCCGGCTGCATCGCCGTTGATGATTCCAACCTCCAGTACTTCCTTGATTTCATGAACGGGTACAAAGCGGTCATCCCTGACGCTCCCGTAACCGGTAACCCGTCACCCATTACCCTTGCGGATTATACGCCGCGTCAGATCCTCGACCTCAAAGCCCTTATCCGACGCGGAGAGGCTACTGCTGCGGATCGTTTCATGGGACTATCCGAAGACCATATCCACTTCCTCAACTTGCCTTTTTACGAGACCGGAACGGTCAAGAAAGGAGATTTGACTCAGAGAGACGTAGATATTGTGAAGAATCTGCTAATGGCTATCCGCCCTCATGAACTCTTCGTTGCCGGTGATTTGGCTGACCCGCATGGTACCCACAAAGTGTGTCTCGATGCCGTACTGGCTGCACTCGACGAACTGAAAGCCACAGAGTCATGGTTGCGCGACTGCCGTATATGGATGTACCGCGGTGCGTGGATGGAGTGGGAAGTAGATTTGATCGAGATGGCAGTACCGATGTCACCGGAAGAACTGCGGCATAAACGGAACACCATCCTCCGGCATCAGTCGCAGATGGAGTCTGCACCCTTCATGGGCGATGACGAACGACTCTTCTGGCAACGTGCCGAAGACCGCAATCATGCCACTGCCGAGCTGTACGCCCGTCTCGGACTCGCCAACTACGAAGCCATTGAGGCATTCGTACAGTATCATCTTTGGGGATAATTTTTGACTTAAATATATTTTGACTATGGCAAATCCATTTTCTTTGGAAGGCAAGACCCTGGAGCAGATCACTACGATGTGGAGAAAAAAAATATGAGATACAATTTCTTTCAAAAATCACCTGTAGCCCCTCTCTGCGAAGAGTCGGAACAGCAACGGCAGCACCGCTTTAAGCGCATGCAGTGGTCGTCCTTTGTGGCTATCACTTTAGGCTATAGTATGTACTATGTTTGCCGTACATCCCTCAATGTGGTCAAAAAGCCCATTATGGATGCTGGCTTCCTTGATGCCACCCAACTCGGTGTCATCTCATCCGCATTGTTGTTCACCTATGCCGTCGGTAAACTGATTAACGGTTTCCTTGCCGACCACTCCAATATACGGCGTTTCATGGCAACAGGATTGCTTATATCCATCGTTGCTAATGTCGTCGTCGGTCTGCTCGGACTTATCTCTGTCAAGGGTATTGTCATTTCACAAGGAGTGTTCTATGCCGTCTTCGCTGTTTTATGGGGCGTTAACGGGTGGACACAGTCCATGGGTGCACCGCCTTGCGTCGTGGCTCTGTCAAGATGGTATCCCCTCTCGCGCAGAGGGTCGTTCTATGGATTCTGGTCTCTCTCCCATAATCTCGGCGAGTTCTTCTCGTTCCTGCTTGTGGGAGGATTGGTCAGTCTGCTGGGGTGGCAGTTCGGTTTCATCGGAGCCGCTATAGCGGGCGTAATAGGTTTTCTCTTTGTCGTGCTCCTGTTGCATGACTCACCCGAAGCGGAAGGGATGCCGTCCGTCGCAGTAATGGTAGGAGAAGAAACTGCCGGACAATCCAATCAGCATTCAGTGGGAGTATCGCAAAAAGAAGTATTGCGTAACCCGTATGTATGGGTACTCGCATTGGCTTCGGCGTTTATGTACGTTTCACGCTATGCGGTGAACGGATGGGGGGTGCTCTTCTTGCAGGAAGCAAAGGGATTTACCCTCGCTAATGCCACGCAGATTATCTCCATCAATGCGTTGCTCGGTATAATAGGAACTGTCTTTTCCGGATGGCTCAGCGATGTGGCGTTCAAAGGCAACCGCTATATTCCTGCTGTTGCTGCCGGTATTCTGGAGATTATCTCCCTCCTCCTTTTTGCATTCGGAGGCAATGCGGTATGGCTCAATATCCTTGCGATGGTCCTTTTCGGTATAGCCATCGGCATCCTCATTTGTTTCCTCGGCGGACTGATGGCGGTCGATATAGTACCGCGCGAAGCGTCCGGTGCGGCACTCGGAGTTGTCGGTATTGCCTCTTATGCGGCAGCAGGACTCCAAGACATCGCTTCTGGTCTGCTGATTGACACGCATAAGACACTCGTCGATACCGTCGATGGCGTGGAGCAATATGCCTATAACTTCACTCCCGCACTCATCTTTTGGATCATCGCCGCGTCCCTCTCGGTGCTCCTCGTCTGCGTAGTATGGACCAAGAAAAAGAAAGCATAAGATGAAACGTCTTTACCTCATCATAGCGTCTGTCTGCGTTTCGTCCCTATTGTGGGCGTTGCAACCGACCTGCACGATTCCTCTCTATCCAGAGGGAGCTCTTGATTCCAACGGGTATGTACCTGAAGACGAGTACGTCAAAAACGGAGATAAGATATACAAGGTTGCCGCACCAAGAATAGATGTCTATCTTCCGGACAAGGCCAAACCATCCGGCATCCTCCTCTCAATCCCTGGAGGTGGATACTCCTTTGTCTCATCCGGGAATGAGGGAGTCAAGGTCGCGGAATATTTCGTGCCGCAAGGATACATCGTGGCGGTGCTCAAGTATCGCTTACCCAATAACCATGAGTATATCCCACTTCATGATGCCCTGCAATCCATACGCATTCTGAGGGATAGTGCCGAGGTATGGAAAACACCGGATGCTACCATCGGTGTCATAGGCTTCTCGGCTGGAGGACATCTGGCGGCGTCGCTCTTGACCCATTATACCGATTCGGTCACTCGACCCGACTTCGGCATTCTCGTCTATCCGGTCATCTCCATGGACAGTACCATCACCCATGCCGGTTCATGCAAACAACTCTTAGGTCCGCAACCTACCGAGGAACAACGACTTCTTTGGTCGGCTGAAAAGCAGGTGACACCGCAGACTCCTCCTTGTCTCATCGTTGCCTGTCAGGATGATCCTACTGTCAAAATAGAGAATAGTATCCGTTTTTATCAGGCGCTGACAGCGAACAATGTGCCATCATCCTTGCTCATCGTACCATTGGGTAAGCATGGATGGGGATTCTCGCGTCAGTTCCAGGATCGTGACCATATAGACAAACTGATTTCTGCCTTTATCGCCACCTCTTGCAAAGAAGATTACCAATCTATGCACATTCGCAAAGAGACACTCTTCGATCGAAACAAACGAACACGCGATTGGGCTAAATTCAGGAGGTACGCAGACTCCAATGCCGAACTTGTAACCAATAAAACCAAAGTGAATGCGGTCTTCTATGGCAACAGTATCACTTATAATTGGGCGAAGATGCGGCCTGAGTTTTTCCATTCCCACGGCTTTGTCGGACGTGGTATCAGCGGACAGACATCTTCGGAAATGTTGGTACGATTCCGGCAGGATGTAATCGAACTGCATCCTAAAAACGTAGTCATCCTATGCGGCACCAATGATATCGCGCAGAACAACGGCACGATCTCGCTGGAGAACACGATGGGGAATATCATCTCGATGTGCGAACTGGCGAAGGCGAATAAGATTCGTCCTGTTCTCTGCTCTGTCCTGCCTGCACGGTCTTTCCGTTGGAATCCGTTCGTCGCAGACGCTCCGCAGCAGATTCAGGCGCTCAATGAGATGATTAAAGCCTATGCGGCGAAAAACAAAATCCTGTATGTGGATTATTATAGCGCCATGGTGGATACAGACGGAGGTCTGAAGAAAGGGCTGAGCAAGGATGAGGTGCATCCTCTGGAGGCCGGTTATGCCATCATGGAGCCTATCATTCTAAAAACGCTCAAAATTCAGAATAAATAATAGTTAAACAAATTAATCTTAGTGTTATGTTAGGTACGTGGGAAATTATTCTTATTGCGTTGGTAATCTTACTCATCTTCGGTGGAAAGAAAATTCCTGAATTGATGCGCGGCTTGGGCAAAGGATTGCGCTCATTTAAAGATGGGATGAACGGTAAAGACGAGGCCGATAAGACCGAAGAGCAAAAACAAGAAGCATCCAAAGGCGAAACCGATGCCTGAACCAAACTTTAGTTTTTGGGAACATTTGGATGAATTACGGAGCGTTATATTGAAGTCACTCTCTGCGTGGCTCATTGCTTCGTTAGGCGCCTTTTTCTTTAAGGAGCAGTTATTTGCTTGTATCTTCGCCCCGGCGCAATCCGATTTTGTCCTTTATCGTGCACTCTGCTGCTTGGCGAAAACTATAGGGTGGAGTGCCTTGTGCCCGGAGCAGGTAGAGGTGAGTTTCTTGAATACCGAACTAACGGCTCAATTCATGACGCATATTCAAGTTTCTCTCTTTGCTGGCATAGTAATCGCCATGCCGCTGATAGTGTATTGGTTGTATGGATTTATCTCTCCGGCAATGGAAAAGCAGACAAAACGCGTCAGCACAACGCTTATTATGGGCTCTGTCTTGCTCTTTGCTGCAGGCGTGTGCCTCAATTATTTTCTAATATTTCCGTTGTCTTTTCGGTTCTTGGTAACCTATCAGGTCACATCACTTGTGGTTAATCAAATAAGTCTCTCGTCTTATATCTCTCTGATCTTAATCTTATCCTCGCTAATGGGGTTGCTCTTTGAGCTTCCGCTTCTGACATGGCTCCTTTCCCGAATGGGTATCCTTCGTAGAGAGTATCTGATACGCTATCGTAAGCATGTGTTTGTCGCTATTCTCATCCTTGCGGCCCTCATTACTCCCACTGGCGACCCCTTTACCCTCTTGCTTGTCACGATTCCTATTTATCTGCTCTATGAACTGAGCATCTTTATAATCAAATAACTATTTCATATGATGAAAAATTACGCAATCGGCATCGACATGGGTGGCACAGGCACCAAGTTCGGTCTGGTGAATGGAGAAGGACAGGTTCTTCGCAGCAGCTCCATTCCCACACAGCAGTATCCCGAGATATCGGATTTCTGCGATACATTATGCCATCAACTAAAGCAGTTAATGGCGGATGAAGGCATTTCTATTGAAAATATAGTTGGAATCGGTTGCGGCGCACCGGACGGCAATTATTATTCAGGCTGTATCGAATACGCAACCGACCTTGCTGCGAAATGTGGCTGACATCGACCTTATTTCCTCCAAAGACGTATTCGAGGCGGCAGAGAAGGGCGATCTCGTAGCTAAGCAGATCTTCGATTATACAGGTCATCTGCTGGGCAAGAAATTGGCGGACTACGTTCATTTCTCCAGCCCGGAGGCCATCATCCTCTTCGGCGGCCTGACCAAGTCAGGTCACTGGATCATGGACCCGATCCGTGAGGCGATGGAAGAGAACCTCATGCCGATATGGAAAGGCAAGATCCCTGTTTCCGGATCTATCCTCAAAGACAGTGACGCCGCCATCCTCGGAGCCTCTTCCTTGGTCTTCTCTTCGTCTGCACCGTCATTTACAAAAACCAATGCAGGATCTGAAATAACCTAAGCCTTACTGTTTTTTCATGGTATTAGTTTGACCCCGTTGCACGTGAGTGTAGCGGGTTTTCCATTATGTGCCTTTTCTCTCCATCCCATCCCCGTCCCCCTCCGTTGCGTCTCTTCTTCGTATTACGCCGTCGGAGGTAGCATGACGCTAGCAAAAATGGCTAAAAAATTTTGAGATATGCAAATTTTTCTGCGGATTGTCTGTGATTTCGGCAGAAATAGGCATAAGTCATGGCATCTCTCGCAAAAGGCAGGTGCGGATGAAGGCATCGAAGCGGAAATAGGTCTTGTGACGGCCTGTGTCGGGGTCGATGGGCGCTTCGGGTTCGGGCTTTTGGAGTTGGGCCTTGAAGCGGTCCTGCCAGTATTGGAGCGTGGCAAGGTCTTCGGGTGTGGGCATGTAGTCCGACGGAAGCGCAGGGTTGGTCGATTGGGAGGCTTGCGCTTTGAGGTATTTGGCTGCCATGAGAATACGCTTGGTCTCGGCACACGCGGCTTTGAACCGAAGCTGATGCTCCAGCTCCTTGCCTTTCGCGGGATTCTTCTTCCAGTTGCGCGGATAGAGAATCTGGTACGCTTCGGGCTTGGAAGCTCCGATGATTTTGCCGTTTGCGTCACGGTAATACTTGCGGCGATGGATGGTTCCGTCCTTGGTCAGTGTGCCGCGGATCTCTTGGACGGGGTCTTGATAAATAACTTCTGCCATGTCTTTTTCTCGCTATTGTCAGGCTCTTCTCTGGTCAGTAGCATATTAAAAACCAAATAATATCCTAATAATAACCTAATAAAAGCCTAATATACTATGCTAAAACTGAGTGCAAAATTACTACTTTTTTTTGAATTATACAAGTTTTTTTACACTTTTGTCACAATTTGAGCCTTTTTATAGCGATACTAACAAACTATAATCCGTACCGTCTTCCACAATGCTGTGACCTTAGCCATATGGGCACGATTAATTTCATTATTCATAATCCTTTAATTTTAGTCGTAGATTAGTACTGATGCGAATGTTAACGCATCAGTACTATTTTAATGGTTACTATAATGGCTGGCGCCAGCCGTTAGCTGTTTGGAATCCGGCGACAAAATTACATACGAAAAATGAACCCCACAAAAATGAGGTTCATTATTGGACAGATTTGGACAACTATTTGGACAAACTGCCGTATTTTATGGATTTGTCCAAAGACACTTTTAGACACAAAGTGCTAATCAGCCACGGTATCGTGCTTTTGCAAAATCAATACCGGACAAATAAATTTCGGCATCGCAAAAGGATTCACCAATTCCGCTTTTCGCTCATCGGTCACGTTGCTTAGTGTCACGTAACCCAACGGCTCCAATGCCATAATACGCCTGCATGGAATCGCGGTACAGCGGCAGGTCTTCCGCCAGCGCGAACCACTCCTCGTTGTTCGCCAACGAAGCGATATGTGCGTCCGCCTCCTGCGCGTGCAACACACTCGTCATAAGGCATATGAGAATCAGTAAGACTGCTTTTTTCATAGTCTGTTTCATAGTCTTTTGGGGTGGTTAATCGCGTACTAAAACCTTTTATAAATCTCTTGCCAAGTTTTAGAGACTATATTTCTGAATGGTTCTTTCTCGCAACGGGGTATGAAATTGCCTGCATTCTGCTGATAGTGTTTGAAATTCCCACATAGGGAACAGAACTTTCGATAATGGTCTTGCAGTTTTTCATCCGTTAATAATTCAAAAGATTCTGCCCCATTCTGCCCATTCAATACCCGGTCGATACCGCCACAAGCAGCGCAAGCATAATAGCCCCGCGCATTGAGCCCTATCCCGCAATACGCCGTAACCCAGCAAGCATTGGTGAAGTCTGCATGGGCGAAATGTTCATCATCAACAGGAGCATCGTTGAACGGAGAGAAATACTCTATTTTGTTATTCGTTTTGTAGGAATCATAATCAATCACCACATTCTTAAACGAGTGTTTCACCTCTTCGCATAATTGTCTGGATTGTGCCGTTATCCCGTTAGAAACCACTTTGATAATGGTATCCGGAGAATATGTATCCGCGTAATGCTGCAAAGCCTCTATGATTTTCTGAAAATCTTTGTGCAAAGTCGGTTCGCCGCCTAACACATTGATGAGTTGCCATTTCTTCCCTGAACGCACCGAATCAGCGATAAACTTCTCAATCGTATCCATGCTGATTTGTTCTTTAGTCGGTGCTTGCGCACATGAACGGTTACAGCCTATACATTTGAGATTGCAATCATAGGTTATATCTATTTCTATTCTCTCGAAGTCGGGTCTGAATTTCTGTCGAGATGTAAAGACTCTATTCGGATTAAGTTTCGGCTTATTCAGGATTGCGGCAATACAACATTCCTTACGTTCCCGATCATCATTCCTGTGTGCATAATCACGCTCATAAAAATAATTTACATCGTCCATCTGCAAAGGGTTGGAACTCATTTCCACCATAGGAATCATCATGGCATAATCATCACATGTATCAAACCAAGGACTTGCATTAGGCCGTACTTTATCCACCGCATCAAATTTGAAATACGTGAGTGGAATGGAATCAAACAAGTATTTCTTAAAGGTTTTTAAATGCTGATATACATTACCTCCATTATTTTCCCTTGGCGCATAAAAATTAGCCGGATATCTGTAATGCGGTTGCAGACGGTAAGTCTGATGCACACGCCCCAATACCAGATCTTTGCCCCAAGTATCATATTTCTCCCACACATCTTGCAAAGCGCCCTTTCCGATTAGCGCATCATCTCCGTCCACCATTACGATAATGCTTTCAGGATTGGAGCAATAATAATGTATTGACCGATACACGTTAGCCATTCGGGCATCGCGATATTTGGCGCTAACAAAGGTTATCCTGTCTTGGTATGGCTTGATAAGATGCTGTATGAATACAGGCAATCCGTTGTCAGAATTATCATCGTATAATATTACTCCGAAATCTTGATATGTTTGGCTCATTAACGAACACCAAAAACGCAGAAATCGGGGAATAGACACATTGCGGAAACATGAGACGATAACCATTTTTTCTTCTCGTTTAGCGCTATGACACCAGTCATAATACGACCCTTCGCAATCATATCCGCCATACTGGATTGCAGGAATCTGAAGTTGCTCAACCCTGTCGTGCATTGTCATCCACGCATAAGGTAACTTTTTCCTGTAATTCTGCGGATGTATATAAAATGTCCGATTGTCCCCTCCCCTTATGGAGCAATACCCTGTTTGCTTTTGAAACAACTCGACCGACCGATGCCAAGCCATCTTGAGTCTGCCGGAAGTATCCAATTCGTTAGGATAAGGCCGGAGAGAAAAGAAGCGTTTTTTATCAAACAGACCGAGACGAACTTCCGGTACAAAACCTCCGTTCTCAAAACCGAAATACGCTTTGGACTCGTGATTATAGATATTAAAGCCAACAGAAATAACTTTCTTATTACGTTTCAGTTGATTCAGCATATCTGTCAGATACAAATGAGACATATCTTTCCGCCCGATAATAACATCGGAATCCATCTGCAATATATAATCTCCCTGACATTGTTCAAAAGCATATAACTGAGGCGTAACCGGAATATTCGTAGCCGTATAAGCAAACGGAGATGCCAAGCCAAACCAGCGCTCGTTGATGGCCTCTGTTTGGGACGCGTCGAAGATAACATAGCGGTCTATTACCTTGTTCTCCTTTAATCTCTCTATAATTTGGATTAGCCTTTCGAGACTTCCCTTGGCATTATATTGCCGAAGAAAATCGCTTTGTTTGGTATCAATCGAAACGACAATCTCGTAAAAGGGATTCGGAGAAGATAATTGTTTGACAATGTGCTTAATATTCGCTTCTATGGTTTTCTCGTCTTGTGCGCAAGTTTTGATTAAAAGCGTAACCTTGTCCTGTAAGGGTGCTAAGGTTGTATAGGACAACGCTATCTTCTTCGGCTCAAAATATAAATCACCGTTAAGTTGTACATCAGCGCACCGAATGTCCGACAAATATTTATTGTCTTTGAGCTTAGCGTAAAACAACTGCTCCAAGTTCGGTAAATTGACTGCGTCGTATAATTCGTAATCAACAGGTATAGAACACCCCAACGACTCTCTTGCAGATAGAGATTCAGCATAAATAATATGTGAATATACTTTATTAACGAACTCACGCACTCCTTCTAATTCCGGTAAGTCAAAATTGTTAATGGCACTGCGTTTCAACTTTTGAAATTCAGCAGAAGACAATTTTTCAAAGTAATGAATATACACATACATCCGGATGCACATATTCAGGAATAAGTTATCCATGTAATTGCATGCCTCCATATCTACCAACCTGATTGTTTTACCCGCTCTGATAAAATTATGCGGCTTGCAATCCCGGATAGCCATGTTATTTTGAAAACATTCAGTAAGAAAAATGATAGCTTCTTCTTCCGTATAATTGACACAAGGAGTAGATGGCTCGTAAGGATACTTGATAATAACCGCATCTTCTGTCTCTATATAATCATTAATCGTATATAGTGTTTGGCAATGCTCAATACCGAGAAAGAAAGATATTCGCCGCTTTATTTCTGTTTTATTCGAGCAATTGACATATACTTTATACACAAACTGGTTATCATGGAAGACTACTCCTTCACATCCATGTCCCAGATATTCAGGGGCGTGTATTCCTATTTGGGCTAAAATAGACTTCGCCTTCTTTATTCTGTCATTATCTTGCATATTCAAGTGCATTTAAATATAATTCTTTCCGGCAACGGATATAGTTCCCGGAAAATTTATTATTCGACGTAGCCTTACCTCCCAAATCATAAATAACAGGAAGCAAGTTTTCAGCAAAATGGATTTTGTATCTGTCTTTATTCAATAGATAATGTACAAACAAAGCATGATCCTCTCCGCTTTCAACAGACGGATATGGAAGTATTTTGTCCGGTTTTATAAACAAATTGCATGACGGTAATTCGCCTTCCGGTAAACATTCGGCCATCTGTTTCAGCCGAGCAAGCAAATAGTCGCTATTGGCAAGTCTTTTATCAGTGTGGTTTGTCCGAGAAATAATCATTCCGTTCTCCCGCAGGTAGTTGCCTGCTGAAATGATGTCAGGGCATTCCGTGTCAAAAATGGTTTCTATTTTCGCTAATTCATTATCAGACGAATATTCGTCATCGGCATCCAACCGTCCTATTAGAACGCATCGTGGGTAGTGTTCCTGAATATATGTATTGATAGCATTACGTGTTAGTACCGCATTATTGTTAGACAGATGAATGATGGTTAATCTTGAATCTCCTAATAAATCAGTTACTTCCTCTTGCCAATTATCAGAAGAATTGTCGTTGGCAAGAACGATTTTAATTTTTCTGGTGACACCTTGTTGGTTCAGAATTGACAATAGACACCGTCTTATTGTAGGTGCATTATTGTGCATGGCTACGCCTATGACAATCTCTTGATTCTCTATAGTTTTAGTTATTGTTTTCTCAATTCCATTGCGAATATCCGTTTCGGGCATCCAGTCTAATAATTGATTTGCTTTTAGGTTGTCCGCTAACGTATAATCGGGTTCCTGGTAGTCCAATGTGATATTTCTACGTACTATTCTCTGTTTGAAATGAGATTGTAAGATATCAGCTATATAGTTCACCGAGTAACTGTTACCGGTTCCGATATTTATTACTTCATAATGTTTTTCACATTTGTATCGCTCTATACATTTTAACATGGCAGAAACAACGTCATCTATATAGGTAAAGTCGCGCCTTTGCATCCCGTCTCCATGGATAACAATTGAAGAATCTGCATATATATTAGCAATCTGTTTTCCAATAAGTGTGGAATATTTATTCACCGGCTGAAATGAATACCCATACACATTGAAAAGCCGTAAAACAAGCACGTCGCATGAAGAATTTTTCAACTCTTCATTCAGTACGTTCTCTGCTTCTTCTTTTTGCTTTGCGTATGGGGAGATCGGAGCGAGGGAAGAACTTTCTTTGAATTTCGTTCCATCGCTTTGTCCATAAACAGATGAAGAAGAGGCAAAAACTAATAATCTTGCGTTGTATTTCTTAACTATTTCTGCAAGGACTTTTGTCGCCTTTACATTAGCATTATAACTGGCAGAAGGATAATCAATTGAATACTTTATTCTGGGCAACGCAGCAAAATGAAAAATGTAGTCAGGTATATACTGATCTATAATATTTTTCATTATTACAGCATCATTTACGGATGCCTTGTAAAATATAAACTGGTTGTTATCCATCAAGTCAGCAATATTCTCCAATACTCCTGTGGATAAATCATCTACTCCAACTACTTTATATCCACTTTGCAGAAATTTTCTGGCAACATTCGAACCTATAAAGCCACATACACCGGTGATTAAAACTACTGTATTTTGTTTCCATATAGATTTGATTTCATCCGCATCTGGAAAATGAAAGAGTTTTTCAGCCCGCTTGAGCGATTGTTCTAAGGTTGGAAAATCAAAGCGCTTTATATGTTTGCGAAAGAAATAATTCAGTCCGGCTCGCTTCTTTTCATAATTGGAAGTCACGGTATTATTTCCGGTGAAATGGTTTACTAACTTTTTAGGAATAATCGTACAATTTTCATTGCCATAATGATGTAAAAAGCGAATCATTAAGTCGCGGTCAGTACAACTTGCCAAGTTCTCATCAAATCCGCCGATAGTCATAATGCTTTTGATTTTAAAGCACATATTACTGCCCTGGATTCCGGGATCGCCGATTAAGAAGTTGTTGATTTGCAATTCATCTTGTGCGAATGAAGAAGGTTTAGGACAATCAGACCGTTTAAGGAAAGCAAATACGGCATCGGGATCACGCTTGATATACGTATATAGGTTTTCTACATAATCCGCATCCCAACTATCGTCATCATCCAAGATGGCCGCATAATTCTCATCGCCGATGGCATTTTTCAGGAACTCCAAGCCGCTGTTCCATGCACCTGTGCCAGACATCCCCCGCGTCCTGCTGTTTCGGATATAATGAATCGTACTATTGTTCAGTTGTTTTACGCTGTTCTCAATCTGTGCACAGATCTTCTCTTCGTTGTTATCATCCACAATCACGATGCAATCCGGCAGTGTCGTTTGACTAAGGACTGAGTGTAACGAGCGTGAGAACAGACTATCTATCCGCTGCATCGAGGTAGCTATTACAACTCCTAACTTTTTCTTCATATATCCGACAATCTATATCACGGTCAGACAGATGGGGTGATGATTACACGCCAGGAACTGTCTTTTTCGTTCTTCTCGACGTAGTTTTTTTCTATCAGTTGGTTGACTAATTTCCGTACAGCGGTCATGCTGATAGACAGTTCCTCCGTCATATCCTCCAGCGTCAATACAGGCTGCGTCCGCATCAACCGTAGCAGTTTGGCATAATTCGGCGTACGGAACTCAATCATTTCTCCGTCATACCACCATACGTTTTCCTCTTTGCGGGTCACAAAAAGATAGTCATTGTAAATCTCGCTGGCTACCAATTTATGGAAATACTGCACAAAAGGCTCTATGTCTTCAAGGGCAGCGTGCGCTCCTTGACTCGGGACAAGCCCCACATTCAAATCTGCCTGATGAAGCGCTTCCAGATATTCCTGTTTTTTGCGGCTGCGGACCACAATCATCGGCAGACCGTGACGCGAAAGAATATAATTGACCAACAGCCGCGCAATACGTCCGTTGCCGTCCTCAAAGGGATGGATGCGTATATAGCGATAGTGGAAGAGCGCCGCCAACTCAACAGGCGACAAGCGCCCCAGTTCCTCCTCGGAATTATACCAGTTTATGAGATCGGTCATCAGGGCAGGCGTTTCCTCCGGCGAGGCATATTCAAAGCGGTCCCCGTAGCGCGTGATCACACTATTCGGGCGCGTCTTGTATTGCCCGGCATGGATAGTGTAGCTCGTTTGCATGCCTCCGGGGAGATTGCGATAGACGGTGTAATCTTCGCGCAGAAGTGTCTTGTGCAGTGTGCGGATGAAATTCTGGGTAAGGGGCATGTCTTGTAGGTTCGCCTCTTCGCTCATCATCTTCAAGCCGACATTACTTGCGGTCATTTCCTGCACATCGCGGACTGTGGCTTCGCCGACAATCTTACCGAACAGCAATAATATCTCCGTTTGACCATAGGTCAGCGTGTTGCCTTCGATATGGTTGCTGTTGTAGTTGTAGTCGATCGTAAAACGGCGGCTCAGCCTCTCGCGGTCTCTGTCAGAGACAGGTTGAATCCCCTGCCACGCTTTGATTGCTTTCTTAAAACTGACTTGCTTCATAATTCAATTTTTGATTAAAAGGTTACGGTAGTGTAACCATTTCGGGTGCAAAATTACTACATTTTTTTGAATTATACAAGTTTTTTTACACTTTTGTCACAATTTGAGCCTTTTTATAGCGATACTAACAAGCTATAATCCGTACCGTCTTCCACAATGCTATGACCGGAATTGTCGGCAGCAACTACGATGGGTACAGAGAAATTGTAGAAATCAATTGACGAAGCCGGGGACGTCAAAATAGACGTTGCCCCGTGATCGTATAGAGTTGGTTGCCATGCAGGATGAAAAGTTGCCCGTTGAGGAACATTTTTCCGTGCTGTCCTTTGGCATCTTCCGT
>Ga0256404_1002654_pt1 | contig 38905 bp, 30 predicted proteins | sample RumenRJG_01DNA_FD_185990 | JGI IMG/M metagenome (GOLD analysis project Ga0256404, IMG submission 185990) | Bovine rumen microbial communities from Lethbridge, Alberta, Canada - RJG_01 | ecosystem: Host-associated > Mammals > Digestive system > Stomach > Rumen | place: Canada: Alberta | collected...
GGATGGAAGTTCCATGGAAAAGGTTGGGTGAAAGACCAATAACAGCATCAAGCCTGTTTACGCTACTGATAAGCCACTTTCTTATATCTTCCTCTGCACCGCCACGGAATAAAACACCATGAGGAAGCAATACGGCAACACGTCCGTCGGCTTCTTCCATGTGGTATACCATGTGCTGAACAAACGCCAAATCAGCATGGGATTTAGGTGCGAGTTTATCAACGCCTGAGTATCTCGGATCATCCAGATACTCGGATTTCGCATCCCATTTAAGAGAGTAAGGTGGGTTGCAGACTTGTACTGTGAGCTTCAGGTCATCTCCATACATATCCTTTAAAAGAGTGTCACCCTTATATATATCAAAGTTCTGATAGTCTACGCCATGCATGAGCATATTCATACGTGCAAGGTTGAATGTAGTAGGATTGTTTTCCTGTCCGTAGAAGTGACCTACGCGGCCGGTTGTAAGATGCTTCCTTACATCAAGGAGCATGGAACCGGATCCGCATGTACAGTCACCTACGGTTCTAGCTTCATCAAGTCCAAGAGATGCAAGAGTGGCACACAAGGTGGACGGACCTACCGGTGTAAAGAATTCTCCGCCTTTCTTTCCGGCACCACTCTGGAATAACCCGATAAGGATCATATAAGCTGTTCCAAGAACGTCAAATTCCTGATCGTGAAGATTCATGTTGATTTCACCAATCTTTGCAATAACCTTGCCTATCTTATCCGTTCTTTCCGATACGGTATCACCAAGACGGGTATCCTGAAGGCGCATATCATCGAATAAGCCTGAAAAAGCAGCTTCAGATTTATTTCCAAGAGTAGATCCGGTAAGTTCATTTACGGCTCTTTCATAATCCTCCACGGAGAACTTATCTCCATTGCCCACGGGTTTAATGACCTTTCTGTTAAGCTCTTTAAACAGATTCTCAGGCTTTATGATATATCCCAGATGTTCAAGACTCCATTTTTCGACGATAGGTTTAAAATCCGCATTTGAAAAGGCTTCTTCGTATGTGAGATGATCGTCTTTAAGGATATCCTGCATATAAAGCTCAGTCCTTTCAGACAAATATCTGTAAAAGATCGTTCCTAATATATAATTTCTGAACTCGTTTGCATCCATTCCACCACGGAGGTCGTTTGCGATAGACCATAACTGAGATGAAAGCTCTGCAGCCTGAGCCTGAACTTTTTCTGTATTGATTGCCATTGTTTATTCCCCTTCTGCCTTAAACTTGATATATGTTGCCTTTACGAAGTCCTGTATCTTCCCGGTAAGAGCCGTAACTTTCAGGATGCCTAAATGATATGACTGGAGCCGTTTTCTTATTGCTTCTTCCGATATCTGACCGTTAAACATGTAATCAACCAGAATATCATTGATGATTACATAATCAACGCCATTCTCATAAGCAAATTCCTCTATTTCTGCCTGTTGACGTTCTTTTTCAAACTCTTCAAAAGCTGCCTGAACATCTGCATCATCGGAAAGCTCATAAAACCTTGTCCTTACGAACTCGGCCATGATGTCTTTCTTTGCTCTCAGGGATTCATTGTCGGAACGCTCGATTTCCCTGAGTATAAGGTCAAGATCCGCCTCCCGCTCCTCGTCTGTTTTTCCCGTCTTATTAGCTGCTTTAAGAAGGTTAAGGATATATACAACATTTATTCTGTCTGTCCTTACAAGGTCGATATCAAAGTCAACGTCAACCGGTACCGGAACCTTCGGATGTGGAAGACTCGTCTGATCCTTATAATACAGATACCAGCTCTTGAATCCCTCGTATTCCTGTTCATCCATAACTACAGCAAGATCCGCCCAGTCAAACTTACTGAATGTCTTAAGTGTTGCAAGTGTTCCTACCATAGTCCTGAAAGCTATGATGAACATTCTTATCTCATCTTCATTCTGAAGCTGTCCTGCTTCATCGACGGTTTTAACAACCTTACGGAGTACCGGTTCCTGATTTACCCATTTCTGAACATAGTATTCGTAGTTTTCAAGAAGATACTCATTCGGATCACCGTTACCGGAAAACAGTCTTAGAGCGTCATCCTGCCACTTCTTTATGTTACGGTATGACACAATCTGTCCGAACTGTTTTGTAACCTTATCTATGCGGTTTGTACGGCTGTATGCCTGCACCAACGTATGCCAGACAAGATTTTTATCGAGATACAGCGTATTAAGTGGTTTTGCATCAAAGCCCGTGAGCATCATATTGACAACGAGAAGGATGTCTACCTGTGGCAGATTCTTTTGCTTCAATCTCTTCGATATGTCCTTACGGTAAGCATCGAATCCGTCAAGGCTGAATGATGTGCCGAACATATCATTGTAATCATCCATAATGCGACCAAGAAGCTCCGCCGAGTGTTCGTCCCCGACTCCGTCCATGTCCTCATTTGCACCATAACTGAAAATGGCAGCTATCTTATATCTGTCATCCTCCGGACGTTTGTCGTTAAGCTCCTTGAATATGTCATAGTACTGCCCCAGGGTTTTGATCGAATCGACAGCAAACAGAGCCGTATATATATCCTTTCCTTGAGGGTGAACGTGCTGTTCATGGTGTTCCAGGATATGCTCTGCGACCTTGCGAATCCTTTCATCGTCATGATAAAGACCGTCTATATCGATGTTATGGCGTTTGCAATATTCAGGATCATCGAGCTGTTCCGGATCTATGCCTTTCATCGCTACATGCTTTGCGAATATGGTTCTCTGATATTCAACGGAAAACCTCAGCACGTTACCGTCCGCTATGGCATCCTTTATCATATACCGATGCAGACAGGCATCCCTTTTCTCTCCGTTTGGAAGATGCCCCGCATTAAAAACATCTGCTGTTGTCCTTCCGTCAGCTCCCTTATTTGCCTCAAATATTGGCGTTCCGGTAAAGCCTATATAATTAGCTTTTCCGAAATGCCTTTCAATATCGCCATGCATCTTTCCGAATTGCGAGCGGTGGCACTCATCAATGATGAACACGACTTTCTTGTCATGGTATTCATCCATGAGCTTTTCATACCGCTTTGAATTGACTGCATTAGCCATCTTCTGTATCGTTGTGACAATCAGCTTCCGGTCTGACTCCTGAAATTGTTTTACGAGGACAGCCGTGGAATCGGAATTGTCTACACAGTCCTTTTCAAAGCTGTTGTATTCATCAACTGTTTGATCATCCAGGTCCTTACGGTCTATAAGGAATATGACCTTATCAATAACCGGTTCATCCCTTAAAAGCTGCGCCAGCTTGAAAGATGTAAGTGTCTTTCCGGATCCGGTACAGGCGAATACATATCCGTTCTGATTTGCTTCCAAAATTCGTTTTTTAGCTGCCTTTACCGCATATATCTGATATGGGCGCATTACCATCAATATCGGTTCCGTGGTCTTTATGACCATGTACTTGTCAATCATCTCCGTGATGGCTGCTTTACGGAAGAACTCTGATGTAAACTCTTCAAGCGTATTGATACGCTTATTCTTATCATCGGTCCAGAAGAATACTAGGGATTTGAGAATAGGGTTATATAAACCGTTATCCATTTCATTCTCATTGCAGAAATACTTAGTCTGCACCGAATTTGAAACGACAAAAAGCTGGAGATATCGGAACAATCCCTTGAAAGAGAATTTACGGTATCTATTAATCTGGTTGATAGCTTCGTTTATCTCAACTCCGGGGCGTTTAAGCTCGATCTGCACAAGGGGAAGTCCGTTTATAAGCACAGTTACGTCATAGCGGTTCTTATAGCTCACATCGTCCTTGTGATCCTTATCCATCGTGATCTGATGTGATACCTGATAGATATTTCTGTCCGTATCAAACGAAAAGAAATCAAGATATACCGTTTTTCCGTTGTCAAGCGATAGCACATACTTATCCCTTAAAGCCTTTGCCGATTCATATACAGATCTGTTATCAAGGTGTATAAGGACGCGGCTGAACTCTGCATCTGACAGTGTCGCAGTACCTTTTGCTTCTTTTATCTTTTTCTCATTAAACTTGATAAGCTGTGATTTAAAATTGTCAATCACATCATCATAATTTTTTAAATCAATATACTCATAGCCGATGGATTCCAGACGATCTATGAATTTTGTTTCTACTTCATACTCAGAAACATGCATTGTTTTTCGTTTCCTCCCAAATACATTATTTCTTGGATTAACATATATATTTTACCATATTATCGAATATGGTAATATTTCCCGCACAACGTTGACACTTATTAGATGAAATCTAAAAATATGCAAATCCCACAAAAAATGTAGTTGTCATGCGGCTTTGACCGCAATTAGGAATTATTCTGTGAATAATTCAGGTTAATTTATAATGTTTCACGATTTTAGAAAATATGTTTCACAATGTTCCGTAATACTATATATTGTACATTAACCGCCATTAAACAACTTTATATTGTATCTTTCTTTGCTTCCCAAATACTTCTTACTCTATGTTTCACGCCACTGTCTCCCTTTCGTTTACGCTAAATATTTTATGAAATTTATAATTGTTTTATATTTATACCATATATGTTTCATTATATTCAGAACGCTCGTTTGTGAACCGGGTTCACATTTATCACATCCCTATTCTTTATAATTATTTAAATATATTTGGTCACTATATAGATATATTGCCTATATATTTATTTGAGCGAGATCTGTTTGTAATATATTATCCGTATATTTTTTTGTAGATTTTGAGATAATTGCGAAATAATCATTTCTTCATTCATTATTTATTTAATGTTAACATTTCGTTTTTATCAATCCTAAATTCAATTTTCATGCCAAAATTATTTTGGCTCAACATTCGATCCAATATCCGATAACCCGAATGTGAACCGAGTTCGCAAACATGCGTTCTTGAACTCGGTTCACATACTTTGGTATATCTCCTACCTTCACTCATCCCGAAAGATAATTAAATCAACATACAAAATCAAATCACAATCATACAGTAATTGTGTCAAGCAATATCAGGACAATATAAAAAGCAAAATGGTTAATATTCAAAATAAAATATCGCTGTTTAAAACTAACAATCTGATATAAATACATTCAGATCATAATAGTTATCCACTTTGGATTTAAACCAGCCTAAGATCAAATACAAACATATCAAAATGAGATAATAAAAACACAAATAAAACCCAATAAATACAAATCAATATAATGACTTTATTCAAAAATAAAAAATCAGATACTTTTATAATCAAAATCTATTTCAGTAAAATATCTGCAAAATAAATAATTGTAAATACAGCGATATAAACGGAAAACTCATACGAAGTAACAGCTCACTCACTGATCTGTTACCATACAAAATAGCACAAAGAAAAAATATATATCAAAAATATTTCATTTATGCAAAAAATATAGTACAATAAAAAAGAAGTTATATTTTATAGAACGTTTGTACGGAGGAATCCATGAGCATTATTTGTGCATTCAATAAAAAAGGTGGCGTAGGTAAGACCACCAGCTGCGTAGAACTTGCATGTGTACCTACACTGGTAGGTAAAAAATCCCTCATAGTCGATATGGACTGCCAGGGTAATTCAAGCCAGGTATACAGAGCTTTTAATGAAGAAAATCCTGATATAACAGACCTGCTTTTCGGTGATGCCACACTTGAAGAAGTGCTGGTACATTCAGAATTCGGAGTAGATGTACTTCCCAATAACAAACATGTTAAAAGACCGGATCAGTTCTTCTATTCAAACGGATATCAGGAAAAGGATCTTTTCAGACTTAAGGAAGTCCTTGATAAGTTAAAAGGAGACTATGACACAATAATCATTGACAATAACCCTGCAGCCGACAGCTTTTCGGATATGTCATTGATAGCATCTGATTACGTGCTTATTCCGGTTGACTCTGCGAACTTTTCTTACGACGGAATTGCAGATGTAATCCAGGACTATTACAGAATACAGGCAGATTACAACAGTGAATTACAGATCATAGGTGTACTTCTTGCACATGTCAAAGCAAGAACCACCCTTGTACGTCAGAAGTATTCAGCATACGATGCCATGTTCCAGAATATAGCATTAAAGTCCGTAATAAGAGATGATAACAATATTGCAGAATCTCTTTCCAGATATATGCCGATTTACTATTACGACAAAAAGACCAATGCAGGAACCGACTACATAAATGTAGCTCAGCAGTTATCTTTGATCGATCTGGATGATTATAAGAAACTTCTCAGAAAATACTCAAATGCCAGAACCAGATTTGAGATGGATAAGCGATAAAAAACAAGTATTTATAGATTAGGAGGAGTTAAATGGCAGCAAAAAAAGATGCCGCACCCCTTGGATATAACAACGCGGCTATATTATTTCAAAATACACAAAAGAAGCTTGATACTGTAAGTCTTGACCTCGGTAACGGATCAAAGATCGAAATGATCCAGTACGAGAAACTGATCACATTCCCAAATAACAGAGATATCGACGATACAGATATTGATATATTCTCAGAAAACATCGAAAGAAACGGATTCCAGTCAGCCATCGTTGTAGCAAGAGAATTTGAAGGCGGAGAAGAAAGAAGCGGAAAAGCAACCGGTAACTATATAATCATTTCAGGTCACAGAAGATATGCAGCATTTTCTATGATACTTGAGAGAAACCCTTCCTTCATGCACAGAAAGCTTCCGGCATTGATCCTGAGAGACGATATCCCATGGACAGAGCTTGAGGAATTAAATCTCCTTATGAACTATGATGCTGTATCAGAGTCCTCACATCCCGGAGATATGAGAAAAAGAGTTTCCAGACTTATGGAACTTCTTCAGAGCAGAGGCATCGAAAAGAAGTTATACGACAGAATTGCAGAAAAACTTTCTATTTCTTCAAGACAGATCAGAAAGTATGATTCAATCAACAAGAATCTCATTGTAGGTCTCCAGACATTGCTTGATGAAGAAAAAATTTCCATCAATCAGGCAAACCAATATGCATCACGAAGCATAGATGTTCAGAACTATATATTGAATTATATTAATGAACATGGCGAGGCTGTAACTGATGACGAATATCAACAGTTAAAATCTCAGGATGAAGAAAGACAGACCGCACAAAAAGCTGCTGAAGAAAAGCTTCGCGAAAATGAGCAAAAGCTCAAGGAACAAGAGAATGAAATCCTGAGGTTGAAGAACAAAACCCTGGAACTGGAATCTCTGGTTAACAGCGATCAGGAAACCGATGAAAGCTCTTCACTTGAACTTATCAATACTCAGGCTCAGCTTAGAAGAGCTAAGGAAAAAGCAGATAAATACCATAAGATCCTTAAAGAAGCAAAAGAAGCTGATGAAGAACAGCTCAATAAATCCATAGGTATTTCAGCGCCAATAGCTGTAAATGAAATGATATCCAAAATAAATGACAACGTTATAAAACTGGTAAAACGTAAAGAGAAGAGAGGATATCAGTTCAGTAAAAATGATGTACAAAAAATCAGGACTATAATTGATGATCTTCAGTCACTGATCTCAGATTTATAAGAATAGAAATATCAAGTGTGAGTAAATTTACGTACATATTATGTTTTGATTTTTCTGACCAAATGATCCGAATTTAGAAATATCAAAGTACAAAACACCAATGACTAAAGCATAGTCCGCTTTATCATTGGTGTTTTTCAATTTAAAAAGATAATGAAAAACTACTACTACAACTTCATTACCCTGAAAGTTTAGTAAATTTACGGTCTGAGAACAGTATTGTAGTAGTAGATAATATTAATTTATATATTTTATTTATTATATCATCTTATAGAAGAAATCCCGTCAGAGTTGAGTATACATACGTTGAAAATAGAGCAAATATACGGAGAACAGAGAGTGGAAGTACGTTAAACAGTGAGTGATAGTACGTAAATATTGAGTTTTTATACGGTGAAAGTGACTTAAATGACGGAAAGTTGAGGAATTGTACGGTATTTTAACTGTAAAGGAAGTATTCCGGATGGCAGAGGTCAATGAAAAAAGGTGAGTAAATTTACGGAGAGAAAATATGGGAATTGATTGATTTTACGGCTAAACGGTAGGGCGCACGGTACAAAAAGTTGAGTGATTATACGGTACCTTTAATTATAGGAAATAGTACGTAAAATCGTGGGTTTTAAGGGTAATATAGCAGGTAAAAGTTGAGTAATTGTACGGAACTTTATTTAATCGGAAATAAATATGATTATCAGGGAACTATAGAAAAGGTGAGTAAATTTACGGAGAGAAAATACGAAAAATGAGTCATTTTACGGACAATCGAAATAGAACCGCTATATAAAGTTGAGTGAATTTACGGAAGTGTTGGTGATTATTACGGAATACCCTGCTTGAAATTGAGAGAATTGACGGTAGATTTAAAGTGAAAGTTGAGTTATTATACGGCAATAGTGTTTTTGAATTGATGAAAGTATAGTAAATTTACGGAAAATAATATCCGAAGGGCACAAAATCCTGAAAGTTGAGTAAATGTACGGATCAGATACGCTTACAGGAGTACAGCATTAAGCGAAAGTTGAGTTTGCATACGGAAATTATAGAGAATTTACGTAAAAAACCTTCCAAAAAGTGAGTGGAAATACGGAAGGTTGAGCAAAAATACGTAAAAGTTGAGTTAATTTACGGTGCCGGAATCATTGAAATACACTTTATCTTACTTTACAATAGGATTTAATCAATAAGAGAGAATAATCCGTATGATCACTCAACTTTCCGTGCAGTCTACTTATGATATGTTAAAAGAAGGTTGATTAAAATTCCGTTCAGGAATTCAGCGAATTACAGGAGTTTTTATTTTTATGAGTCACAGTATAGAAAAAGCTCGAAAACAAAAGGTTGCCAAAAGCACAAAGATGGTTCAGGAGGGAAAATTCTCGCTTACATTGGTTGAAAGTAAAGCCGTAAATTATCTCATCTCCAAGATAAAGCCCACGGATGATATCAATACGGTATATACCTTTAACTGCAGCGAGTTCCAGCAGATCATACATCGCAGTGCATCAGCCAATAAGCTGAGCTATACCAATACAAAGGCGATACTTAATGATATAGGACAGAAGACCTGGTGGATAACATTGGAAAGCGGCAAGGAAGCAATGGTCCACTGGCTTAATGTTGTGCATATGGATCCCGGAAGCGGTGATGTAGAAATAAAATTCCATGAGGATATGTTTCCGTTTCTCTATAACCTTATGACCGACAAGGAAAAGTATTATATAGCGCCACGTCTTGAAGAGACCTCGCTTATGACGCATAAGTACAGTCCGAGAATCTTTGATCTTTTGAGATCCTATCAGTTCAATAATAAGACCTGGACATTTGAGCTAGGAACCGGTACGGACAATGACTTTATGAGAAAGATAGCCGATTGGGAACCGGATCCGAACAAAAAAGGAAAAAATATAGCGAAGATCCCGAAGAGCTGGTCTAAGTTTTCATTTTTTGAAAGAGATGTACTTGCTCCGGCAAAGGAAGAGATAAATCATTATACAGATATAAAAATCGCGTATGTGGCATTAAAAACCGATGCCATGGGCAAAAAGTATCGCCGTCCGGTACGTATAAAATTCCTGATGGATGCAAAGACCAGCGGAGAGTTAAAGGAAACCCAGAGCATTTTGGATTCAGAATACAAAGGCAATTTTGACAATATCATCGATGATAGCGAACCTCATCAGATGACTCTCGAAGAATCCTTTTTCGGTAAGGATTTCATGCGAAGTGAGGCGGAAGAAGAGCTCTTTAGCGTTGATGAAGTGGTGGAAGATGCTGCCAATGCAGAAGAGCTTGCTGAAAAGAGAGCGGATGAGACGGTTTATCCGATATTTTACATGGCAACCTACAAGGATTTTTCAGAGGACCAGATTGATAATCTTTATCATGCATGCATAAAGAATCTTAAACCCGGACAGATCCGGATTGATGCTTATGATGCCTGGGCTACGGATTATATGTCTCACTACTATGACTGGATAAAAGCAACACCGGAAGATACAAAAACTACAACCTATAAGCGTTTACTGGCAAGTCTGGTAAATGATTATGAGCAGATAGCACAGAAGCCAACAATGTGGGATAAGAAGGGTTAAAATGGCAAAGTTTAAAGAATATAAAAACGGAATAGTCGGAATAAAACACGGAATATACTATGTTGTTTCAGGTGAAGGGAAAACCTTTGACATCGTAGACAAGGAAAAAAACAGCATCGAAAAGGGCTTTGGCAGCATAGGTGATGCTGAGTGGAGGATAGATAAGATCACCGCTGATGAGGAGATGCTTCAGTACATAGACGCTGCTTCGCAGATGACCATAGGGCAGCTTACAGGAAAGATGATGGAGATTTTCAATACATGGGATGGCAAGGTTATGCCTAAGGAAGAGAAGAAAAAGCTGTCCATTGTTGAAACCATAAGAAACAGGAAGGCCAAGAAACTGGCAATATAAAAAGAAGGGGAGCCTGCTCCCCTTCTTGATTATGTCTCATTTACCTGACCGATGATCACGCAGTTTTCTGAATTTTCTGTTTTGCTGATTGCTTCCGGATCATTTTTGAGCTTAAAGTGCTCGCTTAGCGGCATGGCCATGATCTTGGTGGTCTTGCTGAATTCGTTGTAGGAAAGGAATACAAAAAAGTTATCAATTTCCATCTTTTCAGGATCAGGTATGCTTTTATACAGCACAAGCTCGTGAATAGCCAGTAGCAGGATGAAGAAAGGACAAGCAGTGAAGAAAATCTGATAAAGATTATATGCTTCAAAGAATCTGAACTTCTCATAATTAAGAGAAATCTGGTAGGCTCCGTACATCATCAGAAGAATAAAGGCATACGCAAAAAGGTAACGTTTTTTTATTTTATGAAACTCCTTGTGCATGTCGGTACGGACTTTATATTCCTCTTTCCATTTTTTATAAAGCTGGTTTCGTTGTTCGGCATTGATCTGAAGCTGCATATGTTATCCCCCTCCCCAAAACCGATCCTAAAGGTAACAAATCATAAATTAACGAATGTATAATCGTTAAAAATAAAACGAATAATGCATAAAAATGAGGTACATTAATAATAACGTCAAAACCAAACGAAATATTACGAAATTAGAAAAATTTCATAATAATATAATCCTTCGTTTATCATTTTCGGGGACATTCGGGTGATCGGTATTAAGAACGAAAAATCAGGGATAAAAAATAATAAAAATATAATAATTTCTAATTATCGGAGAAAGAATGAATAATTATACTTTTTTTGCAACCATATCCAGAATGAAATATATCGAGAGATGGGCACTTATGAGGAACTCTCGTCCGGAAAATCTCAGTGAACATGCAGTCGAAGTTTCTATGATCGCCCATGCTTTATGTATAATAGGTAATGTAAGATACGGGAGACATCTTGACGGTGAAAGAGCGGCACTCATCGGCATCTATCACGATGCCTCTGAGATCATTACCGGAGATATGCCCACTCCTGTAAAGTATTATAATGACGAAATAAAGCATGCTTATAAATCCGTTGAACGTATAGCGGAGGATCATCTTCTGGAAAGACTTCCGGATGATCTGAGACCGGCGTTCAGCAGCATTTTCAAGCCAAATAAAGATGATGAAGATGAAATGTATATGCGTAAGCTGGTGAAAGCAGCCGATAAATTATCGGCACTGATCAAGTGCATTGAAGAAGAAAGATCCGGCAACCAGGAGTTCACTACAGCACAAAAGTCAACATTGAAAGCCCTGGATAAAATGAAGGAAGAGTGTCCTGAAGTAAAGGATTTTATGGACGAATTTTTGAATTCCTATGGCAATACACTGGATGAACTGGCACTGTGAGTGATGACATTTCCCGTGTTTAAGCTTTGCGGCGATACATCATCGAGGTTTTAGTCGTGTGAAGTTTCAACGGCAGGCATGGGGATCCAAACTGTAGTTTTCACATTAAAAAGGTATCTGATATGGCATATTTTGGAAAATTCTATCTGGATAAGGAAAAGGATATTATCGTAACTTTAAGCATGAAGGAAGATGTGATGTCCTATATACTTGAGACTCCCAACCACGGCACCGGAAATCTGATAACAAATTTTGCCAAGGTGTGTGATCTTCCCATTACTTATAATTCTGAGGGACTTAAGGTGATCGAAGGCATGGTTCCCTGTTATTTTAATGGAGAAAATGAAAAGGTCTACATACTCAGGATGGGAGATACCAAGGTTGCCAATATCTATCCCGACGGGACTATCGAGAGAAAGGCTTATGTGCCTGCAATCGCCAAAACTCTTATGAGTCAGACAAAGGGATATCTTCTGGACATCAGGAAGACGCTGGTAAAGACCTACATCAGGGAGGATGTAAAATTCCATACGGATCTTCATACCCACAGAAGTGCAAACCTGAGCCCGGATATTCTCATCGCCATGGGCATACATCATCAGATAAGGTATCCGTACTATTACATCAAAAAGCTGGGGCTGAAGATCACTCCCGAGCAGCGTGAAGCTCTGGAGGAGCAGAGAAAAAAGGTTTCTTTGAAATTTAAAAACAGCGGTCTTCAGGGCAAATATCTCGAAAGAAAAATAGATGACAACACTGAGATCAATTTTGCGGATCTGATCCTTAACAATATTTCCGGAAGCCGTTATAACATTCCTAAGATAAGAGCATCCCTTGCGGTGATGAAGGATGGTCAGGCGGTTTTCACTAATCTTGAGAAAGTATACATTTACAGATATGTATTCACAAAGGGAGTGGAAGCCCGGAAGAAAATAAAGATAAAGGAAATAGAGTCTGTACCGGATAAAGATATCGTTAATGCACTAAAGCAGATGGAGATGGACAGGAGAAATCCGGATTACGCTGACAATACACTGTATCAGGATAAGCTTCTCTGGACTGCAAGAGCTTACCAGAAAAATGGAATCGTTTATGCAGAGATTTCAGATACAGCCCTTGTGAAGAAAGAGGAAGCGGCGGAGACCTTACAGCAGATACATGAGGTTATGCCGAAGATCACCAGAGAAACCGGCGTTACCCTCAGATTCCTTGCTGCTCTCAGACGTATACCACTTACTATATTGAAGGATCAGGTAGCCCGCGGCAATTATTTCACTGAGAATCTTCAGGTGCTGAAGGCCGTGGCTGTGGATCCGTATATTGCGGGAAGTGATTTTGTGGGCGAGGAGATCAATGATATCCTCGAGCTTAAATCGGTTATCGGAGCTATCGTTAAGATCGCGAAGGACATACCGTCCTATGTTGTGAGGATCCATGCAGGTGAAAATGATTCCCTTCCGGATAATGTTTTCAACAGTATTAAATGCGTTGAGGAAGCATTGGCAGAGGATCAGATTTTTCCTCATATGAGAATAGGTCACGGACTTTATACTGCGGATCTTGATACGGAAAAGGGCAGGGAACTCATCAGAAAGCTTTGCGAGCTTAAGGTTGTCCTGGAGTTCCAGATTACTTCCAATGTTCGTCTCAATAACCTTTCAACACTGGATACCCACCCGTTAAAACAGTATTTAAACAGCGGTATAGCATGTATCCAGGGAACAGACGGCGGAGCACTTTACGGAACAGATTCTATCGATGAACAGCTGTCTCTGGAGCGTATGCTTGAGCTTAATCATAAGGACTTTTTAAAGATGCGTAAGGCGGAGGATGCCATACTCAGCAGGTCCATGACCGAGTTTAATGAAAAGATCCAGAAATTCTATGCAATGTGCAAGGGTATGTCGCCGGAAGAATTCCTTAAGGAAAGGATCGATGCCGAGTCAGAAGCATTTATGGACCTTGATGGCGGAGAAAGAAAATATGACAGCGCCCTTGAATTCAAAGATAAGATAAAGGAGATGCCGGAAGATCTCATACCTGTAGTCATTGCCGGAGGAAGTTTCAACAATGCCCATCACGTGACGAAGCTCCGTGAGCAGGAATGTAAGCTGTTGGATGATCTCATTAATAAAGGAGATCCGGGCAAGATGTTTTTCGTTGTGGGACCCTCCATGACAGGCTATGAAAAGTATGTGCAGGAACAAGCCGGTGACAGATATCAGATTTTTGTTTTTGTGCCTGCCACAACCACTGAGGAAGAGATCAGTAAACTAAGGGATGTCAATGTCGGAGTCCGTGTATCCATAGAATCATCTCCGCTTGGTACCTACAAGAGCTTTGCCTATGAAATATTTAAGCGTCGTCAGTCCGTTATGATAGCTCTGGATGGAAACAGCGCAGCCTGCAATCTCATGCAGGATGCGAGAAACAGCAAGTATGAAAGCCGTATTTTTGTTGATTCTCGCGCCAAAGTCCTGAAAGCAAAGGCAGATTCGCTGCAAGGATACATTACCTATATAAAAGACGGAGATAATGCTGACGAGATACTGGGATATGTTGACAGGTATCTGGGAGCATCGGAAGAATCAGATTAAGGCTTTAAATGGAAGTATGAATACTCAACTTTCAGAATATCAGGAGCATTTGGCAGCGATTGTGAAGGTTGAGTGAATTTACGGTTTAAAAGGAAAGATAAACGGTGAAAAACATGCATTTATAGAGGAGATTGTTATGACAGATTATCTTATCGGAGTTAAAAATAAAAAGAGAAAGAAGTTCTGTTCTCGTATATTAGCTGCCTTTCTTTCTCTGACCATCATTTCCGGGTGTATGACATTGCCATCCTATGCTGTGGAGGACGAGGATGATCCTGAGTTTGACGGAGTTGTGGATGTAGAGGCGCTGGGCGGAGTCGCTAGGTTCGGTAGCCCGGTGTCCAATCCTGCTCATGCTGCAGGCATCCTGGAAGCACAGGAAGCAGCGGTTTTGCATGGAGTAAGAAACAGCTACATGATATGTCCGGATGGGCTTGAAAGGTATTTTGATGAGAACGGTGAGATGGTGAGAGACCGTCTAGTTCCTGACAGAAGTGCTTATGTTGACATTGACGGCGTAAAGCTCAACCCTCAGGATAACAACATTAACAAGACCTTTATGAAATATGCGAGCCACGGAAGAAGAGCCATTGCCTACGACAAGTCTTCCCATTACCTGGAGGTTTGGGATAACGGAAAGGTTATAAAATCCTATATGGCAACTGCCGGGGCGGGTGAAGGCAGCAAGGAAAAGCAGGGGGATTATAAAACTCCCGTGGGATACTACTATATATGTGAAATGAAGGTGTCCGATGCCTTGAAAGAGGAAATGAAGGTAAACTATCCGAACATAGTGGATGCAGAGAATGGACTGAAAAAAGGTATCATAGGACAGTCGACCTTTACCGAGCTCCTGAATGAAAACCGGAATCTGGAGAAACCCTCCGGAAAAACCGGGCTCGGCGGAGGTATCGAGATCCATGGTAACGGCCAGCTCATGGACGCCACCCGGGGTTGTATAGGAGTTAAAAATGAGTGGGTCAGAGACATCTATGATGTGATGGAGCTGGGTGACAGAGTTTATATAGTTGAGTAACAGAAAGAGTTTAATACAGTGACATTTGCATGTCAGATTTAAATAAAAAAAAGGGGTTATAGAAAAAGTATGAAGAGGCTGAACATTTTTCTGATTTTGGCAGTAGCGGGAGCACTGATGGCAGAAGCTGCCGCCTGCAATGCAGCGGGAATTCCTGAGGCAACAGATGCTTCAGAGGCAACGTCTCCGGCGGAGGTTACAGGGGAGTCCGACGGAACGGCTGAAGGCGGTTCAGGTGAACAGGAAAAGATAGTAATCGAGAGTAATAAGATAGAGAGAGCTAAATTTGAGTTCCCTTATACTTCGAGAGTATTGACTGCGGTAAACGTTCACGCTGACTCGGAAAGTGATTCTGAGGTTCTGGGAATTCTTGAGGAAAATGCAGAAGTGACCGTAGAAAGGAACATCGAAGGATGGGAGCAGTTCAGCTTCGACGGAAAGACCGGATATGTGCTCAAGAAATATCTGATTCCGGATCAGTATGTTGCCATGAACAACCAGTTCCTGGAGTCACCGGTGGACATCAGCTGGATCGACCCTTCAAAGCCGATGATAGCTCTGACCTTTGATGACGGACCTAAGGCGGAAGTCACAAACCGTATACTGGATTCCATTCAGAATAACGGAGGACATGTGACCTTCTTTATGCAGGGAAGCAGGGTTGTTGGTGAAAACAATGACTGCGTAAAGAGAATGGTGGAGCTTGGATGTGAGCTCGGAAACCATACCTATACACATAATTACCTTGACTCCATAGCTCTTGATGATATCAGAACTGTAATAAGAGAATGTGACTATATGGTAGAGGAGACTGTAAAAGTTGCGCCTACAGTTTTCAGACCACCCGGAGGAAACCGTACTGCTGAGATTAATGCCAAGGTTGGAGAACTGGGGCTTCCCATGATCATATGGTCAGTTGATACCCTTGATTATTCAACCAAGGATCCTGACAACACCATAAAGGTGGTGCTTGAACAGGCGAAGGACGGAGATATCGTTCTCATGCACGATACTTATGCCGAGACTGCCACAGCAGCCGAGTATCTCATTCCTGCCCTGCAGGAGAAGGGGTTCCAGCTTGTGACCGTAAGTGAAATGGCCAAGGCCAAAGGATATGATATGGTTCCCGGTTCGGAAGTTTATAATATGAGGGGATAACACTATCCCATATATTTAAGTTAAGCAGAAAAGGTGGTCAAATTTGTGGCCATCTTTTTCTATTTTACGAAATCAGTCAGATATTCGTTGAGGTTATGAATAAAAAAATTTTTATGTTAAAAATAACTAATTGTAATACTTTATATTGTTTGAGGAAATATAGTTTGCTATACTCGTGTTATGCGGCGTTAAAGCATAAAAGTGCTAAAGTGCGTGTGGATACTACATATGGCTTAAATATGACTATATATAGTATCTATTCACAAAAGAAGGAGGAAATTGTATGAAAAGAATTGCAAAAGTCATGGCATCTGTTCTTTTGCTCTCAACAGTTCTCACAGCCTGCGGAAGCAGTAACGGAGGAGCAACTATCGAGACAGTAGCAAAGACAGAGGCTGCAACAGAGGCTGCCAAGGATGACAAGGCAGAGACTGAAGCTGCAACTGAAGCTGCAGAAGCAGATTCAGACTACCACATCGGTATCGTAACCGGTTCAGTTTCACAGTCAGAGGATGACAGAAGAGGAGCTGAAGCATTCCAGGAGAAGTATGGTGAGGACAGAGTTATCCTTGCTACATATCCTGATAACTTCACAGAGGAGCTTGAGACAACTGTTCAGACCATCGTTAACCTTTCTGATGATCCTGAAATGAAGGCAATCATTGTTAACCAGGCTATCCCGGGAACAACAGAGGCATTCCGTCAGATCAAGGAAAGAAGACCTGACATCATCTGTATCGCAGGTGAGTCACATGAGGATCTTCCTGAGATCGGAAGCGCGGCAGACCTTGTATGTAACAACGATTTCGTAGCACGTGGATATCTCATTATCCGTACAGCTCACGAGCTTGGCTGCGATACTTTCGTTCACATCTCATTCCCTCGTCACCTTTCATACGAGACCATGAGCCGTCGTGCTGCTATCATGAAGGCTGCTTGTGAAGAGTTTGGTATGAATTTCGTAATGGAGTCCGCTCCGGATCCTACAACTGACGTTGGTGTACCTGGTGCCCAGGCTTACATCGCTGAGCACGTTCCTGAGTGGGTTGAGAAGTATGGTCAGAATTCAGCATACTTCTGTACAAACGATGCTCACACAGAGCCGCTTCTCAGAGGACTTCTTGAGAACGGCGGATACTTCATCGAGGCTGATCTTCCATCACCTCTTATGGGATATCCGGGAGCACTTGGACTTGACCTTACAGAGGAAGCAGGAGATTTCACAAAGATCCTTGCAAAGGTTGAGAGTGCAGTTGTTGAAAAAGGCGGTGCAGGCAGATTCGGAACATGGGCTTATTCGTATGGCTACACAGTTTCTGCAGGTCTTGCACAGCATGCTATGAACGTTATAGACGGAAACAGCGAGCTTACAGATATCGACGATATCTCAAAGGCTTATGAGGAGTTCTCACCTGGAGCAGCTTGGAACGGTTCAAACTATACAAATGCTGATACAGGTGTTAAGGCTGACAATACATTCCTTATCTATCAGGATACATACATCATGGGCGATCCTGGTAAGTACATGGGATCAACAGAGATTGAGGTTCCTGAGAAGTACTTTACTACTAAGTAATTATTCAAAGGATGCTTTTAGATTGCGTCGCAAATAGGTTAGACCATTGTGGGGAGATATCCATATCTCCCCACATTTTTGGGCTAAACCATATCAGTATTCCAATAAGAAAGCATATTGAGAAAAGCTGATAGAAATCTCATTTTAGAAAGGTATTATAACAATGAGTAAAGCACCACTACTTGAAATGAAAAACATTAAGAAGGACTTTTTCGGGAATCAGGTTCTTTCAGACATTAACCTTACAATAGAGGAAGGTGAGGTTGTAGGTCTTTGCGGAGAAAATGGTGCAGGTAAGTCTACGCTGATGAAGATACTCTTCGGAGCGGATGTGATCCGTGAAACCGGAGGATACGGGGGAGAGATTATACTGGATTCCCAAAAGGTGTCATTTCAGTCACCCTTTGACGCCATTGCCGCAGGAATCGGCATGGTTCATCAGGAATTTTCACTTATTCCGGGTTTTACTGCAACAGAAAACATTTTATTAAACAGAGAATCAAAGAAAAAGAGCGTGCTGTCAGACCTTTTCAGTGACCGTATGGATACACTGGACAGAAAGGATATGGACAGACGTGCCATCGAATCCATAGAAAAAATGGGTGTCACCATAGATAAGAATATGCTTATAAGCAACATGCCTGTGGGACACAAACAGTTTACGGAAATAGCAAGAGAGCTTTCAAAAGAGCAGTTGAAGCTGCTTATTCTCGATGAGCCTACAGCAGTTCTTACAGAGAAGGAAGCGGAAGCTCTTCTTGATTCTATAAGGGGAATGTCTAAGAGAGGCATTGCCGTCATTTTTATCACACACAGACTCGGAGAGATCCTTGCGGTATGTGACAAAGTAGTAACCATGAGAGACGGTTACGTGGTAAATGAATCAGCTACAAAGGACACCAGCGTTCAGGATATCACTAAATGGATGGTAGGACGTGATGTTGCGGATTCAGATGTATTTTATGTAACCGAGGATACCGGTGCGGACAAGAACATTATCATGTCCATAAAGAATCTTTGGGTAGATATGCCGGGAGAGACAGTAAGGAATGTAAGCCTTGATGTAAGAGAGGGAGAAATCCTCGGAATCGGAGGACTTGCCGGACAAGGTAAGCTGGGTATCCCTAACGGAGTTATGGGTCTTTATCAGTCAGGCGGATCGGTAACCTTTGAGGGTAAGGATATACCTCTTAACAATCCGAGAAAATGTCTCGATTCTTCTTTCGCATTTGTATCGGAAGACAGAAGAGGCGTTGGACTTCTTCTTGATGAATCACTGGAGTGGAATGTTTCTTTCCCCGCCATGCAGATACAGGATAAATTCCTCAAGAAGTATTTTGGCGGACTTCTCAAGTGGAGAGATGATGCAGCCATCAGAGAAGTTACCGATAAGTACATAGAAGAGTTCAAGATAAAATGCACCGGATCAACGCAGAAAGCAAAAGAGCTGTCAGGTGGAAACCAGCAGAAAATCTGTCTTGCCAAGGCATTTGCGCTTGAACCCAAACTTCTTTTTGTAAGCGAACCTACAAGAGGTATCGACGTTGGAGCCAAGGCACTGGTTCTTGATGCTTTAAAGAAGTTTAATAAGGAGCAGGGTGTCACCATCGTCATGGTTTCTTCGGAGCTTGAAGAGCTGAGAAGAACCTGTGACAGAATAGCCATCGTATCCGGCGGCAAGGTGGCTGGCATACTTCCGGCAGGAGAGCAACTTGAAAAATTCGGTGAGCTCATGCTGAAAAACTGTTAAGGAGTAAATTGTGATGACTGAAAAAACTAATACGATCACTCTTAGTGACAGGGTGAAGGATATAGCAAAGGATTTTGGACTTCCGAGACTTATCATTACCGGATTTCTGGTTCTCCTTCTTGTGGTTTCACCTTTTGTAGGAGCTGATCTTCCTACACAGATATCAAATATCATAAACCGTTTCAGCTGGAATGGAATCCTGGTGCTTGCGATGGTACCTATGGTTCATTCGGGCTGCGGTCTCAATTTCGGATTGCCTCTCGGAATCATTTCAGGACTTTTGGGAGCAACACTTTCCATTGAGCTGGGATTCTCAGGAGCATTCTCCTTCCTTATGGCAATCCTTCTCGCAACACCTTTTGCACTTGTGTTTGGATGCATCTACGGATGGCTTCTCAACAAGATCAAGGGCGGAGAAATGATGATCGCAACCTATGTTGGATTTTCATCGGTTTCTCTTATGTGTATGATGTGGCTTCTTCTTCCTTACCACAGTCCCAACATGGTTTGGGGTATGGCAGGAAAGGGTCTGAGAACAACTATTTCCCTTGAAGGCTACTACACACAGGCACTTGCAAAAATTCTGCAGATAAATATCGGAAATCTCTCTATTCCGACCGGTTCAATTCTTTTCTTTGCACTTTTGGCTTTCGGAATGTGGGCTTTCCTTCATACAAAGACAGGAACTGCAATGACTGCCGTAGGTTCAAACCCGGAATTTGCAAGATCTTCAGGTGTAAATGTTGACAAGATAAGACTTATCTCCGTTGTAATGTCTACATGGCTGGCAGCTATCGGAATCCTTGTTTATGAGCAGGGCTTCGGATTCATCCAGCTTTATATGGCTCCATTCTATATGGCCCTTCCTGCGGTATCTGCGATTCTCATCGGAGGTGCTTCCGTTAATAAGGCATCCGTTATGAATGTTATCATCGGAACTATCCTTTTCCAGGGTATCGTTACCATGACACCGACAGTTATGAATAATATGATTCATCTTGATATGAGTGAGGTTATCAGAATAATTGTTTCCAACGGAATGATTCTGTATGCACTTACGAGAAAAACGGAGGAAACAAAATGAATAAGGTAAATTATGGTGATTTATTAAGACGTTTTTCCGTTCCGCTCATGTTTGTTATCATATGCGCTGTGTGCGCACCTATCTCGGGACTTTCCCCAAGCTATCTTTGCAATGAGATAGTTACAAGAATGGGAAGAAATGCATTTCTTATACTGAGTCTTCTCATTCCTATCATGGCCGGAATGGGACTTAACTTCTCTATGACACTTGGTGCCATGGCTGGAGAAATCGGACTTATTCTGGTTAGCGACTGGCAGATAGTGGGCATCCCCGGAATGATACTGGCTATGATAGTTTCTGTTCCTATCTCAGCTCTCCTCGGACTTTTCTGCGGAAAGGTTCTCAATATGGCTAAGGGCCGTGAGATGATAACCAGTTACATCATCAGCTTTTTCATCAATGGTATCTACCAGCTTATCGTGCTTTATCTCATGGGACCTGTTATCCCGATTAAGCACAGCAACATTAAGCTTCCCAGAGGCTATGGTATCAGAAACACAGTTTCACTTCTTTCTATGAGACAGAAGCTTGATAACCTTATTCCTCTTAACATCGGGGGTGTTAAGATCCCTGTGGCAACATTTATCATCATATTCCTTCTTTGCCTCGTGATCATCTGGTTCAGAAAGACAAAGCTTGGTCAGGATATGAGAGCTGTAGGTCAGGATATGGGTGTTGCCAGAGATTCAGGTATCGATGTTGAACGTACCAGAATCATATCCATGGTTCTATCAACTGTATTTGCGGGAATCGGAATGATCATTTACCTCCAGAACATGGGTAACATCGCAACCTACAGTTCACACTCTCAGATTGGTATGTTCTGTATCGCTGCACTTCTGGTTGGTGGTGCGTCAGTCGAAAAGGCATCCATCGGTAATGTTTTCCTCGGAATCATTCTCTTCCACACCATGTTTATCGTGGCACCGAAGGCAGGAACTGTTATAACCGGTGACTCAATGATCGGTGAGTACTTCCGTGTATTTGTATCTTATGCGGTTATTACAGTGGCTCTTATCATGTATGAGACCAATAAGAGAAAGAACAAGTCAAAGGCCGGTGAGCAGCTGGCACTGGCTCAGGAGGAAGCAAATGAATAATTCGAAAAAGAAGACATTGATATATCGTATTGCAGCCTTTCTGGTTATCATGGCGATAGCAGCTGTTATGTTTGTTATCGGAAGAGGTCACACGGTTTACTTTGATAATAAATCTTCTGATCTGGTAGCCGAAGTTCCTTACAAAATCGAGGTCAAGGTGGATGGAAAGAAGGTTGCTTCTCTGAAGAAGAACGAGCGTGGTATGGTTGATGTAATGGGACAGAAGCTGACCATGGAGCTTGTGGTTACAGAAGAGAAGGGCGGCGATACAGTACAGATGAAGGTTACTCAGCCTCTTCCGTACAATATGGATGGTATCATCTTAAACATTCCCGCCATGCTTAAAGGGGCTTCTCAGGATCAGTACGTTTCAGAGTTTATTTCCGTACCTTCTGAGTCTGATGCAGCGGAAGAAGTTGTTGTAACGGATGATACAGCCGGACTTATGGATTTCGGTGAAGAGAGCGAAGCATCACAGGGTTAAAAAGACCGGAGCCGGAGCTTTGTTTTGACAATTTAATATATTTAAAGAAGCGGCAGCGAATAATTATCGGCTTCGATATCTCAGTAAATAAAAGCCTTCCGAAGAAGACGACGCAGAGTCATCCTTCTTCGGAAGGCTTATTCTCATTTTAGATTTTTTTTAGAATTTAAAAATCAGAAAGCCTATTGACCTGGAGTTTACTCCAGGATGTAGGATGACCATGTTGGATCATATATGAGAAAGAAACAAATATTATTTTGTAGGATTTGAGACACTAAAACGATGATATGAATTAGCCGGAAAACCAAGAAACTCACCTGGTAATAAATTTAGGAGGATAAAAAATGTTAGGAAATTTCAGTTACAAGAATGCAACAAAGCTCTATTTTGGAGATGATTCTTTAAAATATTTAAATGAGGAACTTCCAAAATACGGGAAAAATGTACAGCTCATTTACGGTGGCGGATCTGTAAAGAAGAACGGTATCTATGATGCAGTTGTTGAGATTCTTAAAGCAAACGGAAAGAATATCATTGAGGATGCCGGGGTAATGCCTAACCCTACAGTAGCTAAGCTTCGCGAAGGTGTTTTACTTGCCAAAGAGAATAATGTTGACCTGCTTTTGGTAATTGGCGGTGGTTCATGCTGTGACTATGCAAAAGCAGTGTCAGTGTCAGTCCACTGTGATGAAGATCCATGGGAGAAGTATTATATCCGTTTTGAGGAGCCCACATGCGAGATCGTTCCTGTAGGCTGTATCCTCACAATGGCAGGTACCGGTTCGGAAATGAATGCCGGTTCTGTTATCACTAATCATGAGACTCATCAAAAGATAGGGCATGTATTCGGTGAGGAGGTCATGCCCAAATTCTCCATCCTTAATCCGAAATACACCATGAGTCTTCCGAAGAGACAGATGGTGGCAGGTATATATGATATTTTCAATCACATCTGCGAGCAGTACTTCTCAGGGGAAGACGACAATACCAGCGATTACATTGCTGAAGCACTGATGAAGTCAGTTGTTCATTCTTCATTGATTGCTATCGAGAATCCTGAAGATTATGAAGCAAGATCAAATATTATGTGGACTGCAACCTGGACTCTGAACACGCTTATTTCAAGAGGAAAGACCACTGACTGGATGGTGCATATGCTCGGACAGTCTGCCGGAGGATATACCGATGCAACGCATGGAATGACACTTTCCGCAGTATCACTGCCATATTACAGATTCATTATGCCTTATGGTCTTCAGAAGTTTAAGCGATTTGCAATGGAAGTTTGGGATATATGCGCAGAAGGCAAGTCTGATGAGGAAGTTGCAAAGGCAGGTCTCGAAGCAATGGAAAACTGGATGAAGAGGCTTGGGGTAGCCATGAGTCTTTCCGAACTCGGAGCTACAGAGGATATGATCGAAGGTATCGCTGACGGAACATTTATTCTTGAAGGCGGATACAAAGTACTTACCCGAGATGAGATTGTACAGATTCTGAAAGAGAGTCTGTAACGTAGAAGTAGTTCTCTCGATGATAAAGCTGTCTTGTTTCAGTTTCCTTTCAGCTAATGGTGATAATATATGACCATCAGATGAGATACATCTGAACCCTATAGAAGTTTTTCATACTACTACTCTAAAGCCGGCAGCCCCCAAATCTGCCGGCAACCCTCTGAAAACCGATGATCAGATAATATGCACTCTATCGTCTTTATATAATAAACAAACCGGCTATAATCCATGTATCAGGATATTTAGCCGGTTTTTTATTGTTACCTGCAGGTATATGAAACAATATAATGCATATCTTTCGGGATTTGGGCTTTCACATTCTGCTCCTCAAATACTCCATCCATTCCGCGACTGATGGCGCTTTGATGGAAATGTGAAAGAGCAATGCCTAAGTCTACACGTTTTATCATAACAACATCATCTGCTGTACCTTCCTTATATCTGGCAAAGAAATGATAGGTATCTCCCTCTTTCAAAACAACCCATGGCTGCCCATTTGTTGAACTTGGCGCGAGACGCACCATCTCAAGAGGAACAGCATAGTCTCCTGCATCAGTTTCCGTCAATGGACACTCAAAATTTTCATTAAAAAACATAGTATCCCAAGGCTTTCTGCCTGATGAGCCGAGAGTTTTTCGAGTAATGCGTTCCAACAGATGACTTTTTGATGCAGGATATTATCAGGAATGGGGAAAAGAAGCTAGATCTGTATGAGATCATTCCAAAGGAACCATATACGGATGCAGACCTTAACTATAATGATTCCAATACCAGAGCCACCAGAGAGCAAAACGATCCTGATGCAAGGCAGGAATTTGAACCAATTGAAATAGATATAGAAAATTCTTACTCTACGATTTTCTTAGGTTTCCCTATCTGGTGGGGTCGGGAACCAAGAATCATGGATACATTTGTTGAAAGCTATGATTTTTCCGGTATCACAGTGATTCCATTCTGCACGTCCGGAAGCAGTGGTATAGGAAATAGTGGTACCAGCCTTTCAGAAAAGGCCGGGAGTGGCATATGGCTTGATGGGAACAGATTCAGCGGAAGCGTCATTGAAGATGATCTTAAGAGCTGGACATCAGGACTTGATATATAGATAATGGGTATGTAGCAAATCTGAAACTGCAGGATAAAGATAACTTCTGGAGATAAATAAAATAGTACTATAATTTTTGAAAAAGAAGGAAAAACAATGCCACATTCATCAGGCGGAGGTTCTCACGGCGGAGGTTCCCACGGAGGACACTCATTTTCGCATTCATCATCACATTCCGGTTCAGGCGGTTCGTCACACCGCGTATATGACCATTACGTACCCGGAACCAACAGATACGTATATTACAAAGCCGGACAACCACATTATTATTACAGTGACAGAAAATATAAAAGCGAGAAAAGTCCGGTACCGTTTCTGATAATCTTCATGGCGATATGGATCGCGATATCCATACCGTTTTATATCATGATATTCCATGTACCTAAGAAGCTTGTCATGGATTACAACTCAGAAGTGATCATAGAGGATGGGATTGATGTTCTGACATCCGGAGAAGAAACAGAGTTATACGAAGATCTGACAACATTCAGGGATAAGACAGGTATTACGCCTGCAATCATCACGGTAGATAATCGTGAATGGAAAGGTTATTACAATGATCTTGAAAATTATGCATATGACCGCTATGTAAATATGTTCCCGGATGAAAAGCACTGGCTCATTGTCTATTCGTCTGATTTGGCCACAGGATTCGAAGACTGGTATTTTGAGGGCATGCAGGGTAATGATACTGACGACATCCTTACAGAAAAGCTTACCGACGAATTCAATGAGATTGTTAACAAATGCCTCACGGCAAGAACAAGATACTCGGTAAAGGAAGCATTTACCGAAGGATTCAACTATGTGAGTGAGAATGGCATGAAGACATCTGCAGATCCGGAATTACTGTTGTTTATGATTCTTCATTCAAGCATAGGTCTTGGCATCCCTTTAGCCATGCTGATATTGTTCCTGAATCAGAAAAAGGATCCGGATGAAAAGCTAAAGGAAAATGCAACCCTCTGTCCTTCAGCAACAGATGCACTTATGGAGGACACCTGCGATTATTGTAACGGTGTGTATATACATGGGATACATACCAGTTGCCCTCACTGTGGAGCTGCAATAAAAGCAAAAAGCAGAACCATAGGATATAAACTTAATGAATGAGGTTCTGTATCCGGATGTGACAAAGATGTTCCGAATGCTGGATCAGGATGTGTCCTATGAGCTCATAGTAGGAGAGGGAATGATACACATTTATCCTATCTATCCAATCATAGAATCCATTCACGCATGCCATAAAATATTCCATACGGTGATGAGATAATGTGAAAAGCTCTGCCCCATTATAATCTGGGACAGAGCTTTTGTCTGTTGTGTGATATTTGCTAAAATACTTTATCAGGAAAGCTGTGATGGCTTTGTTACCTTGTAGTCTGACCAACTGCTAAGCTTGTTGGCACCTGACAGGTTTGCAGTTTCCTTATAATCGCCGGTTACCGTTACAGTGAAGTCTGAATCACCTGAAACGATGACATTTCCGTTCTTGTCAACGATAGTCACAGTCTTACCGGATGCATCAACGATCTTACCTTCTGAGTAAAGATTTGTAACAGTTGAGTTTCCTGTTACGGTCCAGGTTGAAGTGCTGTCGATGTAGACATTAGCATAACCGTTTCCGCCGTTGCCTGCATCAGTCTCGTCGTCCACGAAGGCACCCTTAAGGGTTGAGCCATCGGTCATGTAGAAATCAAGCTCAGAAATGGAATCCCAGATAACGTCGCCCTCCATATCCTGTGATATAGCAGTAAATGTTGTGTCTGCGCCGTTTGCGCCTGTGCTTCCCCATCCGCGCTCATTGCTGTTTCCGGTAACGCGCAGGAAGAAGTCATTGTCCGAAGCATAGGTAATGTCTACATCCTTCAAAGTGAAGGTTGACTGTGTATTTGTTGAATAGAACATACCGCCATTCTTGGCTGTGAGTGTTCCGCCGTCCATCTCAAAGGTTGAATTACCAACTTCTGAGTCGCCGGACATGGACTGATAGAGGATGACATTCCAGGTAAGGTTGTTCTGTGAAAGGTCAGCCATGTTGCCGGAAAGATCACAGTTGAAAAGTCTGATCTGGTTGTCGCCTTCGATGCAGATAGCTTCTGATCCGTTTGCTGTAAGGGTTGCACTGTTAATGCTTATGTCGGCAGTTGAATATACAGCCGGAGAACCGCTGCCGTTTGAAACATAGGTTCCGCCGTCCACAACCATTTTTCCGCCGCCTCTGTCAGAACGGATAGCTGCTGAGGACTCGCCGTTTGTGGTTACTGTATCGTTCCAGGCATAGAGAGTTCCGCCGCCTGCAACGTGGATACCGCCTGAAGTGTCCTTTGCTGTTGTGATGGTTGTGTCTGCTACGTAGGTGACACCCTTATCGTATGCGAAAACACCTGCACCGCCCTTGGCATCGGTTGTGATGGTTGAATTTGAAACATAAGCTGTACCGTCTGTGGCAAGTACAGCAGCACCCACACCGTAGAAGGAACTTGTGTCGCCGCCGGTTGAATCAGAGGAGTTTCTTGTGATGTTTGCGTTCTTGATGGTTACGGCTGCACCGTTTGATACGAGAACTGCATTCTGATCTGTTCCTGTTGAATCAATGTTTCCTGTGAGCTCTGCATCTGAAGTTATATCATTTACGGCAGCGTAGCTTTCAGGCTTGGAGGATCCGCCGCCGGGCATACCACCGGGGCCGCCCTGGCCATTTCCGCCGGGCATACCGCCGGGACCGCCCTGGCCGTTACCGCCGGGACCACCATGGCCGTTGCCTGGTTCAAAATCGCCTCCGCCATTTATGCCGCCGGGGCCATCATGACCATTTCCGTCTGGAGCGCCCTGCTCATTTCCATTAGTAGCACCCTGGCCGCCCTCGCCGTTTGGGCCGCCCTGACCGTTTCCACCGGGACCGCCCTGACTGTTACCATCCGGTGCACCCTGACCGTTTTCACCCGGTGCACCTTGGCCATCAGGCCTGTTGTTCTGCATGCCATTTACTGAGTTATCCTGTGTAGCCTCAACGGTAGTTGCTGTAGCAGAAGACGCTGATGATCCGCACGCGCTAAGCATTAGCGAAGCTGTAAGTAATGTTGTTGCTGTGATAGCTATGTTTTTTCTTTTCATTATTTTTGTCCTTTATTTTATAGAGATTATTTGCTTTCGATGGGCACAATATAGAACAGAAAACTTAAACTATGCTGAAAAGAAAAAAAGATTTTGCAGGTGGCTCAGGATTCGGATATGATTATAAAAAAGAAACCTTAAGGAGGCTCAAATGAAAAATACCAAAAATGCAATATGGACGTTCAATAAGGATATAGATTTTGAGGAGTGCGGTAAAGGCGTAAAGAGAAAGATTCTAAGTTATACCGACGAAATGATGGTAGTTGAGAATCATTTTGAAAAAGGCGGTATCGGTGCCATGCATTCCCATCCACATACCCAGATCACCTACATAGTCAGTGGTAAGTTTGAATTCACAATAGGTGAAGAAAAGAAGATAGTAAGTGCGGGAGATACTCTTTTAAAGAAGAACGGAATTGAGCATGGCTGTGTGTGCCTTGAGGAAGGTATACTGCTTGATTGCTTTAATCCAATGAGAGATGAATTCGTAAAAGATTAATAAATTAAAGATAAAATGGCTCATCCGTTTTTGTCGGATGAGCCATTTTTACTATTCGCATCAGGGTATTATTTGATGGTGTAAAGACCGCTATAAAAAATTTAGTCAAGGAAAAAAGGCTCTAGTGAACCTTGCAGGAGGAATCATTATGAATTTAGGTATAGTTGGAACAGGTAAAATTGTAGGTGATGCATTGTTTGCCATGCAGCCGGTCAAAGATATAAATCTAATGTCGATATTTGCAAGACCCCACAGCCTTGAAAAAGGAGTAGCGCTAGCAAAGAAATTTGGTATTCCTGAAGTCTTCACTGATTATGATGAGATGCTTGACAGTGGTGATGTGGATACGGTTTATATCGGACTGGTAAACATGGTTCATTTTGAATATGCAAAGAAGGCACTTGAAAAAGGTATAAATGTAATACTTGAAAAGCCTTTTGTCGGAAATTATCAGGAGGCAGAAGAGCTGATTGAAATTGCAAAAGAGAAGGACTGCTTTATTTTTGAAGCAATTACGGTCCTTCACAATGATGTGATCCTTAAGATGAAAGAGGCATTGCCAAAACTCGGACGGATCCGCATGATGACGGCCAATTATTCTCAGTATTCAAGCCGCTATGACAGATATCTTGCCGGAGATGTTGATCCTGCCTTTGATCCTGCATGCCTGAGCGGTGCTCTTAGGGATATCAATGTCTACAACATCCATTATGCCGAGGAGCTGTTCGGAAGACCTGAAAAGGTTTCGTATCATCCGAACAGAGGATTTAACGGGGTGGACACTTCGGGAACTCTGGTGCTGGAATATGACGGATTCTCTGCTGTATGCACCGGTGCCAAGGATTCTGACAGTCCCTGTTTTGTGACTGTTCAGGGTGAAAAGGGTTATATGAAGATTGATGGAAAGCCGAATGTTGCACCGAATCTTACTATCGTGACTGTTGATGACAGCGGTGAACTTGTAAAGGATGCAGCAGGTGCTATGACACGGAAAACAATAATAGAAGAATTTGTCCCGTCGGAGACTCATCACAGAATGACCCGGGAATTCATTGATTTTGCCCGGATCATAGATGAGAAAGATTACAGGGAATGGGAAAGGTATGCCAGGGAAACGCTGGATGTGATGAGTGTTCTTGACCGGTGTCACTAAGACTTTTTGCTGAACGTGGTTATGATGCGGTTTCTATCAGCATGATCGCGGAAGAGATTGGCATCACAAAAGGAGCTCTCTACAGACATTTTGTCAGTAAGCAGGAGATATACGATAAGATACTGGAAAAAATGACAGAGCTTGATGCCGAAAGGGCTCAGGAGGACAATGTCCCCGTCGAAACCAAAGAGGCTCAGGCTGATTCATATGAAAACCGCAGCTTTCATGAGTTCTGCTGCTTTGCTGTTAATCAGTTTGATTTCTGGACTAATAATGAATTTGCCGTAGCTTTCAGAAAGATGCTTATGCTGGAGCAGTATAAGAGTCCTGAAAAGATGAAGCAGTATCAGGAAATGATCTGCGAAGGGCCGGTGAAGTATTCAGAAGATTTATTAAGTGCCATGATAAAGGAAGATAAGCTGAACGATAAAGCAAAGGCACTTGGTGCAAGAAATCTCGCCCTGGAACTATATGCACCTTTGTTCCTGATGATACAGCTTTATGATGGCGGTGCAGACAGAAGTGAATTACATGAGCAACTTAATGAAATCATAGGAGCATATGAAAAAAGATATAAGTAGTCAAATAAAGATATGTGTGAAAGTGATTTTGTAAATTATAAAGATGTTGAGGTGCGATATGCAGACGGATAAAGACTATGATGGAGAATTGAAGAAAGTAACTGTTAACAACATTTCTCTTTATTATGCTGTTGCAGGAGAAGGCAAGCCTATAGTAATGGTTCACGGAAATGGAGAGGACCACCATTTGTTTGATACGGAGATCCGGCAACTGGTGGATGCCGGATATAAAGTTTATGCTCCGGATTCCAGAGGACATGGAGCAAATGAACCTCTTTCGGAGTATCACTATTGTGATATGGCAGAGGATATGTTCAGCTTCATAAAAACACTTGGCTTAGACAGGCCTGTGCTTTACGGACACAGTGATGGTGGAATCATTGGACTTATGCTGGAAATCAGTCATCCGGGGACACTTGGGGCGTTGGCGATAAGCGGGACAAATCTGTCCCCGGAAGGACTGGAACCATCATTCCTAGAAGAGTTTACTGCAAAGAATCAGGAAGAGCCGGATCCGCTGGTGACACTTATGTTGACAGAACCTCACATTGATCCTGACAGTCTGGAAAATATAACACTTCCGGTTTTGGTAACAGCCGGTGAAAACGATCTTATTCTTCGGTCGGAAACTGAACTCATAGCAAAAAAACTGCCGAATTCCACCATGGTTATTCTCAAGGGACAGGATCATGGAAGTTATATAGCAGGAAGTGAGATAATGGGAGAAATACTGATTGATTTTCTTAACAGGAAATAAAGTGACGTTGGTGAAAATAATTAATTTTTTTGCTGTATTCTAAATCATTTCCGGTGGGCAAAACAGGATAGCATTCTTGACAGTAAACCTATACATTTTAGTAAACTTGCATTAGAATAAGTAACAGACGGTTTACTTATCAGAGGTACATAATTCCCCCTCCGGACTGTTAATCTTTCCGGATAAAGGAGTTGCTGCAAAACTGATTTGTAAACTCTACAGAAACAATTAAGCCGAAGGTAGGTCATGCCCCGGACCATCTGATGGATAGATCCTATGCTCAGTAAGGACAGGGCGGCTACCGATTTCAGACAAAAAGGAGATGACAACACAAATGAATGCTTCTGAATTAAAGGAATTGAAGCTCAAAGCTGTTGAAGTTAGAAAAGGTATTCTTACAGCCACACACGGTGCTAAGTCCGGACATCCCGGCGGAAGTCTTTCCTCTGCAGAGATGTTTACCTATCTGTATTTTAAGGAAATGAATATCGATCCGAAGAACCCTAAATGGGAAGATCGCGATCGTTTTGTTCTTTCAAAAGGTCATACTGCACCGGGTCTTTACTCGGCTCTCGCTCTTCGCGGTTTCTTCCCTGTAAGCGATCTTCCTAATCTTCGTCACATAGATTCTTATCTTCAGGGACACCCGAACATGAACACAGTACCGGGCGTTGATATGTCCACCGGTTCTCTCGGACAGGGTATTTCTGCTGCAGCCGGAATGGCAAAGGGCGCAAAATATCTTGGAAAAGATATTCGTGTTTATACACTTCTCGGTGATGGCGAGCTTGCTGAAGGACAGGTTTGGGAAGCAACAATGTTTGCTGCTCACTACAAACTCGACAATTTCTGCATCATCGTTGACCTTAACGGTCTGCAGATAGATGGCAGAACCAAAGATGTCATGAATACAGCTCCTGTTGATGCAAAATTCGAAGCATTTGGCTGCGATGTTATCACCATTGATGGTGACGATTTTGAGCAGATTGAAAATGCGTTTGACGCTTTCCACAAAAACGCAGGCTCTGAAAAACCGACTGTAATTCTTATGAAGACTACAAAGGGTAAGGGCGTTTCCTACATGGAAGACCAGGCCGGATGGCATGGCAAAGCTCCAAATGATGCAGAGTATGAACAGGGTATGGCTGAACTTGAAGCTGCCCGCAAAGAAATTGAGGAGGCGTAAATCATGGCTGATATAAAGAAAGTTGCTACACGTGACAGCTACGGTAATGCATTAAAAGAGCTCGGCGCCACTGCATCAGATCTCGTTGTTCTCGATGCGGATCTTGCAGGTGCTACCAAGACCGGCATATTCCAGAAAGCTTTTCCGGATCGTCATTTCGACTGTGGTATTGCCGAGTGTAATATGACAGATGTCGGTGCCGGTCTCGCGGCAATGGGACTTGTACCATTCGTTTCCACTTTCGCAATGTTTGCAGCAGGACGTGCTTACGAGCAGGTACGTAACACCATCGGTTATCCTCATCTGAATGTTAAGATCGGTGCTACACACGGTGGAATTTCTGTAGGTGAGGACGGCGCTTCACACCAGTGCTGTGAGGACTTTGCCCTTATGCGTACCATCCCGGGTATGACTGTTATGTGCCCTTCAGATGATGTTGAGGCAAGGAAGATGGTTAAGGCTGCCTATGAAATGAAAGGCCCTGTTTATATGCGTTTCGGCCGTGCCGCAACACCTGTATTCCACAGTGAAGACTATAAGTTTGAGATCGGCAAGGGTGAAGTGCTTAATGAAGGTACTGATGTGGCTATCATCGCTACAGGTATTATGGTTCCGGAAGCTATCGAGGCATGCAAGGCTCTTCAGGATAAGGGCGTATCTGTTTATCTCATCAATATGCCTACCATTAAGCCGATTGATGAAAAGCTTATCCTTGATGCAGCAGAGAAGTGCGGAAAGATCGTAACCGTAGAGGAGCACAATATCATCGGTGGTCTCGGAGAGGCTGTATGCTCCGTACTTGCAGAAAATCATCCTGTACCGGTTAAGCGTGTAGGTGTTAATGATGAGTTCGGACACTCAGGACCTGCCGGAGAGCTTCTCAAGGCTTTCGGTTTATGTGCAGATAATATAGTTGAGCAGGCACTGGCACTTATTGAGAAGACAAAATAATAACAGTCAGAATTATGTTTTATTAAACATGGTTCTATAAACAAAATGAAAGACGGCTCTCTATCGCATAGAGAACCGTCTTTTTTTAAGAGCGTCCATTTAACTACCGTTGACGGTTTTCGCCGGCGAGAATTGTCAACGGTGGTATAAGTAAAATTGAGACTCTTGTCAGATACAGTTGACTTTAGTCTTCAGTATTTGTTATTCGTTTTGCCCTTGCTGCACGTTTACGTTTTTTCCTGTTCTTGTAGGAAAACCAATATATTACGCAGTTGATCAGAAAATAAACTGCATTACAAAGAAGAAAACGCACCCAGGCTACATTATGATAAAAAATAAGTGATATAAGCAGGCAGCAGATTGCAAATCCTAGTGTGTTTAAGGCGCTCTTTTTAAGTATAGTCAACATCATATGTAATTCCTTGTTATAGGCCAAAACAGAAATTTGCAGAGACTTCTGTTTCGGCCGGGTTTTTTAGGCAAATTTTCTTTCCGGAAGACTCTTGGGTCTGTACTGGATATTACTAACCTGATATACAGTCACAAAGGCCTGAGGATCCACAGTATCAAGAAATGTCATAAGCTTCTGGAACTCATGCTTATCCACGATGGTTATGATCTCCTCATGCTCATCGAGGTGATAAGCGCCGATTGCTTTATAAATGGTAGCACCGCTGTGAAGATCATTAAGAATAAACTGTCTTATTTCATCATTCTTTGGAGAAACGATGCAGACACGACGTTTCAGATTATGGTCAAATATAAAATGATCCAGCACGATACCGTTAAGATATGTTCCCAAGAGGCTTAGCACTACTGTTTTTACATCATATGCAAGATATGAGGATAATGCAATGCAGATTCCGGCAGCCGATAAAGCCTTTCCCATTTCGATGCGGAAATATTTGTTGAGGATCTTTGCCACGATGTCAAGTCCGCCGGAGGAAGCATTTCTGTTAAAAAGGATGGCGAGGCCAATGCTCACCATGAAAGTATAGCATATGACATCAAGAAGTGAATCCCCGGTAAGTGAGGAAATCGCAGGAAAAAGCTTTTCAAAAATCCAGAGATATATGGGAAGCAGGATGGAAGTATATACTGTTTTGTAACCAAACTCACTTCCACAGGTGAAGAAACCTATGATGAGAAGGATGACATTCAAAAACATGGTTATCTGTGACATGGTGAAGGGTACAAAATTAACAAGTACTATGGCAAGACCGGAAATGCTGCTGATAGACGCATGTGTGGGTATGAGTAAGAAGTATACGGCAGCGGCTATGATGGCGGTTGCGAAGGATAAGATAAAAAGTTCCTTTATGGTTGACAATATTTTCATGATGCTCCTCTATAAACACATATTTTAATAATCTGTTCCGGACATACAAATTGCGATCTGTCCGGATCGAAACGGTAGGCATAGAAATATCTTCAAATTATAGCTCGTATATTCTAGCACCAAATCATCACAAAACCAAAACCTAAAGATAAAATTACAACTCCATGGCGGGATTGTGATAAAGTATGAAGTGGATGGAAAAGCATCCGGAGTAAGCATTGGGCAATATTTTACAACATATGGAGGGACATGAGATGTACACTGCCGGCGAAAACAGATATGAAAAAATGGAGTACAACAGATGTGGAAATTCGGGACTGAAGCTCCCTAAGGTTTCACTTGGACTCTGGCATAATTTCGGAGATACGGGAAACTATGAGAACATGGTTAACATGTGTACCACAGCATTCGATAACGGAATAACACATTTTGATCTTGCCAACAATTATGGACCTAAGCCGGGAAGTGCTGAGACCAATTTTGGAAGGATCATGAAAGATATATTCCCGAATTACAGAGATGAACTGATCATCTCCACTAAAGCCGGATATGATATGTGGCCGGGACCTTACGGAAACTGGGGAAGCAGAAAATATCTGATAGCAAGCCTTGATCAGTCCCTTAAGAGAATGGGACTTGATTATGTAGATATCTTTTATCATCACAGAATGGATCCTGAAACCTCACTTGAGGAGACCATGGGAGCTTTGGAGCAGATCGTGAGAAGCGGTAAAGCTCTGTACGTGGGATTATCGAACTATAATGGTGAGACTCTTGAAAAAGCTTCGGCAATTCTTAGTGAACTCAAGGTGCCTTTTGTCATAAATCAGAACAGATACAGCATCCTTGACAGAACTATCGAGAAGAATGGCCTTAAGGAGAAGGCAAAAGAACTCAAGAAAGGCGTTATCTGTTTTTCTCCTCTTGCCCAGGGATTACTTACAGACAGGTATCTGGATGATATCCCTGCTGACAGCAGAATCCGTACAGATGGAAGATTTCTGAAAGAAAGTACGGTTACGGAAAAGAGGGATGCTGTCAGAAAGCTTAATGAAATAGCTGCACAGCGCGGCCAGAAGCTGTCGGAAATGGCTCTTTCCTGGATACTTAAGGATGATTGTATAACCTCGGTTCTTGTAGGTGCATCAAGGCCAAGCCAGATATTAGAGAATATAAAGGCTTTGGAAAACACCACCTTTACTAAGGAAGAACTGGACAGGATCGATGACATCTGTAAATAAAGAGGCAGATGAAAACTTACAGGATCAAATTGTCTTCACAGACGAATAAACAATTTAAAACTTTAAGGAGGTGACGGTATGAGAGAAAAAGTAACAAGTAAGCTTACAGCCCTAATGCTGGCTGTGATCCTCTGCCTGGGGCTTTGCCTTACTGGCTGCGGAGGAGGTTCCGGATCAAAACCAAAGCAGGATGACCCGATGGTGGGAAACTATATTCCTGTTGTCGGAGAGGCGTTCGGCATGGCTATGACCGGCGAAGACCTTGCCGGTTTTGGATTCGATCTGCAGGGCGGAGGTAAAGCTGTCATGACAGTAGATGGGGAATCCCACAATGTCAAATGGACGAGAGATGAAACTACCATTACCATCATAGTGGATGGAGAAGAGATCGCAGGTGAAATTGGCGAGGATTGCTTTGCTGTCAAAGATATGCTGGGCATGGGTTTGGATCTGACTTTTGCAAAAGAAGGTACTCCCGCTGCAGATCCGGCACAGTATCTTCCAGAATCAGATAAGTTTATGCTGCAGGACTGGCAGGCTGTTTCTGTGACGGATATACTTGGAAATCCGACCGATGAGATGGCATCGGATGCGCTTAAGATGAGCTTCCGCGCCGATCATACCATGGACGCTGTGATTGAAGGTAAAGAATTTAAAGACCTGAAGTGGTCCAATCTCGGCGATTACGGTTCCGTTGATTCTGAGGATGTCAAGCTTACCTGGAATGTGGAGGAAGACGGACTTAAGGCGGATTATGTGAAGGATGGAGAGTATTATACCTTCTTCTGTCCTAAGGATCCCGGTGCAAATAAGGCAAATGCCGAAAGCGAAACAGAAGCTGAATCTGAGGCCGAATCCGGAACAGAAGAGACATCCGGGCCTGAAGCCGAAGAAGCTAAAGAAACCGGAAAAGAAGCTAAATCGGAAGCTGCAGTCAAGAAAACAAGTTCCGGAGCACAGGCGGCATTGGGAGCACATGGTAAGGCTGCATCATCCATTTATGCTGACTATTGGGATCGCGACTGGTACGGCTGGTATGTAATTGAATCCTGTCATGGTGATTACGAGGAGCTTGAAGACAGCATTTATGATGTTTGCGGATCGATTTTTGTCGAAGGTGATAATACCGGTCGAATCGTACTGTGGGATGATGAGGGTTCTGCGGAATCACTTATCTGTGAAGTAGAGGTAAGCTTCGGTCCGGGTACAACAAGTGCGGGATGCATGAAGAGTGAAAAAGGTTCATTTTTAACAAATGAAGAAAATGTACAACACGCGGACTGGATGGTAGATCCGGGTGCCTCCGACGTAAGTGACTATGATCATATGATAGAGGTTAATTGCAAATACGAGGATGAGCGTGGCAGCTTCAGGTACTATATTTATCTCAGACCATGGGGCATGGAATGGGAGGATGTCCGTACCAAGGATGTTGATCTTCTTCCGGTGTCATATGATTACTGGTACACAGATGTAATGAACGGACCGATGCCGGATAGTATCGGAAAAGAAACAGATGTAGGATGACGACTTAAACTTAATAAGGATTTTCGTCGATACTTTTTCAACGTACTCAAACCACATGGTAAAGTGGTATACTATTACTATGTGGTTTTTGTTATGAAAAAAATTTTTTATGAAAGCGGGTAACTGCCATGGAGAATCATAAGTCCCCCCTGGTCACGATTTGTTCGTTTATCGTTGATAAGCGAAATCTGTTTTTTCTGATCTATGCAATTCTCATGATCTTTTCCTTCTTCTCCCAGAACTGGGTGTCGGTGGAAAATGACCTCTCTGCCTATCTTAGTAAAGACACTGAAACCAGGCAGGCCATGGATCTCATGGAGGATGAGTATACCACCTTCGGATCCGCAAAGATCATGGTATCCAATATCTCCCTCAGGGAGGCTTTTATAGTGTGCGATACCATAAAGGAGACCCCCGGGGTATATGAGGCGGGCTTTCTGCCGGAGTACCTGAATCCGGCATCGGGAGAGGTGGCAAAAGAAGGCGAGGAGCTCACCATAGATGAGATACGGGAGCATTATAATGATTCCTCCGCTCTCTTCGAGGTAGTTTTCAAATACCCGCAGGAAGATGATCGCTGTCTGGATTCCCTGAACAGTCTGAAGGAGAAGCTAAGCTCCTATGACCTGCATGTTTCAACTACCCTGGGAGATGTGCAGGCGGAAGCCATTGAAGAAGAAATGAAGGTGATCATCGTTATAGTGGCAGCGGTTGTGGTTCTGGTGCTGATCCTCACCTCTGAGACCTTCGGTGAGGTGCCGGTACTTCTTCTTACTTTTGTTTGTGCAGCCTTTATCAACAAAGGAACCAACTACATGATGGGAACCATTTCCTTCGTTTCCAACTCTGTGGCCATCGTTCTGCAGCTGGCGCTTTCCATTGACTATGCCATCATTTTCTGTAACCATTTCAAGGAGCAGAGGCAATACTATGATACCCGTGACGCGGTCATCATTTCCCTTTCCCACTCCATACCTGAAATTTCCTCAAGCTCCCTTACTACGGTTTCCGGACTTCTGGCGCTTCTTTTCATGGGCTATGGACTCGGAAGGGATCTGGGACTTACCCTCACAAAATCCATCATCATAAGCCTTCTCGCGGTATTCACCCTGATGCCGGGTCTCCTTGTGCTGTTTTCCGATATAATGATGAAAACCAAACACAAAAACCTGGTTCCGAAGATACCCTTCGTGGGTAAATTCGCCTACGCTACAAAGGCATTCATCCCTCCTGTATTTCTGGTGGTCATTCTGGCAGGTTACTTCATTTCCTCCAAGTGCCCATACGTT
>Ga0256404_1002655_pt1 | contig 38903 bp, 37 predicted proteins | sample RumenRJG_01DNA_FD_185990 | JGI IMG/M metagenome (GOLD analysis project Ga0256404, IMG submission 185990) | Bovine rumen microbial communities from Lethbridge, Alberta, Canada - RJG_01 | ecosystem: Host-associated > Mammals > Digestive system > Stomach > Rumen | place: Canada: Alberta | collected...
GATTCGCCATCAAAAGGCGATCGAGCTTTACTGACCCAGCACTGGGTTCTTTAAAGTCCGGTCGCCTTCGCGCTCATTATATTGTCCTGCTCTTATGAAATAAGTTCACCCTGTATTAGACGCTTACATTGCTTGTTCCTCTCCTTCTTTCTGTTTTTCACTTCAAAAAGAAAGAAGTCCTCGGAACAAGCTCCCGACTGATGCACCCGGACATCAGAAACAGCATAGTCAGATCAAGCAGTACCCATATGATTCTCTGCTCTTCCTTCCTCGGAAGAATCAGAACCAGAGAAACCGGAAGAATCGCTGCAGGCATAAAGCCAGGAAGCGTCTTATGTTCTTCCGTATGATCAGGAACCATCTCTGAAGATTCCTCAACCCCATTCTGTTCTGCAATCCGTTCCGGGAGTCTGACCGATTCTCCATCAGAAAACCTCAGTGCCTGTCCCTGCAGACAGCCCGCAAGAAAAACAAGCACTGCTGCCGCAATGCAGAATCCCAGCAGTTTCCGGATCATCAGTTCCGCCGTCATGGCCTATATTCTACAACGTCTGAAAATCCAGGGCTACCTTCACACCAAAAAGCCTGTTCTTTTCAGAACAGGCCCTCAGTCCGTGATGCCATAGTATTCTTCCATGGTCAGACCGCTGTCATGAATCTTCTTAGCTTCTTCGACACCAACATAGCGGAAATGCCATGGACTGTACATGATTCCGGTGATCTCCTGCTTTCCTTCCGGATAGCGCTCAATCCACCCATAGAGATACGAATTCTCCTGCAGCCACGTATAGTCTCCATACTGTGTGAAGCAGTACTGCAGCTCACAGGCACCATTCCAGCATCCAAGATCCGCTGCCAGTCCGAGCTGATGCTCAGAAGCACCAGGATGATCATCGATATTGTCCGCAAACTCATGCCCGCGGATCGAAATGTAGTAATGGTACAGATCATTCTGAAGCGTATAGGAACGATACCCGCTGACCAGCTTCAGATAAACCTGATCCTCAATCGCTGCCTGGAACATCTCCTTCAGCTTCTCAGCTGCTTCTTCCCGCAGCTGCTGGGTGCTTGCAGAATGCACATCCACATCCACCAGATCAGGCGGCACATAATCAGAGCTGATCGTATGCGTCTGGCTGATATATCTCGTGATGCTGGTATCCGTGGAAAGATCTGCCTGAACGGTCGGTTCGGGCGTCGGCGTTTCCGTCGGTACCGGAGTCGCAGAAGGAACAGGCGTCGGAGCTGGCGTCATAGTCACTTCCGGAGTCGCCGACGCCTGGACTGCAGCAGCGCTGCTGCGATCAGTAAAATGCAGCACCAGAAGCCCTGCCAGAATTGCCACGCAGAGTACTGCAATCGTAATCACTTTCCATTTATACCGTCTGTCAATCATACTGTTCTCCAAGCTGCAGCTCTATTATACAACACGGCAGAACCTCTCATCTGTATGTCCACGCTTCTGAGTTTTCGGTGTAAACTGATCTCAGAAAAACGAATTCAGAAAGAGGTTTTATGAAAATTGCAGTTGCAGGTGCCGGCGGAATGGGCGGCAGATTCGCACTCTGCCTTCATCAGTCCGGAAATGATGTGATTCTGATTGATCAGTGGCAGGCCAACATCAAAGCCATCCGGAAAGACGGTCTGACCGCTTCCCTGAACGGAAAAGTGATCACCGATCAGATTCCGATCTACTATCCGGATGAAATTGATGAGAAGAACGAGAAAGTCGATCTGATTCTTGCTATGGTGAAGAGCCCTCAGCTCGATCAGATGTTCCATGCAATCTCTCCGATCATCCAGGATGATACGTATGTACTCTGTCTCATGAACGGAATCGGTCATGAGGACACGCTTTCCCGCTATGTCAATCCTGGCCATATCCTGTCTGGAACAACCATGTGGACCGCTACCATGAAAGGACCGGGACTTCTGGAGCTCAATGGAGAAGGCTCCATTGATATTCAGAACATTCGTCCGGAAGGAAAGCAGGCAGCTGACAAGGTCATTGAAGTACTCAACCAGGCAGGACTCAATGCCCGCTACAGCGATAATGTGCTCGCTTCCATCTGGCGCAAAGCATGCATTACCGGCGGCCTCAATGCATTAACCGCCCTGCTGGAATGCAATAACATGGAACTGAGGAGTCTCCGGGTATTCGATGCCATCATTCTGGAAATCGTGAAGGAATATATCGCCGTCGCGGAAAAAGAAGGCATCCATCTGAACCAGACCGAGATGATCGAAGCCATCCAGGATTACTGCCGGCCGACGGTCAACGGCTTTGCCTTCACTTCCATGTATCAGGACCTGATTCAGAATCACCGAATCACCGAGATTGAATACATGAATGGTGCCATCTCCAGAAAAGGAAAACAGTACGGAATTCCTACTCCGTACAATGAACTTCTCACTCAGCTCATTCATGCCAAGGAACAGCTGCTCACCGCATTCTGAACGCTTATTGAAACGCCGGGGCATTTCTCCAGGCGTTTTTTTTAAAGTCAGAAGAGCAGCTGCCCGCCTGACCACTTCAGCATTCATACCATTCGTGCATGATTCAGATTTCATCAATCTTCTTCAGAATCATCGAAGAAATCAAAAAAAGATCTCTGCATAGCACAGAGATCTTAATCGAAACTTATTCTGCTTCTTTGTCTTCCGGTTCAGAAGATTCCGGCTTTTCTTCTGCAGCATCCTTCTGATCTGCAGCAGTGAAGTCGTCTTCCTCTTCATTGCCGAGAACCTCATCCGGGAGCTTGGTTGCAGTTGCTTCTGCAAGCGCAGCAGCCTTTGCTCTGCGCTCCTCAATCATCTTGTCGGCTTTCTCGATAATACGTTTCGTGGTTTCACGCTCGTATTCCGGCCGGCCGGTTCCAGCAGGAATCAGCTTGCCGATGATGACATTCTCCTTGAGGCCTTCCAGATGGTCAACCTTGCCCTTGACTGCAACATCCGTGAGGACACGTGTCGTCTCCTGGAATGATGCAGCAGATAGGAAGGAATCCGTCTCGACAGCAGACTTGGAAATTCCAAGCATGATCGGGCTGAACTGAGCAGGCGTCTTGCCTTCATCGAGCAGCTCGTCGTTGATTTCCGTCATATGCGCACGGCTCAGCGTCTGGCCTGCACTCAGACCGGAATCGCCGCTCTCCGTGACCATGACCTTCTTCAGCATCTGCTTGATCATGACTTCCAGATGCTTATCGGAAATATCGATGGACTGAGAAGAGTAAACCTTCTTGACTTCCTTTAGGATGTATTCTTCTGCAGCTCTGACACCGGCAACCTGGAGCAGTTCCTTCGGAGCAATCGTTCCTTCCGTCATCGGCTGGCCGGCAGTAACCTTGGTGCCAACCGTGATATTGGAGAGAACCGTCTGGGTCAGATCACACTTATGATCAATGGAATCATTCTCATTGGTCACCGTGATGATCATGCCCTGCTTGTTGTCCTGCTCGCGGATATCTGTGACTTCGCCGTCAATCTTGGCAATGACTGCCACACGCTTCGGCGTACGTGCTTCGAACAGCTCTTCGACACGCGGGAGACCCTGTGTGATATCACCATTCTTATTCGCAACACCTCCGGTATGGAAGTTTCTCATGGTCAGCTGAGTACCAGGTTCGCCGATTGCCTGTGCAGCCATGACACCGATTGCTTCACCGGCTTCAACCGGATTGCCCGTTGCCATATTGCGGCCATAGCACTTGCGGCAGATGCCCTTCGGAGATTCGCAGGTGAATACGTTGCGGATCCATACCTCTGTGACACCAGCATCGACGATCTTCTTTGCCATCTCGTCTGTGATGTAAGTATCTTCCGGGCAGATCACTTCGCCAGTCTTCGGATCCGTGACAGCCTGCTGTGTATACCGGCCGGCAATACGTTCCTCAAGCTTCTCGATGATCGTTCCGTCTTTCTCATCGACCAGCTGACGGACCAGGAATCCGCGTTCGGTTCCGCAGTCTTCTTCGTTGATGATGACTTCCTGCGCGACATCGACCAGACGTCTTGTCAGATATCCGGACTCTGCCGTCTTCAGAGCGGTATCGGTAAGTCCTTTACGTACACCATGGGTGGAAATGAAGAACTCGGACACGCTCATTCCTTCACGGAAGCAGGAATAGATCGGGACTTCAATGATAGAAGGCTGATATTCTTTCTTGGATTTGGACTGAGTAGGACGAGCCATGAGACCGCGCATTCCGGCAAGCTGCGTGAAGTGGTTCTTGTTGCCGCGGGCACCGGAAACAGCCATCATGTTGATCGGGTTCATACGCGGCAGCGAAGCCATCAGCGTATCACCGACCTGATCCTTGACCTTTGCCCAGAGATCAGAGAACTGTGCTTCCCACTCCGGGCCGGTCAAGAGACCTCTGTCACGAAGATTGTTGAGGACATCTGCCTTGCGGCGGCCCTCATCCACCATTTCCTGCTTATGCGGTGCTACGGAAATATCCGACAGTGCAACCGTCATACCGGCAATCGTGGAATACAGATAGCCCATATCCTTCAGGGAGTCCAGAATCGTGGAAGTACGGACCGTCGGCGAATTAACATCGCCATTGCCGTTCTTGTACTTTGCGAATACTGCAGCGATCAGGTTTCCGAGGTCCTTCTTCTTGAATTCCTTCGTCACCGGACGGCTCTGGATTTCCTTGCGGATATCCGTTCCAAGCTCAACGAAATCATCATTCGGAGTAACCTTCAGCTTATCCCCGTCAAATTCATTCATATACGGGAAATCAGGCGGGAATACGCTGTTGAAGATAATCTTTCCTACTGACGTCAGCAGGTAGCAGCTGTTCTGGTAATCCGTGAAGCAGGTCTTGTTGACCTTGTCTGCAGGAATTGCAATCCGGCTGTGCAGGTGGACCATGCCGACCTGTTCCGCCATGAGGACTTCGTCCACATCCTTGAAGACATGGCCTTCATTGTCCCCGTACCGTCTCCAGCGCTCTGCTTCGGTTCTCTGGCCAAGACGCTCAAGCGCATCAGCCTTGTTGTAGAACTCTTCTGCGGTCTCTTCCATGTTCAGATAGAAGTTACCAAGCACAAGGTCCTGTCCAGGAGTAACGATCGGTTTGCCATCCTTCGGACCGAGAATGGAGTTTGCACCGAGCATCAGGACTTCTGTCTCTGCACGAGCAAGCTCTCCCAGAGGAAGATGGACAGCCATCTGGTCACCATCGAAGTCAGCATTGAATGCCGGGCAGACCAGCGGATGGACACGGATCGCATGACCATCAACCAGACGCGGGAAGAATGCCTGGATTCCCAGACGGTGCAGAGTCGGTGCACGGTTCAGGAATACCGGGTGGTTCTCAATGACCTTTTCCACAGCATCCCAGACACGCGCATCCTGACGTTCAATCAGCTTTTCAGCAGTCTTCGGATTGGACGCAACCTGCTCATTGACCAGTTCATTGATGACGAACGGCTTGTAAAGGTTGATGGCCATTTCCTTCGGCAGACCGCACTGCCACATCTTCAGACTCGGGCCGATTGCGATAACGGAACGGCCTGAGAAGTCAACACGCTTGCCGAGGAGGTTCTGACGGAAACGTCCTTGCTTGCCCTTGAGGGAATGAGACAGAGACTTCAGTGCTCTTCCGCCGGCACCAGTAATCGGCTTGCTGCGGCGGCCATTGTCAATCAGAGCATCAACGGCTTCCTGCAGCATTCTCTTTTCGTTCTGCACGATGATTGCCGGCGTGCCGAGTTCGAGCAGCTTCTTCAGACGGTTGTTTCTGGTGATGACACGGCGATACAGATCATTCAGATCAGACGTCGCGAAACGGCCGCCGTCCAGCTGCAGCATCGGTCTGAGATCAGGCGGAATGACCGGCAGAACAGTCAGAATCATCCACTCCGGCTTATTCTCGCTGTTGCGGAATGCTTCAACCGTCTCCAGACGCTTGATCAGCTTCTTGCGCTTATCGCCATTTGCTTTCTCAAGCTCTGCCTGGATTTCTTTGTATTCCTTATCGATATCGACCTGTTCCAGAAGAGTCTTGACTGCTTCTGCACCAGTTGCGGCAGAGAAGCTGCCAGGTCCGTAGATTGCGGTATTCTCACGGAATTCCTTTTCCGAGAGAATCTGCTTGTAAGACAGCTTCGTATCACCCGGATCCGTCACGATCCAGGAAACGAAGTAGACTACTTCTTCCAGCTGCTTCGGAGGTACATTCAGAAGCAGGCTCATGCGGGAGGGAATGCCGCGCAGATACCAGATATGCGCAACCGGAGCAGCCAGCTCAATGTGGCCCATCCGCTCACGGCGGACACTGGACTTCGTGACTTCAACACCGCAGCGATCGCAGATCACACCCTGATAGCGGACCTTCTTGTACTTTCCGCAGGCGCACTCCCAGTCCTTGGTCGGACCGAAGATACGCTCGCAGAACAGACCGTCACGTTCCGGTTTCTGGGAACGATAGTTGATAGTCTCCGGTTTCTTGACTTCGCCATAAGACCACTCACGAATACGTTCAGGTGATGCCAGTCCGACTTTTATTGCTGTGAAGTTATTAATATTCATCCTGCCGCATCCTCCTTAGTCCTTGCTGTCATCCGAGTCATCTGCATCATCGAATCCGACAACTGCAGCTTCCTGGACTTCATCAATTCCATTCTTGACCGTCAGATCGCTCTGCGTCTCCGCATCGTTCACGAACTTCTGGTGAGTCATATCAATCGTGGTCTCTTCCTTCAGCTCTTCCTGTTCCAGCTGCTTCAGATCCATCTCTTCGCCATTCTCGCCAAGCAGACGGACATCCACTGCCAGAGCCTGGAGCTCATGGATCAGGACACGGAACGATTCCGGAACACCCGGCTCCGGCATATCCTTGCCCTTGACGATTGCTTCATAAGTCTTCGTGCGGCCCATGATATCATCCGACTTGACCGTCAGGATTTCCTGCAGGGTATGCGCAGCACCATATGCCTCAAGTGCCCAGACTTCCATTTCACCGAAACGCTGGCCGCCATTCTGAGCCTTGCCGCCCAGAGGCTGCTGCGTAACGAGAGAATAAGGGCCGGTTGCACGCGCATGGAGCTTATCATCGACCATGTGCGCAAGCTTGATCATATACATGACACCGACTGCAATCGGCTCATCGAATACTTCGCCAGTCATGCCATCGGTCAGCAGATACTTATGATGCGTGCCAGCTTCCTTCATGATGTCTTCCAGATCCTGGTTCGAAACACCATCGAAGACCGGGGTTGCGAACTTCACACCAAGGGAACGAGCAGCCATGCCGAGATGGACTTCCAGCACCTGTCCGATGTTCATACGGGAAGGAACGCCGAACGGGTTGAGCATGATGTCGATCGGGGTGCCATCCTGCATGTACGGCATATCCTCAATCGGGTTGATTCTGGAGATGACACCCTTGTTGCCATGACGGCCGGACATCTTGTCACCTTCGGAAATCTTACGTTTCTGAACGATGTAGACCTTGACGACTTCATTCACTCCCGGCGGAAGCTCATGATCATCCTTGCGGCGGAAGATACGGACGGAATGAACCGTTCCGGCACCGCCATGCGGAACTTTCAGGGAATTGTCACGCACTTCACGCGACTTCTCACCGAAGATTGCCAGCAGCAGCTTCTCTTCCGGCGTGATCTCGGACTGTCCCTTCGGAGTAACCTTTCCTACCAGGATATCGCCTTCCTTGACATCAGCACCGACCATGACAATTCCGCGGCCATCCAGGTTGCGGCATGCACTCTCGGATACATTCGGAATATCACGGGTGATCTCTTCCGGTCCGAGCTTCGTCTCACGGCACTCAATGTCATACTCCTCGATATGAACCGAGGTATACACGTCTTCACGCACCATGCGCTCAGACATGATGATGGCATCCTCGTAGTTATATCCATGCCAGGTCATGTAAGCAATCAGCACGTTCTGGCCGAGGGCAAGTTCGCCGTTCTCCATGGAGAAGCCATCTGCCAGAATATCGCCGCGCTCCACATGCTCGCCATCTTCGACAATCGGTCTCTGGTTGAGGCAGGTCGAAGCATTCGAACGGCGGAACTTCGTCAGCTCATACGTGTGTTCCTTGCCATCTTCTTCCGTGACGACAACCTTGGTCGCATCCACATAGGATACGGTGCCAGGAGCAGTCGCTACGCAGGCCGCACCGGAATAACGTGCAATTGCACGCTCCATGCCGGTTCCTACCCACGGTGTATGCGGGTTCAGCAGCGGAACAGCCTGACGCTGCATGTTTGCGCCCATGAGGGCACGGGTGCAGTCATCGTTCTCAAGGAACGGGATGCAGGCAGTCGCAACCGAGACGATCTGCTTCGGGGAGACGTCGGCATAGTCGACCGTGTCACGATCAGCCATGACCGTTTCACCGGCAATTCTTGCGACAACCTTCTCGCTGGTCAGCTTGCCGTCATGAATCTCATTTGCCTGGGCAATGACATGATCATTCTCTTCATCTGCAGACATGTACTTGATCTCATCCGTGACCTGGCCATTGACCACACGGCGGTACGGAGTCTGGATGAAGCCGTATTCATTGACTCTTGCATACGTAGTCAGATAGGAAATCAGACCGATGTTCGGGCCTTCAGGAGTCTCGATCGGGCAGATTCTTCCATAGTGGCTGTTATGAATATCACGGACCTCGAAGCCTGCCCGCTCACGCGTCAGTCCGCCAGGACCAAGTGCCGAAATACGGCGCTTGTTGGACAGCTCCGACAGCGGGTTCTCAGCATCCATGAACTGAGACAGCTGAGAAGAAGAGAAGAACTCCTTGATCGCTGCCGTCAGCGGACGGATATTCGTCAGCTGCTTCGGGGTAAGACCCGACGCATCTGCAATCGACATACGCTCCTTGACGGTACGCTCCATACGGGACAGACCGATGCGGAACTGATTCTGGATCAGCTCACCGACCGTACGGATACGGCGGTTTCCGAGCATATCGATATCATCTACAGAACCGACCCCATCCAGCATCGTCAGCTCATAGTTGTACAGCGCATACATATCCGGCATCGTGATCGTATGCTTCGTGTTCAGCGGATCAATGCCGATGAGCTTGACCGGATCGCCATCATCATCCAGGATCCAGACCTGCTGCACGCATGCACCGACCAGCCATACCGTAACCGGATCTCCAGCCATGACTCTGCTCATGACAGCTTCCTTATCTGCCGTCGTCAGCTTCGTCTCATCTTCATCCGGAATATATCTTCCGGCAATCAGCGTGTCATCTTCATGAACCAGATCCTTGCCATTGACCGTCAGTCTTCCGACTGTATACATACGCGGACCATAGTTCAGAACCGCGCTGATATTGTCATTGGTAACCTTCACTTCATTTGCGAAGATTCCTGCATAAACGGTAACCTCGCTGAATTCCTTGGCAAGTGCCTTGGCATCTTCCGGCGTGATGACCGTTCCCTGATCATAATGGCTCTTCTTGCCATCCAGATCCGTTGCCAGAACTCTTCCGACCAGAGCCTTGGTCCAGGAAGTATTCATGACTGCTGTCACCGGATGAGAGAACAGATGGTTGAACGGCAGCGCAACGCAGGAAATACCCTTGTTGATCTCCGGTCTCAGCTCATCTCTTTCCTTCTTGCCGATGACCTTGTTCTTCTTGATGAGAACCTTGCCGTCTGCACCGATGAGATCATCTCTCAGACGATGATTCTCCATGCGGTCCAGGATGTTCAGCTTCTTCAGAACCTTATAGCGTCCTGCCTTGGTCAGATCATACCGGCGGTAATCGAAGAACTTCTGATCCATCGTGGTGAGAGCACCATCGATGGTCGCAATTTCATCTGCTCTCTGGTTCTCATAAACACTGAGCAGCGCATCATGCGTGGTCTTTGTCTTATCTGCAGCCAGCGTGTTGCGGATCTCTTCGTAGTTTCCGAAGATGCTGGTATACAGCAGCATATAATCATTGAGGAACTCACGCTCTTCTTCCGGAACGATGACATCCGGATAAACATCAAAGTGCAGTGCCTTCAGGAACTTCTGCATGCCAGTCGTATCAAAGGCATCCTCACCCTTTTCCAGATTCAGGGACATGCCGATTGCCTTGAACAGAATCGTGGAGAGAATCTTTCTTCTCCGGTCAATCGACACATTCATGATCCGGCCCAGTGCGGCCTTCTTATCATCAGACATGAATTCCAGCCACGTGCCGCGGCTCGGAATCAGTTCACAGGTATAAGTATCTCTGCCGGTGCGCTCTTCTGAGACAATGTCAAAATAAGCACCCGGAGAACGGACAATCTGAGAAACAATGACACGCTCAGCACCATTGATGATGAAGGTTCCGGTCGGAGTCATCAGCGGGAAATCGCCGAGGAATACCTCTTCCCACTTCGTCATGACTTCGCCAGTCTCCTGATCCACCATCTCAAGTTCCATCTTGGCCTTCAGAGGAGCGCAGTAATTGGTTTCCCGGTACTTGCATTCGCTGATCGAGTATTTCGGTTCCCCGAATTCATAATCAACAAACTTCAGACGGATATTGCCGCTGTAGTTGCTGATCGGATAGATGTCGTCGAAGACTTCACGGATTCCTTCCTTCAGGAACCAGTCATAGGAGGCCGTCTGAATCTCCGTCAGATCCGGAAGATCCAGGCCTGCACTGACTTTCGTGTAGTCGCGGCGGACTGATTTGGGACCGTAATGCACAACGCGGTATGCCTGCTTTTTTTCCATGTACGCCATCCTTTCGCCTGCATGCTGGAAACGCCGAAAAGGGTATAATACCCCCTTAGTGATTTATCGGCTTTTTATCAACATAAAATGCTATCATCGATTATGCAACCCTGTCAATCTGACTTCCTGCTTTTCAGGATCCAGTAACCCTTGTCTCTCATCACGATTTCGCAATTGCCGAATCGCTCATTCAGTTTTCTGACTGCGCTTTCAGCCCCCTGCTTGCGCCGGATCACGGCGAGCAGAAATCCATCTGATGAAAGATGTTCATATGCCCCGTCAAAGATGCCGTAGACCACTTCTTTGCCCGCCCTGATCGGCGGATTGGTCACGATCACATCAAACATTCCGGGAACATGTTCAAAACGGTCTGAGATAATCACTGATACCGGAGCCCTGTTGGTCTTGCTGTTGGCGTCCGCAAGCTCAGCAGCTCTCGGGTTTACATCGCAGCAGGTGACAGCGGCATCCGGAAACAGAGTTTTCAGCACAATGCCGAGAACTCCGTATCCGCATCCCATATCCAGCACGTTTCCAGCAATTCTTTCCCGTGCTGCTGCCTTCAGAAGCACCTCGGAGCCATAATCAACTCCGGTCTTGCTGAAGACTCCATCCTCTGTCGCAAATGTATACGCATGCCCCATGAACTCGAAGGAATGATCTTTCCGGTTCTCCGGAAGCGAGCGGTTATCGGTAAAATAGTGCGTCACTGCCATAAAATCCGCTTCCTTTCTTAGGGGCGAAAAGCCGAAGGCTATGCCTCGGCTTTTTTACACGATGTTGTTTTACTGGCGATTACTTGAATTCAACAGTAGCACCAGCATCCGTCAGCTTCTTCTTGATGTTTTCAGCTTCTTCTGCAGGTACATCCTTCTTGAGCTCAGCAGGTACACCATCGACCAGCTTCTTCGCATCGATCAGGCCCAGGCCGGTGATTTCACGGACAACCTTGATGACACCGACTTTGGAATCACCGAAGCTTGTCAGAACAACTGTAACGTTCTTCGGTGCAGCATCAGCAGCTTCTGCCGGAGCAGCAGCAACAGCAACCGGAGCAGCAGCTGAAACGCCGTACTTCTCTTCAATTGCCTTTACGAGATCATTGAGTTCAAGAATCGTTGCTTCATCGAGATAAGCAAGAATGTCTTCCTTTGTTAACTTAGCCATTTTAATTTTCCTCCAGTTTTCTCCAAATGGTCTTGTGACTGCTTACTCAGCAGCCTTGGCTTCTTCTGCCTTAGCAGCCTCCGCCGGTGCAGCGCCCTCCGCTGCAGGAGCACCGTCTGCCGGCTTAGCTTCAGCAACCGCATTGACTGCTCTTGCGAAGGAAGCGACAGGTGCAGTGAGTACAGACAGCAGCATAGACAGCATGCCTTCCCGGTTCGGAAGTTCAGAGAGCTGTGTGATTGTCTCAGTGTCGACAACCTTGCCCTCGACGATTCCGCCCTTGAGAATCAGCGCCTTGTGCTTCTTGGCAAACTTTGCCATGACACGAGCTGCTGCGGTTTCGTCTTCACCGAATGCAATCGCGTTAGGACCGGTCAGCGAAGACTTCAGTTCCCCGAATCCAGCCGCATCAGCAGCCTTGCTTGCGAGAGTGTTCTTGTAAACCTTCATTTCAACATTCTCAGCACGCAGTGCTCTGCGGAGTTCGGTGACTTCTGCAACGCTCAGACCACGGTACTCAGCGACAACAGTGGACGAAGACTTTGTGAACTTGTCCTGGATTTCAGAGACAACGTTCTTCTTCGATTCCAATACCGCCTGATTCATTGATTCACCTTCTACCTTTCCTGTTATCGCCTACCGTCTGGAAAATAAACCCTTGCCGTTTCAGACAGCAAGGGCAAAAAAGTCTGTTTACAGCTTTCTACCTCGGTAACATGATTAAGCTTCCGCCGTTACTGTCTCTGGTATTTGATAACATCTGATAGTTTACCAGCATCACGCTGTTTGTCAACCAGCGGATTTTTCTTCTGGGGCATGCCTGGCTGCCGGAAAACAGACCCGGAACGAAGTGCCTTTCCCAAGCTGGCTTTCCGCTGTGATCGTTCCGTTTTCTTTCTGGATGATTTCTCTGGCAATTGAAAAGCCTAGCCCGGAAGACTTCTTCTGGTCAGAGAGGGAGCCCTGATAATACCGATCGAAAATATATGGCAGATCTTCCGGTGCAGCCCCTGAATGGTAATCGTCGCTCCCGCAACCGCATCCACTTTGAAAGAATTCGCTTCTACAATGCGCTGCGGAACCTTCTCCAGAGCAGCATCCGAAATTTCTTCGGTTTCCTGCTAATCCGTTACCCCGGTGATCTTGTTTCCTTCCAGGCTAACTTCCACCGCGACATCCCCGTTCTTGCCAGCTGCCGTTCCAGTCACCGTCTGAACCGCAGGTGCATTGCTGGCAGCTGCAGCAGATGACGCAGAGCCAGACCCGCAGGCAGAAAGAGACAGCAGCAACGCTGCTGACGATAATACCGTGATAATTCGCTTGCTGATATGCATGATTCTTTTTCCTCCTGCAATGATGTCGGCGGATTATCAAACTATGCAGGATGAAGAGAATATTAAATCTGAAAGATCCATCAGACTGATCTTCCCTCACGGCAGAATGACTGCACTGAAAATTTCAATTTTCCACAGATTGACTAAGCTGGCACCGAAAGTCTTTCCCCGACTATCTGGATGACTCTCTTCACTTCAGCGCCTTTTCATGATATCAGGCTGCTCAATTTCTATCCCTGAAATTATGAGACAGCGAAATCCCTGCCACAATCCCGGAGACGACGAAGATCAGCGTTCCCCACAGGGTCAGCTCGCTGAGCCCTCCCGTCTGCAGTTCCTCACTGACCATCAGGGCTGCAGCAAACGATGCCGGAATTTCCTCTGCCTGTACTGCCAGAACTCCCGGAAGGCTGATTCCCATAGCAAAGAATCCCGCAGCGATCCTGATCGGCAATGCTTTCCTTCAGTGTTTCATGCGTCCTCCTCACCAGAAGCGCTTTCTCAGCTCTTCAATGATCTGTGTTTTCTTCTTATCCGGAAAATGAACGATCTCCCCGTTATCCATTGTGATTGCAGTTCCAGAAATCTTCTCGATATGCCATACATTGACCAGAAAGCTCCGGCTGATCTGCAGAAACGCCTCAGAAGCTTCTGTCTTCTTTCTCACCGTGCTGAAACTCTCCTGAAGCTCCAGCGTACGGTCTTTTGTGACCAGATAGCTGTGTTTCTTCTGAGCTTCGAAATAAAGAATCGAATATTCTCTCAGCGTCACGATATCTCCATCCCGCATCGTGAACAGATACTTCCTGTTCTCTGCATTCAGTCTCCGGAAGAAGATCTTTTTCATCGTCGTTCCGATTGATCGTACGAAATGCTCATCATCATTCACTGCCACTTCTGCAATCGGACTCGTCGTGCTTATATGCAGCAGTCTCAGTCCCTCATCCGTCTGTTTCCAGATCGCAACGCATCGCTGCTCGCCTGCCACCATGCCAGGGGCTTCATCATCAGAAACCACGAGATACCTTCCGATCACCGTACACGTATTCCCTTCATTCTCCGTGATGAGAAATTCCTCATTCTCCATATGGCACATGAACATATCTGCCACAACCTGATCAAGTTCTTTCCGGAATGCCTTCTTTCCGATGATGAACTGCTCTTTCTGTGCGCCGATCCAGGTTACATTTTCATCACACAAGTCAAAGACTGTATTCGGATTCATCCTGTGAAAATCCCTCAGAAGCTCAGAGGTAAGATCCATTGCTTTCTTCGTTAGCTCTTTTTTCATTTGTGTCTCCTGAATCCAGCCCGCAGAATCAATCCAGATTATCTTCATTCTAACGATCAGAAAATCATGATTCTACCTTTCCGGAATCAACGGCCGTAATAGAGGAACGAAAACCGGATTTATGAAAGATCAGTCTCTTTCTCAGTTCTCCGGAATCGGACATTTTTCTTCGGGAAGGACATTTCATGAAAGCAGGAAAACACAGTGCTTCCCATCCGACTGCCAAACAGTCCCTGAACCAGATCAGCAGTGAGATCAATGCGCTGTATCATCAATACGCAGTAAAGGTTGGCCTGACCGATACTACCTGTTTTATGACAAAGGTGAGCCGCTGACCCGGAGCACCATCATGAAGCTGGCTGGCTGCTCCAGACAAGCCATCAATCCGCCATCAGCCGCATGATGCAGAAAAACCTGGTGACCATATCAGAAAAAACCGGGCGGGGAAAGGAGATCGTCAGAAAGCAAATGAGATTTTCTGTGTTCTGATTGCTGCCGGCACCCATGAAAGAGTGAAAGGAGCCGTAAAAACTTCCTGCTTCCTCATCCTTTCTTCTTGAGCTTTTGCTGCCACTAGGGTTTGTTTGCTTTCATGTTCACCATCCACTTCTATCCCTTGCAAGATTGCTTTGACAACGCACGATAAGTGTGCCTTCTTATCGCACGAAAAAGGCTGCCATTTCTGACAGCCTTGATCAGCATTGTTTCAATTACAGCGCAGCCGCCTGGATTGCTGCTGCAGTTCCATCTGCAGCAGCCGTGGTCAGCTGCCGGATCTTCTTTGCTCTGACATCGCCTGCCGCAAAGATATTCGGCACATTCGTGCAGGTATCTTCACCCGCCCGGATATATCCCGCCTCATCAAGGTCAACAATGCCTCTCAGCAAGTTCGTTTCCGGCTTCATGCCGATCGCAAGAAACAGACCATCTGCAGAGAGCCCTGTTTCTTCTCCGGACTCCTTGTTCTGAAGATGCAGACCGCTGAGATGACCATCAGTTTCCTTCAGCCCGGTGATGACGGTATCAAGAACCGGATGGATATTCGGGACCTCAGCAATCTGCTTCTGCAGTGCTTCTTCTGCCCGGTATTCTTTCCTCCGGTGAATGAGATATACTTCTGAAGCCATTCTCGAAAGATAGATTGCATCATCCAGAGCGGTATTGCCGCCGCCATTGACAGCTACCCGCTTGTTTCTGAAGAATGCTCCATCGCAGTTTGCACAGAACGAAATTCCCTTCCCGATCAGTTTTTCTTCTTCCGGAAGGCCAAGTTTCCGATGCGATGCTCCTGCGGCATAGATCAGCGCACGTCCGGTTCTGGATCCGCCTGCAGTACGCACCGTAACAGAATTCTTTTCCGGAATGATCTCAAGTACTTCTTCCGAAATAAATTCTGCTCCGAGTCCTGCTGCCTGTTCATACAGACGGTAGGCAAAGTCAGCGCCATTCACCGACACAAAACCAGGATAGTTCTGAATTTCATTTGCCGTGACAATCTGTCCGCCCGGAGCACTCTTCTCATAGATCACCGCATGTCTGCCAGCCCGCTGCACATAGATCGCAGCAGTCAGTCCGGCCGTCCCTGCTCCGACAATCAGAATATCTCTTTCATCCATACATTACCCCTTATCTGGATAGAAACCGCTTGGCGTTTCTTCCAGATCAATCATAATATTTTTGACCTGAGTATACGCATTCAGAATCATCGCATGAGTCTCGCGGCCGATTCCGGACTTCTTGTAACCGCCGAACGGTGCCTTCTCAGGGAGCTGATTGTAGGTATTCACCCACATTCTTCCGGTTTCCACAGCTCTTGCGACCCGGAATGCACGGCTGATATCCTTCGTGAACACTGCTCCGCCAAGACCATATTCGCTGTCATTCGCCATTGCAATCACCTCTTCTTCAGAGTGGAACGGAATAATGACAAGAACCGGGCCGAATACTTCTTCCTGGGCAATCCGCATGGAGTTCTTCACATTGACCAGAATCGTCGGCTCATAGAATGCGCCGGCTGCTGTCTTCTCATCTTCATAGAACTTTCCGCCAAGTGCAACTTCTGCGCCTTCTTTCACTGCCATCTCCACAAAGCCATGTACTTTATCTCTCTGGCCCTTGCTGATGAGGGATCCCATCTGCGTATCCTCTTCCCATGGCAGCCCGACTTTTACCTGACTGAAGCGGCGAACTGCTTCCTTGACGAAGCGATCATAGATCGTGTCCTGGACAAATGCTCTGGACCCGGCGCAGCATACCTGTCCCTGATTGAACAGAATGCCAAGCTGGAGGCCATCCATCGCTTTCTCGAAGTCCATATCATCGAAGAAGATATTTGCACTCTTTCCGCCAAGTTCCAGCGTTGCCGGAATCAGTTTCTCAGCAGCAGCCTTTGCTACGGTGTAACCCACTTCCGTGGACCCCGTGAACGCGAGCTTACGGAGATCCGGATGTTCCAGAACCGCCTGTCCGGCTTCTCTGCCGCTGCCGGTAATGACCTGGAAGACGCCTGCAGGAATGATATCCTTCGTCAATCTGGCAAACTCCAGAACCGACAGGGACGTCATGCTTGATGGCTTGAATACCGTGGTATCTCCCGCTGCCAGAACCGGTGCAAGCTTCCAGGCAGCCATCGTGAACGGGAAATTCCATGGCACGATCTGTCCGACCACACCGATCGGCTCACGCAGAATCAGAGACAGATAACGATTGTCCAGTATCGTCGCACTTCCTTCTTCCGCCTCAATGACACTTGCGAAGTAGCGGAAGTGATCTGCAGCAAGCGGAATATCAATATTGCGCGTCTCCCGGATCGGCTTGCCATTGTCCAGCGTTTCCACCATTGCAAGATACTCAGCATTCTCATCAATGACATCTGCAATCCTTCTGAGAATCCGGGCACGTTCTTTTACCGTGGTCTTCTTCCAGGACTCAAAAGCTTTCCACGCTCCCTTCACTGCTTCATCAACATCTTTCTTTCCGGCTGCAGCAATTTCAGTCAGCTTCTCGCCGTTAGAAGGATTGTATACAGAGATGGTACGTCCATCTGCTGCATCACGAAATTCACCGTTCACATAAAGCTGGTATACGGGTTTGAAAGTAAGCATAAAATGATCTCCTTTTCTCAGGCGATCCGCAATCTGCAGACTTCAATTACTCTGACTTTCCTCAGCGCCGCAGCACTGCGGTTCTGCCTTGTGTTGTCATCCTACCAGAACTCTTCTGAATCACAAAGCAAAATGCCCGGAGTTTTTTCGGCCAGCAATGAGCACATGCATTCATGGAACAGCTGCCAGCCATGTTCACAATGAGTGCTCGCGATTCAGGAGCCGATGCAGCACGTGAACTTTCTGACATTATCAGCATCCAGCTGATTAATGTTTTCCAGCAGCTATGCTGTATGAAAGCGTGGATCACCAGGAAACAGTGCCATCCTGTTCAATCAGGGTCGGCTCCTTCCTGATGTCTTCAAGCAAATTCATATCACTCTTATTTGCATTCCGGAAATTCATTAAGTTCAGTGACTTGACAATGCGAACGGTATAAATGCATATTTTGATTAATGATGTCTTTCATATTTTCGATAATCAGTTCGTGCCTGGAGGTTGGGAGTATATGAATATTGTCCTGGATTTCACATACACATTTATTCTCCTGCTGGTTCCTTGCGTTTATTACCTGGTAAAAGCAATCAGGAAAAAAAGCAGAAAAGAAATTTGTGAGTGGGTAATAGTTACACTTGCAATTGTCATCTTCATCGTCATTGTATACAGATAGCTGTAGATATTTTCCGATACAATCTGTCCGACGATGAAACTCCCATGTCCGCAGAAAGCGCCAAGCCTCATCTTCCCGGGCAACGTGAACATGAATGCAAGCCTGCGATTGCATGAAATACTTCTTTTCCAATTTGAAGAGACGGATCCTTTTATATGCAAGCATGCTAGACCTATTATTGTTCTGATCTGTTTTCTGGTCTAATTATTTGGTTCTATGATGCTCTGCTGCTGCCGGACGGAATAGGCTCTTCGTCAATTTCAGCAGGAATGCATTTTCACAAGCATGAGATTTTGACTTTGCCAAACAGTCTGAAGAATCACCAGAAACGATTTGAGGGAAGAAAAAGATGCTGTTTAGCAGATCGTTCTGATCCATAGGCTGAACTGCAGGCAATGATTGAAAACCATGATCAGTTTTTTCCTATCTGCCGCAAAAGCATCTTTTCTTATTCCGAGTGATGATTGTATTTCTGACTGTCTTTGAGAGCTACCGGAATCATCGAGACATAATTCTTTCCCCCGATCACTTCTTCATGCATATGTACTTCAACGCCGAACGCTTCTTCCATATGTGCTTCCGTCAGCACTTCTGAAGTCCTCCCGAACTGCACCGAATGATCGGACAGCAGAAGTGTGCGATCCGCAATGCTGCAGGCGTGATCCGGATAATGTGTATTGAGAATCACCGTCAGTCCTTTCTGATGAGACAGCACATCAATCAGATCCATGACCCTGAGCTGATTGCGGAAATCAAGTCCCGTCTCCGGTTCATCCATGACCAGCATCTGCGGCTTGGCAGCCAGGGCTCTTGCGATCAGCACCAGCTGCAGTTCTCCGCCCGAAATTTCATTGCAGCTGCGATCGCGCAGCTCATAAACCCCGGCCTCCTTCATTGCCTGAATGGCAATCTCTTCATCTTTTCTCTGCGGCATCTGAAAGAAGCCGAGATATGGACCTCTGCCCATCAGCACCGTTTCTTCTACCGTATAGGCAAACGTCTGACTGCGGGCTTGCGGAACATATGCACACATGCGCCAGAACTCCTGATCCGATATTTCAGAGCGCGGTCTGCCGTTGATCCGAATCTCACCTTTCTGCAGCTTCAGAAAGCCAAGCAGGCATCGTAACAGCGTTGTCTTGCCGATTCCATTCGGACCAAGTACCGCAACCGTTTCTCCTTCCTCTGCAGAAAAACTCACCTGGTTCAGAACCAGACCGGAATGCTCATAGGCAAATGATCCATCAATCAGTTCCAGCTTCATGCCCTGATTCCCCCTGTCTTTCTTAACAGCAGAATGAATACCGGTGCTCCGATCAGAGCGGTCAGAATTGAAACCGGGATCTCCGAAGCAGTCATGCAGCGGGCAGCAGTATCCGTCACCAGCATAAATAATCCGCCGAGTACCATGCTTGCAGGCTCGCAGTACCGGTTGTCATTTCCCAGCAGCATCCGTGCAATATGCGGCACCAGCAGGCCTACCCAGCCGATCACGCCGCAGGCAGATACCACGGCCGCGGTGATCGCTGATGCTGAGACGACAATGAGAATCCGCATCTGCTTCAGGTTCATGCCGAGGCTCTTTGCTTCTTCTTCAGAAAGCGAAAGCACATTCAGCCGGAACCTGAGCAGGGTCAGAATCAAGAGCCCTGCAAGAATCAGCGGAGCCGAAGTCAGGAGTGAGCGCTTCGTGATCCCCGAGAAGCTTCCCATCAGCCAGAAAGTAATCACCGGCAGCTGATCCTGCGGATCTGCCGCATATTTCGTCAGCGATACCAGTGCCCTGAACAGCGATGAGATCACCATGCCGGCAAGGATCACATAGATCATCGAACGCGAACGGCCATTCCCTTTTCCTGACACCAGAAAGACCAGTGCCACTGCCGCTGCACCCATGATCAGAGAAAGTGCCTGCACGCCCGCCGACTGAAATCCGAGCAGAATTCCAAGAGCTGCGCCGAACGAAGCACCTTCGGCCGTGCCAAGCGTATCCGGTGTTGCCAGGGGATTGGAAAACAGACACTGAAATGCAAGTCCGGCAGCAGACAGACCTGCCCCGGCAAGAATGCTCAGGATCATTCTCGGGATCCGTACGTTGAAGATCACGGTATGCACCGTGCTCGAAGGATCGCCATTACCCATCAGTTCAGCAAATACGGTCGAAATCGGGATGGAATATCTGCCCATGCATAAAGCCGCAAGAAAACAGAACACCAGAAGCACCACGGAAAGGATCATGACCTGATGGAACTTCTTCTCAGCATTCATGATCCGATCAGCCTTTCCAGCTCAAAGGAACTTCCCGCAAACAGCGGAATCGAATCCCGGAAGATTCTCCCCGAGCATGCTTCATGCGGAAAATCGATGAACCGCTTTCCCGGTTTCTCATTCCAGAGCACACGGAACAGCGGATCCGCAACGATAATCTCTGCTGAATTCATCATGGTGCCAAGCGTTTCTTCATCAAAGCCTTCATCCGGATCAGGGGACACAGAATATGCGCGCAGCCCTGCCTCCCGGAGACTCTGTGCTGCTGAAGCAGCGAACACTTCTTCTCCGATGATGAGAACGGTCCCATCCTGGAACGTCTCATAGGCGCTCTGGTTTGTTCCTTCCTCCTGTGCCTTTCTGCAGGCAGAGATGACTCTCGCACTCATCTTCTTTCCCATCGGAAGACCAAGCACATAAGGAATTCCATATCTTGTTTTCATCTTCTTTGCCGGAATCAGACCAGCTGACGAGACAGCAACATTCACGGACGCCATGCATGCATGCGTAAGATTCTCAAAGGAATCATTCATTGCGAAGCATCCATTCACTTTCCAGCCATATTCTTCAAACGTCTGCTTCAGCAGGGAGACATTTTCAGCAGTCGAAAAGTCCAGCGGCGTCACTCCCAGAAGATTCACGGAATTCAGAACCTTTTCTTCTTTCGGATCTGCAAATCTGGAAATCCAGGCATCCAGCGCCTTCCCCACGCCGGAGACATAGCTCTTGAGACCATCTGTCTTCACACCGAGTACCGGCACACCGGTCTGTTCTTCTATCAGCTTTGCGACACCGACCGTATCAAAGCCGATCACATGCGGAATCGATGATCCGCACAGCGTCACAAACCGCGGATGCAGATCATGAATCGCTGCCACTGCATCCTTGATTACAACGGAATCATCCCCCATGATCGCGCCCATCTCATCCAGACCGGAAGCGAACATCAGCGAAGTGCTGTCATACCAGCGGGGCTCATCATGCGTCGTGTACGTAGAATTACAGCCGCTCGGGTCATGGATGATGCTCATTCCGCCAAGCTCAAACATCGCCGAGCATACTCCGGACACATCTGCCGCATAGGTCGTCGTGATCACATGCGTATGCCAGTCACCCATTGCACCTGCACCCCCAGCCTTTTACCTGCACCAGCTGTTTCAGATCCTTCGGCTGCTCTGCTGCTTCAATCAGAAGATCCATCAGCCGCATGATGCCCTGAAATCCGTACATGCCGGCATTCTCTACCGCATTGATGAAATATGGCGTGTTATTGAAGTAAGCAGCTTTCTGTCCGATGCCGATGATCTTCCCATCATGTGTTCTGTCACATGCACGCATATTCCAGTTCAGAGAATTATAGAACCTCAGGTCTGGTTTCCTCGCCTGTAGTTTCCGGAACACGCTTTCATCTTCATGGATTGAATCGATCAGCACGGATTCCACTTCAAACCCATGATCCAGGAGATACAGTGCAAGTCCCAGCGGCTCATCAATCAGCGTATAGTCAATGGAAACCGGTATCCCATCAAGAACTTCTCTTGCTTTTTCCACCTTTGCTTCCGTCTGCTTCCGCAGCTCTGCATACTCTGCTTGGGAGTATGGAGGAATATGCATTGCTTCCGCCGCCCTGTCCAGGTCTTTTTCAATGGCCTCGTAGTCATAGGTCTCGTGCATCTCAACCCATTCCTGTCCGAGTCTGATCCTCAGGTCTCTGGCTGCCGGTGCAGCTGCCCGATGAAATGTGAAATTCACGCTGGCATGTGCCTGATCGAGGAATTCATCATAAGTCTTTGTCATAGTCAGATCGCTGATCCGGATGCCATTTCGTTTCAATAACGGAATCAGATCGCACCATTCCATCGGAAAACAGTTTCCGACAAAGGCCGCATGATCTGCTTCTTTTTCAGCCGGTTTCAGAACCCGGAGCACTTGTCTGCGCAAGCTTGGATCAGGCGGATTCTTCCGTCTCATGACCGGGTCCATGTAGCAATCGATGAAATCGATATCCGGATATTCCTGGCGCAGCTTGCGATAGACCCGCTGATAGTTGACTGCCAGGAAATGGTGCACGCACGAGGTGAAGATCATGACCATCCTGGGCTTCGGAACCAGCTTTGAAAGAATCTCCTTCGTCCCATGATAAAGTTCTTCTTCCATGTCTCCGTCGAGAAGATTGTCTTCTCCGACCGTGATTGTGGAAAGCTTCTTCATTGCCTGGATTCCAAGTTCCGCAGTAGTCAGCACGACGCCCCGGAGGCATGAGGTCGGGCACACATAAATCTCATGCCCCTCCGGTACCAACAGACCGTAATGCACGATATTCCACGTTCCTCTGCATGGACTGGAATACACCATGCCGAGATCTGCATTAAAGGTATACGGAACATCCCGGATTTCCTGATATGCCTTCATCTGCTTACTCCATGTTCCAGCATGAAATCTGCCAGCTTCCGGACTGACTGTGCATACGCACTCTCCGGGTAAAGCTTCATGACCGGTCCTCCGGCTTCTTCGGCAAGCGCCACGGAATTATCTCTCGGAAGATCTGCAGCCAGCACTGTATTCCGCTTCCGGCAGAATTCTTCGGTTTTCTCTTTCTCCTGTGGAACATTCCGCCGGTTCAGAATCACCCCGCCGAGTCTTGCATATCCGCGTTCCCGGAAATTCTCAACAGCCTGGGCAATATTATCTGCCGCATACAATGCCATATTCTCCCCGGATGTAACGATATAGACCTGATCAGCATAGCTTTCCCGGATCGGCAGCGCAAAACCGCCGCACACCACATCGCCGAGCACATCAAACAGGACGATATCCGGTTTCAGAACTTCAAACGCCTCCTGTTCTTCCAGTGCCTCAAATGCTGCTCCGATGCCTCTGCCGGCACAGCCGAGCCCTGGCAGAGGACCGCCGCACTCCGCACACAGAATGCCATCCGTCCCTTCAAAGACCATGTCCTCCAGGCCAGCCAGATTCTTCTTGTTTCTCAGCGTTTCAAGAATACATGGAATCCGCTTGCCGCCATGCAGAAACAGCGTCGAATCCGCTTTCGGATCGCACCCGATCTGCATGACCCGATAGCCTTTTTCAGCAAATGCGCAGGAAAGTGCTGCAGTTGTCGTAGACTTTCCGATGCCACCTTTGCCATAGATTGCAAAACGATACATGATCACTCCTCCGAAAAAATCCCGCCGGAATCCGACGGGACAGAAACAGCATAAACGAGAAGTTCAGCTTTCCTCTTCCTGCTCAGAACGAATCTTCGCCGTCAGACTCCTGAAACCTTACTCCATTATCATACGAAACATTTTGATCCATGCAAGTGCCGGGACCCGCATCAGCATTCCTTTTCCCATACCTTCTGTGCATAGAAGGCGGTCAGAAGCGCCATGATCAGAATCCCGATCTCAGCCAGCCACACCGGACCGGCACTGCCCATGAACACAGAAAGGAAGTCAGCCCCGAAATGAATCAGATAAGCCGCAAGCAGATATCTGTTCCCATTTTTTCCCAGCCGCACAGAAGCAGCCACAAGAACCGACAGCGAAATCTGCAGTATCATTGCTGAAATCCGTTCCATCAGACTGAACAGATACATCCATGCAGGCGTCTCTGCCAGCTGTGCAAACAGATTCTGCATCTGAGCAGTCTGCGCACTCGTGAGCCCGGCAAGCAGTTCTGCCTCAGTTCCGGAATTGATCGCCTTGGCATATACGAGATTCGTGATCATTCCGATCGTCAGAATCGTGAATACTTCAGCACCGCCATGCCCGGCTCCGTACATCCAGGAATTCCAAGGATGGTCCAGATTCTTCTTCAGAACCTTTGAGAAGGCAAGCCTTCTTCCGGTTTCTTCAAACAAAGCTGCCATCACCGCCCCGTACAGTGCCATCATTCCGGCAGAACTCCGGATCACTGTTCCGATTGACGAACTCAGCACCAGTGAATGAACTATCTGTTCCAGGACATTGGCAAACAGCAGGAAAACAATCCAGCCCGCAAAGAACGGCTTCAGATCGCAATGTTTCTTCTTTCTGAGCAGGACGACCAGCACCACGGGAATCAGAATTCCCATCGCGGCATCGATGCCCATCATGAACATGGATGCAGAGGATACCTTCATGCAATTTCCCTCATTTCTTCACTTGATATCCAGCTTTGGCGGGACATCAATCTCTTTCCCCACATAAGCCCCGTTCTTCTTCCTCTGCTTCACGCATTCTGTCAGAAGATATTCGATCTGTCCGTTGATCGAGCGGAAATCATCTTCTGCCCACTGCGCAATGGCATCATACAGCTGCGGTGAAAGACGAAGCGGTACCTGTTTCTTCTCAGCCATCAATACAGACTTCCGGAATTCACGACTGGCTGGGCATCATGATTCCCGCACAGAACGACCAGCAGGTTGGAAACCATTGCGGCTTTGCGCTCGTCATCCAGTTCTACCGTCTGATTCTTCTGCAGACGATCTAGCGCCATCTCCACCATGCCGACGGCACCATCCACGATCATCTTTCGTGCATCGATGATCGCACTTGCCTGCTGTCTCTGCAGCATGACTGCGGCAATCTCAGGTGCGTAGGCAAGATAGGTGATCCGTGCATCCAGAACCTCAATCCCGGCTTCACTCACCCGCTTCTGAATCTCCTGGCGGATCCGCTCCGCCACAACCGTACTCGATCCCCTCAGAGATCCATCATCTGGCTGACCATCTCCGGTCGTATCGATATTCGGTGCCACATCATACGGATAAAGACGGACAATATCACGCAATGCAGTATCGCACATCAGCGACAGGAATTCCTTATAGTTATCTACCCGGAATACTGCCTTGGCAGTATCCTTCACCTGCCACGTCACGGCAATGCCGATTTCTACCGGATTGCCAAGTACATCATTGATCTTCTGACGGGCATTATTCAGCGTCATGACCTTCAGAGAAATCTTCTTTGAGACTCCTTCCACGCCATTTCCTCTTGCAAAAGGAAGTTCGCTCTTCACATCCCCGCTCTGATTCAGCGAAGATCTCGCAGCTGGATTCACCGACTGGCAGAATGGATTCACGAAATAGAATCCCTCTCCTTTCAGCGTACCGATATACTTTCCGAACAGCGTCAGAACCAGTGCCTCCTGCGGCTTCAGAATCTTCAGCCCCATGAATCCGATCCAGCCGACGCACAACCATACCATGGCAAGTACAGACAGGATTTCATTGGTTTCCGCAGTCAATCCAAGAACCGCCAGCACATACAGGACAATCAGAATCACGCATACCGCAAGTCCGTTTTTCTTTCCTTTCAGAACAATCTCTTCCATAACAGCATCTCCTTTGTGATATCAAAATAATATCATTTAGATATTCCGTCAAGACGGTTTCTGAATCTTTCTTCCCTTTTCTGCAGAAGAAAAGCCGGCACCGCAGCACCAGCTTTACTGAGTACTTATCTCGTCGGATCCTTGCCGAGAATGAACTGATGCACATCCGTGAGAAGTGCTTTCACATTCTCTTCGCCGAGATAGATCATATGCCCGCTCGGATATCCTTTGACATAGACACGGTCTTTCGGCAGGCCGGCATGATCCAGCGTATGGAAGACATACCCGAACTCCGTGCAGAGATCAAACCATCCATTTGCGAAGAACGTCCGCATGCCAGGTCTTCTCGTCATCGCATTGCGCAGCTGCTCTGCCGTCGTGCCTGCCGGGGTCACATTATTCCAGTTCTTCCAGCCGAGCGTCGACATGATATAGCTGCGATCCAGGGTGATATTCAGGCCGGGAAGAATATCTCCCGTCAATGCGGCATAGAAATACGTATCATAGCGATCCGCAGTCGCATCATCCCATAATGCTTTCTTCTCTTCATCGACAGCCGGAGAAAGCAGAGGTCTGGTCACACGGCCATCATAGCGGGAAACTGCCTTTCCTTCTTTCTTCAGCACTTCCTGACGATACGTATCATCATCGATCTTCAGCCCGTTGCGCAGCAGATACTCTCTCGAGACCCCCGTATAGTAGGAAACCCTCTCGATGATATGTTCCTTCTCGGCTTCGCTCAGCGATTCTCCGCGATACAGTGCAAGCACATACTCCGTATCCGCAAACGCCTTGGCCTCCTTCACGAACTCCTCGACCGTCTGATCGGTCGGATGATGATGGAACCAGTTGACACCGGCATACGTCGGAAAGCCGAGCACACTCGGCTCTACCGGAATGCCTTCTGCAAAATACTTGCCGACCGTCACGGTATTTCCGATCATCACGATGCCGTCAAATGCAATGCCGTATTCCCGTTCCTTTCCGCCGGTTGCGGCAATGCCGGCCGCCGTCGCGCTCCTGGTGCACCCATAGCTCTCGCCAACCAGATATTTCGGAGACAGACCGCGGTTATACCGCTTCGTCCATGCTTCTATGAATGTCAGCAGTGCTTCCGCATCTTCTTCAATACCATAGAACGTCTTGCTTTCAGACTCATCAATCAGAACCCCGTAACCTGTTCCGACCGGATCGACAAAGACGAGATCCGCATCGTCCAGCGGGCAGTCCGGATTGTCGATGACCTTCCATGGTCCGAAGGCAGTCGGACGATCTGGTTCTCCATAGACCATGCGCCTCGGGCCAAGGAACCCGGCATGTACATAGACACAGGAGCTGCCCGGGCCGCCGTTATAGCAGAAAATAACCGGACGTTCTTTCTGGTTTTCAGCATCCTTGCGGAAATACGAATAGGAGAAGATCGAGGCAATCGGCTTTCCTTCCTTGTTGTAGAAGACATTATCCTCGCAGACCGTATGGTATGGAATTTCTGTTCCATGCAGGGTAATCACATGATCGGATTCGAATCTCTTCGGAGTGAAATTATCCTGCCGGAAGCTTTCGGTATACAGCATCACAGTTCCTCCTTATATGGTGACAATAGTACACCTTTTCCATTCCGTGAGGTACGTTGACAATCTGTTTTCCTGCTTCTACAGTGAGCTGTGAAAAGAGGACAGATCCATGAATGATTCTGAAGAACTCCTGCATCGCCTTGCCGGCATCGGCATTCTGCCTGTCTGCAGCATCTCTTCTTCCAAAGAAGCGGTATCGCTTGCCGGCGCCTTATGCAGAGGCGGTATCCCGGTTCTGATTCTGAAAGATGTCCCGGAAGAAGTATTCTCTGCAATCCGCAGGACCTATCCGGATATGATGCTCGGCAGCACGGATCCCATACATCCAGAGTTCTTCCTGTCGGAACAGGATCATACCCTTACAGTTCAGGGAAGAGCCTTCCGAGTACTTCCTTCCGGTATGATTCCATGGGGCAATGCAGTTCCATCCGAACCGGAGCACAGTTCCTTCAGACTTCTGAATCAGCCTGCATACTTCGGAATCCTGTCTGCGGACCTTACTGCGGATCCTGAGTCTGCAGAAGCAGCTGCCAGAACTGCGGTTCATGAAATGCTCGGTCTTCATATCAGCCATATCGGCATCAACTGTTCCGAAGAAGAAGGAGAGCAAACTGCTGAGCAGTTTGCAGATCTCTTCCTCGGCACGGTATCTGCAACCGGCATCGGCTACTTCGGCAGCCCGATGGCAGAGATCATGGTAAGGAACCATCCTGGCATGCATGGTCATATCGGAATCGGTGTCCATTCCGCCGATCGCGCGCTTGCATACTACCGGGCGCTCGGCTATGCATTCATTGATCAGACTGCAGTCTATGAGCCTTCCGGTGAACTTGCCAGAATCTACTTCCGTGATCCGATCGGAGACTTTGCAATCCATCTGATGAAAGACTGATGGGCCGTATTTATGCAGGCCCGTTCTGTGATATGCAGAAAGCTCGCGATTCAGCGAGCTTTCTGATCATGTACTGATGAAGATGAGTGAGGAAGAAGCAGTTCTGCTCAGTCCGCGAACAGGGTTGTGGAGAGATAGCGGTCTCCGGAATCAGGCAGAAGCACCACGATGGTCTTGCCCTTATTCTCCGGTTTCTTCGCTTCTTCAATCCCGGCATATAATGCAGCTCCGGAAGAGATGCCAGCCAGGATTCCTTCTGTGGTTCCAAGCATCCTTCCGTATTCAAATGCCTTCTCGTTATCCACATCCTGGATCTCATCATAGATTGAAGTATCCAGCACATCCGGAATAAAGCCTGCACCGATGCCCTGGATCTTATGCGGTCCTGCCGGCTTTCCATTCAGCACTGCCGAAGCAGATGGCTCTACTGCAACCACTTTCACAGAAGGCTTCTTCTCTTTCAGATACTTGCCGGTTCCGGTGATGGTTCCGCCCGTGCCGATGCCGGCAATGAAAATATCTACAGTTCCATCCGTATCCTTCCAGATTTCAGGTCCGGTTGTATCATAATGTGCTTTCCAGTTGGACGGATTGACGAACTGTCCCGGGATCCAGGAATCCTTGATCTCCGCATGAAGTTCATCTGCTTTGGCAATGGCTCCCTTCATTCCCTTAGCACCATCAGAAAGAACAACTTCAGCTCCATATGCCTTCATGAGCTTCACGCGCTCCGGCGACATCGTCGATGGCATGACGATGATGATGCGGTATCCCTTCACTGTCGCAACCATCGATAAGCCGATGCCGGTATTGCCCGAGGTCGGTTCAATGATCGTGGTGCCTTTCTTCAGAATTCCTTCTTTTTCTGCATCTTCAATCATGCGGCGGGCAATGCGATCTTTGACGCTGCCAGCAGGGTTGAAGCTTTCTGTCTTCACCAGCAGATGCGCCTGCAGATGGAATTTCTCTTCCAGGTGATGCACTTCGATGAGCGGGGTGTTTCCGGTTAATTCTGCGATTGAATTGTAGATTTTCATTATGATTTCTCCTTCTCTTTTTCTTCTGCCGCAAACATCACTGCCTGCGGTGCGTCACCTGGATGAACATCATAAAACCGGGCCAGCAGAGTGCCCGGTGCAGATTTTTCCATGAAAGATGCCGGCAGGAAACAGAGTCAGGCATAAACAGGAAAAGACGCACCGCAGGCGGTACAGATGCATGCATGACAGTAACAGAAGTACTGATGTGCCATTTCCTGTTTCTCCTTTGTCCATAATTCTATCCGATATCTTTTCCCATGCAAGCAGAATGATTCAGCTTTCCTTCGCCGAAGGATTCAGATAATTTCCCTTCAGAGAAATCTTTCTGGTATGGGCATTTGCCTGCGAGAGCAGATGCAGGAACTGATCCTGCTGTCCTTCCCCAAGCTGAATTCCATGTCCGCCCCGGATTCCGTTGAGAGCCTGACTGGCATCGCCGAGGGCAAGATAATACCAGGTCTCATGAAGCAGAGACGAGGGATCCTCTTTCGGAAGATTCGTCATGAAGAACATTCTCAGAGCCTGATAGGATGGTTCTGATGAAGGATATCCATCTCTTGAAGTCTGCTCAATCTCACTTCTGCCAGGATGTGCATATTCAAGATCAGGGCGCTCTTCCATAAGCTTGCGCATCTTCGGGCTGAGGGAGCGATCAGCGATCATTCCCTTCTGATCTGCATACTGCAGGTACTGATCTGGAATCGCATGGAAGATGTCCATGGCTTCTGCCTGGTCGTACTTTGTTCCATAAAGTTCTGCAAGTACTGATTCCGGTGCCATGCACATCGTATAGTTCAGAAACGAAAGACAGCTGAACATCCAGGACACTTTCTTCCGCAGCGTCATGAATGCCTCATCTGCTGCTTCTTTCCAGGCTTCCTTCACGTCTTCCGGGACAAGAATCTGATCCGTCTGGCTGATGGCAATATAATGGGGATTCAGTGCCGCAAACAGGAACAGCTCCTCCTGGCTTGGGATGAAGGGCTTCCGCATGGCTTGTTCAAATGCAGCAATACTCTCATCCGGAACACAGAGAAAGTTCTTCTGAACTTCTTCTCTGCTGCGCAGTTTCCTGCTGATCTGTCTGGCAACATCTTTTCCAGGTCCTTCCGGGGTCAGTCCGAGTTTCTTCGCTTCTTCCCTCAGTTCTTTCGGGGAATACGACGCAGCGAGAGTATCTGCCATGCGCGGCACGATGATCTGCCGCTGGCTGCGGATATTCGAAACCGCATGATGCAATGCGGTGAGCTGCTCTTCTTCGCTCAGCGGCCGGCTGCCGCCGGAGATTGTCATTTCCTGCATGGCAAGGGCCGTCATCATCGTGCTGTATGCACGCTCTTCACTGCCAAGATCCCGGGCTAATTCTTCCAGGAACTGATGAAAGGATTCATCCTGTTCTTCCTGCTCGCGGATCAGCTGCCGCATGGATTTTCCTGTCTGTTCTGTTTCCATCTGTTTTTCCTCGCCTGTTCATTCTACAAAGAAACGATGTCCCGGGCAATTGCAATGAATCCACAATAAAAGAGCGGGGATACCGCTCTTTCATGTTTCCGATTACTCAATCGTGACTTTGACGCCCGGACCCATAGTGGTGGAAACCGTAACGCCCTTCATGTAGATACCCTTGACCGTCTGCGGACGAACCTTGGTCAGCTGGTCATAGAGTGCCTTGAAGTTCTGTGCGAGTGCTTCATCAGAGAAGGAGCACTTGCCGATCAGTACGTTGACATTGCCGTCCTTATCGACACGGTATTCAACTTTACCTTTCTTGATTTCCTCAATTGCCTGAGCAACATTCATCGTGACAGTTCCGGTCTTCGGATTCGGCATCAGTCCCTTCGGGCCGAGCAGTTTTCCGAGACGGCCGAGCTGACCCATCATATCCGGAGTAGCGACGATGATATCGAAGTCGAACCAGCCGTTCTTGATCTGGTCGAGCATATCCTGTCCGCCGACATAATCAGCACCTGCGTTCTTTGCTTCTTCAACCTTCGGGCCCTGAGTGATGACCAGAACTCTCTGGGAACGGCCTGTGCCATTCGGAAGAACCATAGCACCGCGGATATTCTGATCTGCCTGCTTCGGATCGACATTCAGGCTGAAGCTTGCTTCAACGGAAGAATCGAACGTCGTGCAGGAAGTCTTCTTTGCGAGTGCAACTGCTTCTGCATACGGATAAGTCTTGGTGCTGTCGATCATGGCAGCTGCTGCTTTATACTTTTTTCCTGCCATGATTACTTAGCCTCCCAGCCTTCGATGGTGATGCCCATATTGCGAGCAGTACCAGCGACGATGCGCATTGCTGCGTCAACATCGTTTGCGTTCAGATCCGGCATCTTGTACTCAGCGATTTCCTTGAGCTGAGCAGCAGTGATCTTTCCTGCCTTGACAGCCTTCGGGGAACCGGATGCCTTGTCAATGCCTGCAGCCTTCTTCAGAAGAACCGCTGCCGGTGTGGTCTTGATTACGAAATCAAAGCTCTTGTCTTCGTAAGCAGTGATGATGACCGGAACAATGTCGCCCTTGCGATCCTTGGTCTTGTCATTGAACTCGGTGCAGAACTTCGGCATGTTGATGCCGGCCGAAGCCAGAGCAGGTCCTGGTTTAGCGCCGCCTGCCGGGAACTGAAGCTTGCAGATTTTTGCAACTTTCTTTGCCATGTGGCTACCTCCTTGAAAGATATTCACATGCAGTGGTCTTACGGATCGCTGCGTATCCTCCCACGCATATGTCTGCGCGCATAAAAAATCGCGTGCTCCATAATAATAGTAAGAAAGGGGTGCTACGTCAACAGAAAATCGCATGATTCTGCGGTTTTCCGGTTCAAGATCACACCCTTTATTACCATGAATCAGTAATTCCTATGCAGCATTTTTTCAGCACGTATTCTGAAGAAAGATCATTCGATGCAAGTTCTTATTCCAGTCTCTTAATGTTTATTTTTCATGATCAGATTTCTGCTGCAGTTTCAGAAGCAGCTTTCCAAGAAGATTAAATATAAGCATGATCAGCCCTACTCGGATTCCGGATTCCATTCCTTTTAATCCCCAGAAAACAAGAAAGGGAAGGAAAAAGGCTAACACCGCTTCAAGAATCGTCTTGGCAATAGAATTTTCATATTCCATACATGCCCGCCTTTCTCAACGATCTGCTTCATGATTGCAGTCTGTGTTCCGATCGCATCGATCGTAATGATACTGCCGTGAAAATCCAGCAGTTTCAGCAGCTCCGGAATCGCTGTGATTTCATTCTTCGAGGAATACCGTACATCTCATGCTAAGATAATAGTAGAAACTTTTTGGAGAAGCGCTATAGCTTCATCTCAGAGAAGGAGGAATCTAATCTATGGGCCTTATTCAAGCAGCTGTTTCAGCAGCAGGCAGTACCTTCAGCGATCAGTGGAAGGAATACTTCTACTGCGATGCGATCCCTTCCGGAATTGCCGCAGTCAGAGGGCACAAGAAAGTCAGAGGGCTCTCTTCCAATCGCGGGGATGACAATATCATCAGCGACGGATCCGTCATTGCAGTAGCAGACGGCCAGTGCATGCTGATTGTCGATCAGGGCCAGGTAACAGATATCTGCGCCCAGCCTGGTGAATTCCGCTATGATTCCAAGACGGAGCCTTCGCTGTTCACAGGATCTCTGGGCGATAGCCTGAAGAATGTATTTGCGGCCATCGGCAAGCGGTTCACGTTCGGCGGGCAGGCGGCAGAAGATCAGCGGGTATACTACATCAATACCAAAGAGCTGCCGGGAAATAAATACGGGACTCCTTCGCCGATTCCGTTCCGGGTCATCGATAAGAATATCGGCCTCGATATTGATATCTCCGTGAAGTGCTTCGGAGAATACAGCCTGAAGATCACCGATCCGATCAGCTTCTATACGAATGTCTGCAGCAATTTCACGGATACGTATCCGATTTCCAATCTGGAAGGACAGCTTCGTTCTGAACTGCTCACTGCCCTGCAGCCGGCTTTTGCTAAGCTGAGTGCGCAGGGAGTCCGCTACAGTGAAGTGCCTGCCCATACCGCAGAGCTCGCTGACGCGCTGAATGAAGAGCTTTCCAAGAAATGGAAAGAACTGCGCGGAATCGAAATCGTTTCCTTCGGTGTTTCCTCGATCAAAGCTTCGGAAGAAGACGAACGGATGATCAAGGAAGCACAGCGCAATGGCATGTACCGGGATCCGACGATGGCTGCAGCTACGCTGGTCGGTGCACAGGCGCAGGCAATGCAGGATGCCGCAAAGAATACAAATGGAGCGGCAATGGGGTTCATGGGCATGAACATGGCTCAGAATGCTGGCGGAGTCAATGCCGGTCAGCTGTATGAAGCAGGTGCTGCGAAAGCAAGTCAGCCGGCTGCTGCTGAAAAGTGGATCTGCCCGAATTGCCATGCTGAGAACAGCGGAAAGTTCTGCTCGAACTGCGGTACTCCGAAGCCTGCATCTGATGTCTGGTACTGCCCGAACTGCGGAACAAAGAATACCGGAAAATTCTGCTCCAACTGCGGCACGAAGAAACCGGAGTAATCATTGCGCATTTTCATAGGCACGGTAGTGTTTTCCGCGACCGTGCCTGTTCTCAGTCATACAGGAGGAATCAATGCCTGAACAGCTAGTCAATTACCAGTGCCCTAATTGCGGCGGTCCGCTCAAATGGGATGCCGGGCTTCAGAAACTTCACTGCGATTACTGCGGAAGTTCCTTTACCGAAGAGGAAACCGAAGCATACTACCGCAAGAAGGAAGAGGCGGAGGCAGAGGCAGGCGCACAGGCTTATGCAGAAGAAGCCGGGGAATGGTCCGACTCCGCTCCGGATGGAATGAAGGCTTATCACTGTCCAAGCTGCGGAGCAGAACTGATCGCAGATGAAAATACCGCGGTCACCACCTGCCCATACTGCAATAATCCGACTGTGATCTCTGCCCAGTTCAAGGTAAAACAGCCGAAGTATGTGCTGCCTTTCCAGGTCACAAAAGAACAGGCTGAAACAAGACTTCAGGAGTTCTACCAGAAGAAGCCTTTCCTGCCGCACGCATTCAGCAATCGGAATCATATCCAGGAAGTAAAAGGAGTCTATGTTCCTTTCTGGCTCTATTCCGGAACGCTTGCGGCAGACTGCACATATCACTGCACGCGTACCAGACAGTATTCCCAGGGAGATTACATGGTGACAGAGACTGATCATTTCAAGGCAGTCAGACGCGGTGATGTTTCATTTCAGAGAGTTCCTGCAGATGCTTCCAGCAAAATGCCAGATACCTACATGGATGCTCTGGAGCCATTTGATTACCGCAAGCTTGAGAACTTCTCCAGTGCCTACATGCCAGGCTATCTGGCAGATAGCTACGATATTGACTCCAGAGAGAGTCAGAAGCGTACTGATGAGCGGATGATCCATTCAACCCTTGCCCTCCTGAACAGCACGGTAGCAGGCTATGTTTCCGTAATACCGGAACGGCAGGATGTGTACCGGAAAGAAGGAACGGCAGAATATGTGTTTCTTCCGGTCTGGCTGCTTTCCACACAGTTTGAAGGAAAGAATTATCTCTTTGCGGTCAACGGCCAGTCCGGAAAGACCGTCGGCGATCTCCCGGCGGATACCGGAAAATTCATCCGGACGATTGTGATTCTGACGTTGATCAGCTTTGCCATCATTGCTCTGATTCTTTACTTTCTGATCGCCAGAGGAGGAACAATATGAGAAAACGGATTCTTCTGATCGCTGCTTCTCTGTGTTTCTTCTTCAGCCTCTTCTTTCCGATCAGTGCTTCCGGTTCTTATGTCATTGACGAAGCCGGAGTACTGAGCAGTGATGAACTGCAGGAGCTCAATCGCAAAGCTGAACAGATCAGCGAAGAGCTTGAATGCGGAGTGTATGTCATCTTCACCGGCAGCATGAAGGGCTATTCTGATTCCCAGTTTGCAAAAGGCATCTATGTGAATTACAGCCTCGGATGGGGAAATGGAAAAAGCGGCGTGCTTCTGGCAATCTGCACGGATCCTGGTTATGAAGACTGCACCGCATATGGAGCTGCAGCGGATGTATTCACCACTTCACAGCTGGATGATCTGAATGATCTGGTCATGGAATCGCTGTATTCCAGAGACTGGTATTCTGCCGCAGAATCCTTCATCAATGAATCAGAAAGCGTCCTCAGAAGCTCAGGCTACACCTACTATGAACCGGAATACACCGATCCCGAAATTGACGCCAGAACGGCTCAGACAACGCCAGAACAGCGCCGGCAGGAATGGCTCAATACGCTCCCTCTCACTGCACTGATTTCGCTTGCGATCGCATTGATCATCGCCTTCGCAATGCGTTCTCAGCTGAAAACAACAGGCAGAAAGAGAGAAGCGAAGAATTACATCTCCAGAAACGGGATGCATCTGACTGCGATGCATGATTACTTCATGTACCGGCAGACTTCCCGTACCAGAATTCCCAGGAATAATGGCTCAGGTTCCGGAGGCGGAGGAGGCGGCTATCATAGCAGCGGCTTCTCCTCCAGCAGCGGAGGAAATCATTTCTGAAACATCAAAGGCGGCTCAAGCCGCCTTTCATCTGTCCTGAATTATCGGATTCTCTTCGCTGCAGCCACTCCATCCCCGATTTCCGGATGGAATTCAGTCTCGAATCGTTCATCTTTCAGCAGATCTTCCCGGAACTTCAGAATCTTTCTCGTCATCTGAATCGTACTCCGGTTCTTCGAAGCAGAGGGATCATCAACGATGCCATGAAAGTTCAGATTGTCGAAGATGAACACGGATCCGACATAGGAATTCGGCAGAAAATGTTCGAGGTATCTGCGATACTGACTTTTCGCCGCATCAATGAAGAACAGATCATAGTACTTTGCAGTACGGAAATCGTCCGCATCCATCTGATAGACGAAGATCCGATCATCCAGATCTGCATCTGCGATATTCCTTCTGGCCTGCGCTGCCATTGCCGGATCCACTTCAATCGTATCAATGGTAATTCCGGGACGGATTCCTGCCATATTCATGGCCGACCATCCGACCGCAGTTCCCGCTTCCAGGACACGCATGATCCACGGACGTTCCCGGATATAGGAAAGCAGGAATTCCATTCCGGAATCCTGCATAATCGGAATATGTTCGCTCCGTGCTTCCTTCTCCAGTTCCTTTAATCGAGTCATATGTTACCAGTATACACATACGAAAGATGCTTCCGGGCGATTTTCTGAAGAGACAGAATCTTCTCGATCGGAGTCGGGGGAATCGAATAATGATATCTCGGAAAATACCGGCTCAGATGCAGTACCGTATCCGGATCAATCCCTGCCAGCCAGCTGGACTCCTGGTCGATCCATTCCTCGCCGTCATTCTTTCCCGGAATGATCAGAGACGTGATTTCAGTGTGACATGCAGGAATGGCTCTCTCAATCGTGTGCTTCACCATCTCATAGCTTCCGCCGAGCTCCTGATAGAACGCTGCATTTCCCTTGAGATCGATATTCATTGCATCTACATAGGGCAGAAGAAGATCCAGCACGTCATCGCTCACGCAGCCATTGGTTACCAGAACAATCTTCTTCCCATGAGGCTTCAGAAGCTCTGCAGTGTCAATGAGATACTCCCAGCTGATCATCGGTTCATTGTAGGTAAAAGCGATCCCGAGGTTATCCTCTTCCCTCAGTGCGATCTCAGCAAGTTCCTTTGGAGAGATCACGCGGTAGGAAACAGAGTATTCATCCGCCATCGAAATCATGGAATTCTGGCAGAACGGACAGGAAAGATTGCATCCATAAGAACCAGCCGAAAGAATCCAGCTGCCTGGATAGAAATGCTTCAGAGGCTTCTTTTCGATCGGGTCCATCGCAAGAGAAGTGATTCTTCCATAATTCACGCACACATTCTTACTGCTGCGCGTCCCTCGTGCCCGGCACAAGCCATTCTTCCCCTCCGGGATCAGACAATGATGGAAACAGCAAGGGCAGAGAACCTCAGACATGCCGTACCACCTCAAAGCGCTCTAATGCCACCGAATCATGTTCAGGGTCAATGCCTGCCTTCCGGCAGGCAATTGCAATCTGCTGATCCGGATTATCAACGCCCTCCAGGTCCGGCAGCAGCAATCCTCTTCTCCCCTCTGAGGAGCAGATGACGCCGTACTTCTTCACATCAAGATCTGCTTTTGACGCAATGGGTTCAGGCTCTTTCAGCACATCCACGGAAATATCGAGATACGGCAGTTCTGCTTCAGTGATCGGATCGAAACGGGGATCCCTGGAACATGCATTGATGGCATTATGAATGATCTCAGCAGCGATGTTCTTCCTCGTCGGCTCTGTCGTGCCGATGCATCCGCGCAGTTCGCCATGTTCATGGATTGAAACAAAAACCCCAGCTTTCTCTTTCTTCATTCCTGCAGGAAGTTCTGATGGGACTTCGAGAACTCTGTAATGCTTCACCCAGGAAGTCACAGAACTCCGAGCAAGCTGCACATAGGCATCGCTCTTCTTATCTGCGATTTCCTTTTCTTCTGCGTCCAGATACTGCGCCAGAAAACTGCGGGAAGGATCTTCCTTTCCGATCTCATAAAGGACCACACCATACCCGACTCCCAGCGTTGCTTCATGGCTGATCACCTGAGGCATCACGGAAAGACAATCCAATGATCCAGCAAGAATCGTGAAGGAACGATGCCCGCACTCTTCTGCCTTATTCAGAAATGCTTCATCATAATTCAGAAGCTCTCCGAAAGATCCGGTTCCCATCGTATGCATGATCCGGCTATCATATTCTGGTCCTTCCGGATGAAAGCCATATGGACCGTCGGTTTTCTGACAATGGGAAAGATCGCCGCTGGCGACAAACATCCACCGCCTGCCGAGGCTTTCAGCGACCGTCCGGATATATTCGCCGAGCTGATAATGCATGGTCAGCGGAAATCCCGATAACCCGATCCTGACAAGCTTGAAATCCTGATAGACCTGGTTCAGAAAATACAGGGGAACCATCGTCCCTTGATCCAGGAAAGTGTCACGATCATACTGAGTCCCGCATGGAAAATGATGATCTGAGCAAAAAGAGGTCAGCTCCCTGGTAAACTCCTCATCATAACAAACTTCCATCCGCACAGAGGAAGCGCGATATCTGCTGAAGTCGCCATAAGCACTCCGGCCTGCAGACACATTGAAATAGTCCCGGTACATCACCGCATGCGGCGATGTCAGAATAATCAGATCAGGCTTCTTATCAGCAATGAATTCTGCAGCCTTCCGGAATCCATCCAGAGTAGGCTGAACCTTCTTTTCTTCTCCTCTGCCAATTTCCTTTACCGCAACCGGAGGATGCGGCACCATAACAGCACCAAGATACATAAAAGCACCACCTCTTTCTCCAAATGTAACACGAAAAAAGGCCGTGATGCTCCAGAGTAACATAAAAAAAAGAGGAAGAGCAGAAGCTCTTCCATCGATTACCCGGCAGCGTGCTTGATTCACTGAGGTCCGCTCAGCTATTTTCGCCCCTGCAGTGCTTAACTTCTGTGTTCG
>Ga0256404_1002656_pt1 | contig 38894 bp, 25 predicted proteins | sample RumenRJG_01DNA_FD_185990 | JGI IMG/M metagenome (GOLD analysis project Ga0256404, IMG submission 185990) | Bovine rumen microbial communities from Lethbridge, Alberta, Canada - RJG_01 | ecosystem: Host-associated > Mammals > Digestive system > Stomach > Rumen | place: Canada: Alberta | collected...
TTGCGTTTGTATTTGCGTTCTGTGACTTTTTTGTTTACAAATTGTTGTTATGTTGTTATACTTGAGTAAAACTTTTTTAGGTGCCGGTTTATTTGACGGGGGTAGTGCGGCTTTCCGGTCGCGTGTTATCAGGACCGGCGCTTTCATCTGGAAGTATTTCGGGGAGTAAAATAAAATTCAGAGGTGTTATGATGGAACAATACATCATAAAAGGTGGGAATCCGCTGGTGGGGGAGGTCGACATCAACGGAGCTAAAAATGCTGCACTGGGTATTCTGGCGGCCGCTATTATGACGGACAGTACCGTGCTCATTGAGAATCTGCCGGACGTGAATGATATCAATGTTATGCTGGAGGCTATGTCTCAGATCGGTGTGAAGGTGGAGCGGGTTACAAGCCACGCAGCGCTGATCAGCAGCAAGGGAATCAATGGTGTCAGTGTTGATTATGAGTATATCAAGAAGATACGCGCTTCCTACTATCTTCTGGGGGCTCTTCTCGGAAAATATAAGGAAGCGGAGGTTCCGCTTCCGGGAGGCTGCAACATCGGAAGCCGTCCGATTGATCTTCATCTGAAAGGCTTCCGCGCGCTGGGGGCGGAGGTCAGCATCCGCAATGGCAGTATCTGCGCGAAGGCGGAGCATCTGCATGGCGCACACATTTTCCTGGATACTGTTTCTGTTGGCGCAACCATCAACATTATGATGGCAGCCTGCATGGCGGAGGGCAGAACCATCATCGAAAACGCGGCACGTGAGCCGCATGTGGTTGATGTGGCTAACTTCCTGAGCAGCATGGGAGCGAATATCCGCGGCGCAGGTACCGATGTCATCCGCATCCGCGGAGTGGAAAGACTGCACAGCACCGAGTATTCAATCATCCCGGACCAGATCGAGGCCGGCACCTATATGTTTGCGGCAGCCGCCACGCACGGGGATGTTCTGGTAAAAAATCTTATCCCGAAGCATATGGAAGCCATCAGCGCAAAGCTGATTGAAATGGGATGCCAGGTCGATACGTTCGATAACGCGATCCGCATTTCCTGCAAGGGCCGCCTGAACGGGACCAACGTAAAGACACTTCCGTATCCGGGGTATCCTACCGATATGCAGCCGCAGATCAGTGTAGCGCTGAGCATGGCACAGGGAACCTCCATTGTTACGGAGAGTATTTTTGAGAATCGCTTCAAGTACATGGATGAGCTGGCGCGCATGGGTGCCATGGTCAAGGTAGAAGGCAACACGGCCATCATCACCGGCGTTGACGCGCTGACCGGAGCGCGGATCAGTGCACCGGACCTTCGGGCCGGAGCGGCACTTGTACTGGCCGGGCTGGCCGCAGAAGGGATCACTGTCATTGATGATATTTCCTATATTCAGAGAGGATATGAGAACTTTGACGGAAAGCTTCGCGAACTGGGCGCTCAGATCGAGCGGATCTGTACGGAAAAGGAAGCGCAGAAATTCAGACTGAAAGTAAGCTGATTATTCACATGACGGACGGCATGGTCGCAGGACCATGCCGTTTTTAAGATTGTCTTTGTTGACCGGAGCAGATTAACAATGATAAAATAAAATCTGTTTAATTGCCGCGCGAGGGCGGCACAAATTTTCAGCGATAAACAGGAGCATAAAGCAATGGAATACGAATTTACAACCGTAAGGGACATTTATCGTGACCGTAAAAAGTACATCGGATCGCCGATTACCGTTGGAGGCTGGATCCGCAGCATCCGCAGCTCATCCAAATCCTTTGGTTTCATGGTTATCAGTGATGGTTCATACTTCGAAACTCTTCAGATTGTTTTTGATAAGGATAAGATCGATAATTTTGACGAAGTCAGCAGACTGAACGGCGGCTCCTCCGTGATTGTCACCGGAGAACTGGTTGAAACTCCGCAGGCAAAGCAGCCGTTTGAGATTCACGCATCCAAAGTTGAGGTTGCAGGTGAATCCACGCCGGATTATCCGATGCAGAAAAAACGCCACACGATGGAATTTCTGCGCACCATGCCGCATCTTCGTCCGCGCACCAACACGTTCCAGGCTGTGTTCCGCGTACGTTCGCTGGCTGCGTATGCTATTCATCAATTCTTCCAGGAGCGTGACTTTGTGTATGTGCACACGCCGCTGATTACCACTTCCGATGCGGAAGGCGCCGGCGAGATGTTCACCGTAACAACCCTGGACCTTGCCGATGTTCCGAAAACCCAGGACGGCAGGGTTGACTATACACAGGATTTCTTCAAGCAGGCAACCAAGCTGACGGTTTCCGGACAAATTGATGTGGAGCCGTTTGCGCAGGCATTCCGCAGTGTGTATACCTTCGGACCGACGTTCCGCGCCGAGAACTCCAACACAACCCGCCACGCGGCGGAATTCTGGATGATTGAGCCGGAAATTTCCTTTGCGGATCTGACGGACGACATGAACCTGGCAGAAGCCATGCTGAAATATGTGATCCGCTACTGCATGGAGAAGGCACCGGCGGAGATGAATTTCTTCAATACTTATGTGGACAAGGGGCTGCTCGACCGTCTGAACAACGTTGTGAACAATGAATTTGGCCGCATTACCTATACAGATGCAGTGAAGATCCTCGAGGAGCATAATGAGGAATTCGAGTATAAGGCATACTGGGGATGCGATCTGCAGACAGAGCACGAGCGCTACCTGACGGAGAAAATCTTCGGAAAGCCGGTATTTGTAACGGATTATCCCAAGGAAATCAAGGCATTTTACATGAAACTGAACCCGGACGGCAAAACGGTAGCGGCTGCAGACTGCCTGGTACCGGGGATCGGCGAAATAATCGGCGGCAGCCAGAGGGAAGAAAACTATGAGGTTCTTCTGAACCGAATGAAAGAGCTGAAGATGGATCTTTCTCAGTATCAGAACTATCTTGACATCCGTAAATACGGGACAACCGTCCATTCCGGCTTCGGCCTCGGTTTTGAACGGCTGATCATGTACATCACGGGAATGGGCAATATCCGCGACGTGCTTCCGTATCCGAGAACCGTCGGAACCTGCCAGTAAAGTTTTCCCTGTGAAAGGGCTCCAGGTTTCGGGAAAGGAGTAGCTGTTGGGCTCCAGATATAATGATAAAAAGAGAGAGGACGTACGCCGGCATGATTCCGGTATGGATTCGTATCCGCAATACCCGGGCGCCCGCAGGCCGAAAAAGAACGGAGGGTCGGTGATCAGCACCATTCTCCTGGCGGCAGCCATCTGTGTGTTTGCTTTTTCTGCCTATAAACTGATCGGATATTACCGCGAGTATAAAAAGGGGCAGGATGAGTATTCATCGCTGGAAGATACCTATACCGTGAAAAATCCAACGGCGCCCGTGGAAGCGGCATCGGAAGCATCTTCGGAGGATGGAGGATACATTCTTACCAATGTGGAACAGCTGGAGGATCCGGATACGGTTGAGGAGGTAAAAGCAGGAGCAAAAACCCGGCAGATAACGGAGGGACCGAACGGAAATTCCGGCGCAGGATTTTCCGGCGGCGAAACGAATGCCGCCGGAGCAGACAGCACTTCCGGTACGGCAGCAGGCACGGATCCGGCAGGATCAGGTGCTGTGGAAACGGTTCCCATGCTGGTTAATCCGATTGATTTCGACGAACTGACCAAGGTAAACACCGAGGTTATGGGATGGCTGAGAATCGGCGCACTGGACATTTCCTATCCGGTGGCGCAGGCGGCAGATAATGAATACTATCTGCACCGTACTTTCCGCCGCGAGGAAGTTTTCTCCGGCTGCATTTTCCTGAACTGCGATAACACAAAATATCTGACGGACCAGAATTCGATCGTTTACGGGCACAACATGAAGGACGGGTCCATGTTCGGCAGACTGAAAGAGCTGGATCAGGAGCATTACAATGAGAATCCGTATTTCTGGATTTTCACTCCGAACCTGATTTATCAGTACCGGATTTTTTCAACCTCAACGGTTTCCAGGGCCGGAGACCCGTACAGAACAAGGTTCAGCAGGGATGATTTTCAGGCGTTCATTAATAACAGTCAGGAACAGTCCGGGATTGACAGCCACGGTGTGACGGTCACGACGGACGACCGCATTGTGACACTTTCAACCTGCACCGGCAATGATGAAACCCGTTTTATTGTACAGGGCAGACTGGAGCAGATCTATGCTTCGGTAAAGAGTGCGGATGCAAATTTTTCGTGACAATGTAAGAAGCATGTGCGGTGAACGGCCGCCGCGGACTGACCGCGGCGGCCGTATGTTATACAGGAAAAGAAGGAGGGAAGGCAGATGGAGGATAAGGTAAAGCAGCTGCACGATATACTGGCCGGGAGCAGCAATATCGTATTTTTCGGCGGAGCCGGTGTTTCAACAGAAAGCGGAATTCCGGATTTCAGAAGTCAGGACGGGTTATATCATATGAAATATAAATATCCGCCGGAAACGATTATTTCTCATTCGTTTTTTGTGCACAAGCCGGAGGAATTTTATCGCTTCTATAAAGATAAGATGCTGGCGCCGGAGGCTCAGCCCAACAAAGCGCATCTGGCACTGGCGCGGCTGGAACAGATGGGGAAGCTGAAAGCCGTAATTACACAGAATATTGACGGGCTTCATCAGAAAGCCGGCAGTAAAAAAGTGCTGGAACTGCATGGGTCCGTGCTGCGCAATCACTGTGTAAAATGCAATGCGCCGTACAGCATGGAATATGTTAAAAATTCCGAAGGCGTTCCACGGTGTGAAAAGTGCGGAGGAATTGTCAAACCGGATGTCGTTCTCTATGAGGAAAGTCTGGATACGGAGGTCCTGGAAGAATCGGTCAGCTATATCTCCAATGCGGATGTTCTGATTATCGGAGGGACATCGCTGGTTGTCTATCCGGCGGCCGGCCTGATTGATTATTTCCATGGCCGCAAGCTGGTTGTCATCAACAAATCGGCAACGCCGCGGGATCAGGCGGCCGACCTTCTGATTGAAGACAGCATCGGCAAGGTACTGGATGAAGCCATTCAGGGACTTTCGGAGGAGAGCTGAAACCGGGAAGGATTAAAAATTTCAGCAAGCATCTTTCCATATTTTCCTTGAAATGGCATCTTACTTATGCTAGACTGAACATCTGTGATATATTTCCATTCCTTGCTCCTTCCGCCGCGGAGGGGGCCAGAGACCATAAGGAGGTGCAAAAGCATGAACAAGTATGAACTGGCAGTCGTTGTCAGCGCAAAACTCGAGGACGAAGAAAGAGCAGCAGTAATCGAAAAGGTAAAGGAATACATTACCCGCTTCGGAGGCACAGTTTCCGACGTCGATGACTGGGGCAAGAAAAAACTTGCGTATGAAATCCAGAAGATGAGCGAAGGCTACTATTACTTCATCCATTTCGAGTCTGATTCATCCGTTCCGGCACAGGTTGAGAACCGTGTCCGCATCATGGATCATGTAATCAGATATTTATGCGTTAGACAGGATGCATAAAAAAGAGAGGTAATTCTATGAACAAAGTCATCTTAATGGGCCGCCTGACAAGGGACCCGGATATACGTTCTTCTGCCGGAAATAATCCGCAGACTTTTGCAAGATATACACTGGCGGTTGACCGCCGTTTCTCCCGCAGAGACGGGGGTGACAACGGGCAGAGCGCCGATTTTATCAGCTGTGTGGCCTTCGGAAGAAGTGCCGAGTTCGCAGAGAAATATCTTCACAAGGGACTTAAGGTCGTTGTTACGGGACGTATCCAGACAGGCAGCTACACGAACAGAGATGGCCAGAAAGTATATACAACCGATGTAGTGGTTGAAGATCAGGAATTTGCAGAGAGCAAATCCGCCAGTGATATCAATGCAGGCTCATATTCAGCCGGCAGCTACGCGGGCGGGTATTCCGGAAACCCGTCGGGTATCCCGGCAGCAGCTCCTGCAGGATCCGCACCGGCATCTTCCGGCGGCGCTCCGGCGCCGGAGCAGGCATCGGCCGAGGATGGTTTTATGAACATTCCGGACAGCCTGGACGAGGATCTGCCGTTTAACTGATATAGTGGAGGATATTCAAAATGGCTTACAGCAAAGATAAATCGGAAGCTCCGAGACAGAGAAGAGTTATCCATAAGAGAAGAAAAGTATGTGTTTTCTGCGGACAGGAAGCAGGCCCGATCGATTACAAGGACACCGCAAAGCTGAAAAGATATGTATCCGAGAGAGGTAAAATTCTTCCGAGACGTATTACCGGTACCTGCGCGAAGCATCAAAGAGAGCTGACCTCAGCAATCAAGAGAGCACGTCATATCGCTCTTATGCCGTATATTGACGAGTAATAAGGCCCATGCTGCCGGCATGGCGGTATGAGATGGTATAAAATAATGAAAAGAAGCCCCCTTTTGAAATGTATAAACTGCATTTCGAAAGGGGACTTTTTATATAAAACTTAACTTTTCCTTCGTTGCAGTATACCCGCGGAATGGTTATACTGATAGGTAGCAGTACTCTGTCCGGATTTTCCGGCAGAAGGAGGAAAACAAAGAATGAAAAAGGGAATAAAAAGGTGGATGGCGGTATTTACGGCGTCTCTGACACTGCTGACACAATCGCCTGGTTTATATTATGCGGAAACGACCACAGGTGAAACAACGGCGGCAGAGACATCGGCTTCCATGGAAACCCCGGCGGCAGCTCCCGCGGAAACGGCGGCGGCAGCTCCCACGGAAACGGCAGCTCCTGCGGAAACGTCAGCATCGGAAACGGCGGCATCCCCCGAAACCCAGGCACCTGAGCAGACCCAGGCAGCAACCGGGACACAGGAAGAAACCGCAGTACAGGAGCCGGACACGGCTTCCGGCGGCAGTGATTCAATGATTACAGACGGCGAAACGACTGCCGCTTCGGAGTCATCCGAAACGCAGGCGGTTACCGAAAAGACCACGGAAACTGAAACGGCCGACACTTTTTCCTGCACCGGAGATGGATTTACGGCCAGGCTTTCCTTTATGGATGGCACTGTTTATCCGAAATCATCGGTTCTTAGCGTTCAGGAATTATCCCCGGAGGAACGAGATCCGGCGGAGAAAATGCTCCGGGCACAGACGGACAAAGGCCATAGAGAACTGGCCGGCTTCCGCGTTTATACGGTGACATTGAAAAATGCGGATACGGATATTGCGCTTTCGGACAATGCCGTTCTCAGCATGACCTTTACGGAGCCTCAGTCACTGGAGCTTCTAAAAAATAAAAATGCGCGCGCGGAGGTATTTTCCATAGGTAAGGAAGCACAGTATGCGGATCACCCGCCGATGGATGAAAATCTGTGTGTTTCCTCGTTTCAGATTTCCGCAGACAATCTGAAGACCTTTGCGCTTGCAGGCGTAACGGATCTTGTGAATGACGGAGAGACCGTATCCCGGCAGGATCTGCAGACCCATTTAAAGGATTTCAGACCTTATGCGGTGGTGACCAATACCTATGAGCAGGATTCTGCGGACACTCCGGCAGCAGAACCGGAGATGACCGCCGCCGGTTCGGGGACTTTCGAGACCGGTACCGCGGCCGGAAATGCCGGGGAGGTTTCCGAAGAGAATACGGATACGGAAGAGACAGACACATCCGAAGCCGAACCCAGAACCGGGAGCGCGGACACGGAGGAGAAGCCGGACGCGGCAAAGATTTCTTCCATGCTGACCGCTCTTTCCTCCTGGTCTTTGAAACTTGCGAATGCGCAAAGCTCAGATACGGTGACGGTTGTCAACCTGTTCGCAGATGAAAGCGGCCGGCTGGACACGGCTCCCCTTGAGGAAATAATGAGCAGCGACGGCACATCCATTGATGTGACAAATCAGGATGCGGTTATCAATATAGTGGCAGCCTCCGAAAATCAGGATCTGGTGCTTCCTTCCTGGAACGTGACGAATTCAAATGCCGCGTCATCGGATGAAAAACAGGTAAGAGCGGGAACGTCGGGGCGCGTGATTTACAATCTGACCGCCTTGGATGAAAACGGCAGCTATACGGCGTACACCGGCCATGCCACACTGAAAACGGCTGCGGCGGGAACGTATCTGGCACCGGCAGCATCCCTGTTTACTGTTCAAAAACAGCTGACAGGTGCTGTATACGCCGGCAGCGTACACTTTACCTCCGGTGCCTCGGTAACAGCGTCCCTATACGGCGCGTCACCAGCGGAAGAGACGGCAAAAGAACCCGATGCTGCGGCGCCGGCGAAGGCAAAAGCGGCACCGGCCATGGAAACGGAAAATGAAGATAATTCCGTCCAGCCGCGGATGATTACACTTCGCGTGGGTGCCGTTGATGAAGAATCTTTAGCCGGTCGTACCGTTTATTTAGGCGGCGCCGGTTTCTATCTCTATGCCAAAGGCGAGGACGGGACCATAACGGACATCGGAGCGGATCCGGCGTCCAAAGAGACGGAAAGCACAGCGCCGCCGGCAGTAAAAGCGCAGGCGGAAGCAGGGGAGAGCACGGGAATTGCCGTGCTTACGTTTGACGCGGCCAAAATTCCGCAGGGAGCGGCCCTGTATCTGGAGGAAACCCTTGTCCCGGATGGATATTATATTTCAGAACCTGAAGATACTTACCCGAAGGTGATTGCACTGACGGAAGATGGAACGGCGGCTGCGGGTGACCAGCCGGTTCAGATTAAAAACAGGGAGGCTTCGGTTTCCTTCCGAATCAGTACAACGGATGAGAACGGTGCGGCACTTAATGGCGCGGTTTATACGCTGGAGGATGGAACAGGGGAAGCCCTTCGTACGGATGAGGCGCGTGAGGAAGAGGTTACCTTTGCATCGACGGCCGGCGGAGATACCGCAGCTTCCTTTGCACCCGGCCGCTATACGGCTTTTGCCGGCATGGCAGCAGGCGAGAAGCGAACGCTCAGGGTGGCGGAAACCACCGTGCCGGCCGGATACATCAGTATCGGTGCGGCATTTGAGCAGAACACGGGAGCGCCGGTTCAGACGCTTACCATTATAAAAAACGCGAATGGCAGCTTCAGCATTAAAGAAGCGGATACGGAAGGATATACGCTGAAGTTTTTGCACCGAAAGGCGTCGGCGCTTACCCTCACACTTACGACAACGGATGATAATACAGATAAGCCGAAGGCTCTTGCCGGAGCGCAGTACACCGTAAAGACATCGGACGGACAGGTACTGAAAAAACGGGACGGCAGCGAGGCCTTATATGAATCTACTTCCATCGGACAGCCTCAGACGATTATCCTGGATGAGACAGCCAATCCGGAGCTTGCAGCATTGAAGAATGCCGGAACTTCCGCCCGGATTGTGATTTCCGAATTGAAACTGCCGTCCGGAAGCTACCGGTTCAAAAATTCTGCTGTATCCGATGGAACCGGGCAGACAGCCGGAGGCATGGACATCGCCCTGACGGTGACACGTACCTCTGAAGGACAGCTTGCCTTCGCCCTGCCCGGCGCGGACGGCAAGATATCCTATGCGGCCAGGCTGGATCTTACCTTTGTCCACAGCCTCCAGAGCGCTCTGACGACAGGCGATGGGATTCAGGTTGTTAAAAAAATACGATGGCTGAAGAACGGTAAACTTCAGCCGCTCTATGCCGTTCAGGATCTGGATTATTATTTTGCACTGTTCAGCGACAGCGCGAAGACACAGCGTGTCAGCGAGGTAAAGACGCTGACGGTAAAGCGCGGATATGACAGTGGAATGGTTCGTTACTCCGGCCTTACCGGGACAAAGTACTACGCTGCGGAAACGGACCGGTACGGCAATGTTCTGACCGAAAAAGCCGTGGATGAGCCGGGGGCACCGTTTGCGGTTTACTATAAAAAGAGCGAAAATGGCAAAAACTTCGCACACGGCAACGGGTTTGCAGTTTCCTTTGCCTCAAAAAGCAGACAGGAGACGGCAAAGGCCGAATTCGCCAACGTGTACGATGACAGCGCAGCAGCGCGGAAGCCGGATTACTTCAGTCAGAAATCAACGGTCCGTTTCTATATCAGCAAAAGCATGCTGAAGAAAGACGGAAGCGCCAATGCAGGTACGGAAACCGTACACTTTCGCATGGAGGATGCTGCGACCGGCAGCAAAATCACATCCGGCTCCTACAAATTCCGGAATACAAGCCAGGCTTCCATTGCCGTGGATATCCGGATGAGCAAAATCGGGAAGGACGTGAAGGTAAAGGTCACGGAAACGGATACGGAGGGGAAATATTCCGTATCCTATGCGCCGGAGGCCCAGACGGTCACACCGAAAACATACGAGCAGGCGGACGGCGGAAAGAATTATGAAACCATTGCCGTTGCCAACCGCCTCACTTCGGACAGTGTGCGTCCGGACCCGGCGGAAACGGATAATTACGGAGACGGGCGCGCGAAGCTGACGCTGACCAAGAAGGTTACTTTCAAAGGCCGGCCGATGGCGGTGAATTCCGTGTACTACATCGGCATCTGGCGTGATTCTTCCATGAGCGGAAAGCCGTATTACATCCGGCCGCTGACGTTCCAGAATGCCAGCACGGTAACCGCATCGCTGACCATTAATCTGAATCGTGCTGAAAGCCACGCAGTTACCTTCTACTTTGCCGAGGTAGATAAGAATGGAACTAAGGTCAGCTCCGGCAAAGCATTCGGATACGATATTTCACAAAATAAGGCATCCGTAACACTGAATGCTTCCAACATGAGCGATGAGGTTGTATTTACCAACAGCATCGTGTCCGGAAGTGCGACAGCGCAGCAGCTCACGGATCCTTCCAGCGGCTTTGCCGGAGATTCGGCGGCGCTGGCGGAAGCTCAGGAACTGGCGAAAACCGGAAACGCCGGTGCGAAGACAGGGGATGCTTCCCCGCTCCTTCCGCTGGCTGCCGGTCTTGGCATCAGCGCAGCGGTGATAATCGTTCTGCTGGTTATCCGGGCAAAGCGCCGCAGAAAAGAGAAGGAAAACGGCTGAAATACGGACCCGGATACGGAGAAGTGCGATAACGGAAAGCATATGTAACCCTTATAAAAAGAAAAGCGCAGATGTGAACTGTTTATGAAAAAGTTCACGTCCGCGCTTTATCTTTATTGCCAATCAGTTGAAAAAAAGATATAATGAGGGCGGGTCGAAGCTCCCTCAGGAAGAGCTTCGGGGCAAACTCCTAACCAACATATCTATTTTAAGAAAGGGTGGAATAAGTCATGCCAATAGTTACAAGTACCGAACTGTTTAAGAAAGCGTACGATGGCGGCTATGCCATTGGTGCATTCAACATCAATAACATGGAAATTGTTCAGGGAATTACCGATGCTGCAGCTGAACTGAAGAGCCCGGTTATCCTTCAGGCTTCTCAGGGAGCAAGAAAATATGCTAACTCCGTATATCTTGTAAAGCTGGTTGAGGCGGCTGTGGAGCTTCATCCGGAAGTACCGATGGTTCTTCATCTGGATCACGGCGCAAATTTTGATATCTGCAAGGATTGCGTTGATCATGGGTTCACTTCTGTCATGATTGATTATTCCGGCCATCCGTTTGAAGAGAACATTGCCGAGTCCAAGAAGGTAGCCGACTATGCTCATGACCATGGTGTTGTCGTTGAAGCAGAGCTTGGCACCCTGGCAGGCGTTGAGGATGCTGTTTCCGTAGAAGCAGACAAGGCATTCTATACCGATCCGGATCAGGTAGAAGAGTTTGTTAAGAGAACAGGTGTTGACTCCCTGGCAATTGCCATCGGAACCAGCCATGGCGCTTACAAATTCAAACCGGGAACAAAGCCGCAGCTTCGTCTGGACATTCTGGCAGAAGTAGCAAGAAGACTTCCGGGCTTCCCGATCGTTCTTCACGGATCCTCCTCCGTTCCGCAGGAATACGTAAAGATTATCAACGAGAACGGCGGAAAACTGGTTGACGCCATCGGCGTTCCGGAAGATCAGCTTCGTGAAGCTGCAAGAGGCGCTGTCTGCAAGATCAACATCGACTCCGACCTTCGTCTGGGCATGACCGCAGGCATCCGCAAACACTTCATCGATCATCCGGATCACTTCGATCCGAGACAGTACATCAGCGATGGCCGTGCAAACGTTAAGGCAATCGTTGAGCACAAGATCAAAGACGTACTTGGATCCGACAATAAGATCTGATCGGCTGAAAAATAAACAAAAACAGACAGAAAAGAGGGAACGCCGCAGGCGGACCCTCTTTTTTCGACCCTCTTTTTTCACATGCGCCCGGCGGTGCACGTTCGAAGGAGAGAAGCGTCCCGGGGCCGCCTCACGAAAGAACAGCAAAAAGCACATCCCCATACGCCAGCACATGGTTTTGTACACTACCTTGCCATAGCCCGAACGTGTATGATATCATTCGTGTATAAATTCAGCCGTTGCGTGGAATTTGTACAGGAAAAGGTTTTAGGAAATCCAGAAACAGGAGAGTCAGCGCATGACCAGAACAGCAATTGTTACAGACAGCAACAGCGGCATCTTTCAGGATGAAGCCGGTGCAAGAGGGATTTATGTGGTCCCGATGCCTTTTTATGTGGGCGGAAAACTCTATTACGAAGGCGTCACAATGACATGGGACGAATTTTTCGAACATCTGAAAAATGGTGAGGATATCAGCACCTCCACACCGGCCCGGGGCGATGTTACAGACCTTTGGGACAAACTTCTGAAGGATTATGAAAATATAGTTTACATTCCCATGTCCAGCGGGCTTTCCAGCTCCTGCAGCATGGCTATACTGGCAGCGCAGGACGATAAGTATGAAGGCCGTGTGTTTGTAGTAAATAATCAGAGGATTTCCGTTACACAGCGTCAGAGCGTTCTGGATGCGAAAGAGATGGCGGACCGGGGGTTTGGCGGGGCCAGGATCAGACAGATTCTGGAGGATACCAAATTTGATTCAAGTATTTATATCATGGTGGACACCCTGAAGTACCTGAAGAAAGGCGGCAGAATTACACCGGCAGCGGCTGCCCTTGGGACGCTGCTGAGACTGAAGCCGGTGCTGCAGATTCAGGGCGAGAAGCTGGATGCGTATGCCAAATGCCGCACCGTCAAACAGGCAAAAACCACCATGCTGGAAGCGGTGGACAAGGATATGAAAGAGCGCTTCAGGCTGGGGGATCATCCGGAGGATGCCGTCATAGCCGGCGCGTACACGGCCGGCCAGGAAACCGTCCATGAGTGGATAAAAGAGGTAAACACAGCTTATCCGAACCATGACATTGTCATTCAGCCGCTTCCCCTCAGTATTTCCTGCCACATCGGACCGGGCTCCCTGGCGGTAACCATAAGCAAAAAACTGGTTATTCCGGAAGAGTAAGATAACTGAATATTCAGACAAATATGCAATGAATTAAAAATAGTCAATGATTATGTTGAAATATAGGCAATATAGCAAAATAAAACAGGAGAAATGCACGGAATAATCTGAAAAGAACGGTTGACAAAACAAAATGCGGATGCTATTATTTAGATAAATCAAGGACAGCCACAATCCGAATAGAAAAAAGTCGGATGATATAAAGGGTGGATGGCCAGGAGTCAGAGAGCAGGACAGGCTGCAAACTGGATATGGCTTTTATCCTGTACAAAAATGATCGTTCCGGACTGATCCGAAGGACAGGGCCGGAAAGACGAAAAACCGGTATCGGATCCGAAAGGAACCCGGAAAGCTGTCTTTGAAATATCAGGATATCTGAAGAGAAGATCAGATATGCAGAAGGAGGCTGAGTCCAATGGAAATGGAGACAATTTCACATCAGTATACCTGTAGAAAGGCGGAAGTTTCCTGCAGCTTTACCTCTTTTCACTGTCTTTCATAAAAATCGAATTTATATCGAACATCGGAGATAAGAAGCTGAAAGCACAGATGAAAGATTAAATCCAGGCGGCTGATGAAAAAAGAAAATCAATTTTGTTACAAGTCATGAGGTATTGAATAGAAAACGACAGCACAAGGAACTGTCAGAATTTGATATTTATTGAAGTTGTAATGAGAAATAAGAGTATCGGAGAACAGCGTAGCAGGAATAGCTGTTATATGTGTTGGAAGATATTTTTAAGATAGAATGCAGGAAGAATCCTCCGATGTAAATACTGTCAATCAGATGTATATTAATACAATTGAATTGAAAACTAAATAAAATATAAAATGACAGGCGATCCGCAGAAGGCGGATCGCCTTTTTATGCTGCGCGCGTCTGCATTTCCGGGCGGTGCGTATGTTTGTATTTCTGTGGAAATTTATTTAATTATTTGGGAGTTTATGATATATTTATTCTGTGTTACTGTGTGTCATGGTAACTCACCGGACGCTCTTTCCAGGACGAATCATGGATGAATGTTAAGAAAAGATCGGGGCATCCGGTTATGCGGAGGGTGTTGAAGTGAAAATTATTGTAATTGGCTGCGGAAAAATCGGCGAGGAACTTGCCGGAGTGCTCAGCCATGAAGGCAATGACATAACCATTATCGACAAGAATGAACAGGTGGTTCAGACCGTCTGTGACCGTTACGACGTTATGGGCGTTGTAGGCAACGGCGCAAGCTATCCTACGCAGCTGGAAGCGGAAGTCGGCAGCGCGGATTTGATGATTGCCGTGACGGGATCAGATGAGCTGAACCTTCTTTGCTGTCTGATTGCCAAAAAGGCCGGCAACTGCAGTACCATTGCAAGAGTGCGGAACCCGGAGTACAATACGGAGGTTCCGTTCCTGAAGGAAGAGCTTGGCCTTGCGATGATCATCAATCAGGAGCAGACGGCAGCCAGCGAAATTGCAAGAATTCTGCGCGTGCCGTCTGCAATTGAGGTAACCACTTTTGCGCGGGGCCGCGTAGAGCTGCTTCGGCTGCGCATCCCGGAAAAAAGTGAGGTAGACGGACTTTCTCTGGTTGAAATGCATCACAGACTGAATGCAAATGTGCTGGTATGTACCGTGCAGAGAGACGGACAGATCGTTATCCCGAACGGTAATTATATTTTGCGCAGCGGTGACGACATCTCCATCGTCTGCGAGGCGGACGCGGAAAAGATATTTTTCAGGCATATCGGAATTCGCCAGCAGCCGGTACGCCGCGTCATGATCATCGGCGGCGGCGATATTGCCTACTATCTGGCAGAAGCCCTCAGCGCCTACGGCATGAGTGTAAAGATCATTGAAAAAAAATTTGAGCGCTGCGAGTTTCTGAGTGAAAAAATGCCGCGGATTACGGTCATTCACGGGGATGGATCCAGCCGTGAGCTTCTGGAAGAGGAGGACCTTGGCAGCTGCGATGCCGTTGTAACACTCACCGGCATTGACGAGGAAAACGTCATCCTGTCCCTGTACGCAAAACAGTCCGGTGTGCGCAAGGTTATCACGAAAATCAATCATATAACCTTCAAGGAAGTTATTGATTCCCTGAACCTGGACAGCACCATTGAGCCGCGCCATCTGACAGCGGAATACATTCTGCAGTACGTACGTGCAAGGCGCAATGCCAGCGGAAGCAATATGGAAACACTCCATAAAATCATAGACGGGCGTGCGGAGGCAATTGAGTTTACGATCAAGGACGATTTCAAGCGGAAGAATATATCTCTTCAGGCCCTTCCAATCCGTAAAAACGTACTGATTGCCTGCATTACCAGAGATGGAAAAATAATCCAGCCCCGCGGCGCCGATGTCCTTCTGCCCGGGGATTCCGTGGTTGTAGTTACCGTCGACTCTCAACTTGATGACATAGATGATATTTTTGAAGACAGATAAGGTGCCTGTGACATGAATTTTAGTATGGTATTTTATGTACTGGGATGGCTCCTAGATTTTGAGGCTATGTTTATGCTCCCCAGTGTCATCACCGGAATAATATATCATGAACAGGCGGTTTTAAGCCTGCTTGCATCCATGCTGGCCTGTCTGGTACCCGGTGTGTTTGTATTTTTTTTCAAACCGAAGGACAAGAAAATATACGCAAGGGAAGGGTATGCCATCACAGCCCTTGCCTGGATCGTGCTGAGTATTTTCGGAGCGATTCCATTTGTTCTGTCAGGCTCCATCCCGGGCTTTATAGATGCTGTTTTCGAGACGGCCTCCGGTTTCACGACCACCGGAGCCAGCATACTGACGAATGTGGAAGCCGTACCGCACTGCATTCTTTTCTGGCGCAGCTTTACCCACTGGGTCGGCGGCATGGGCGTTATTGTATTTATGATTGCGTTTCTGCCTCTGGCCGGCGGAAGTGAGATGTTCCTGATGAAGGCGGAAAGCCCCGGCCCGTCGGTTTCCAAGCTGGTTCCGAAGGTAAAAACGACGGCACTGACACTGTACAAACTGTATATCTGGCTGACCATAGTGGAAATTGTCATTCTTCTGCTGGGGCACATGCCCTTGTTCGATACACTGTGCATTACATTCGGAACCGCCGGCACCGGAGGCTTCTCGGTCCTGAATTCCGGCTGTGCGGACTATACGGCTTTCCAGCAGATTGTGATTACCATTTTCATGATCATGTTCGGCGTAAACTTTAACTTCTATTACTATGTTTCCAGAAAGCGGCTGAAGGATGCCATGCATATTTCAGAGGTATTTGTCTACCTCGGCATCATTGCCGCTTCCATCGCCATGATCACGGTTAACATCAGCTCACTGTATTCCAGCAGGGGTACAGCGCTGAAGGATGCCGCATTCCAGGTCGGCTCCATCATTACGACCACCGGATTTGCAACTACGGATTTTAACCTGTGGCCCTCGTTTTCAAAGGCGCTGCTGGTGACGCTGATGTTTGTCGGTGCCTGCGCGGGCAGTACCGGCGGCGGCCTGAAAGTATCCCGTGTTCAGATCCTGTGCAAGAGCGTTGTCAAGGAAGTATATTTTCTGACGCATCCGCATACCATCCGCAAGGTTACCATGGACGGCAGACAGGTAGAACACACGGTTCGCCGCTCTGTGCTGACCTATCTGAGCGCTTACATGGTGGTGGTTGTATTTTCCGTTCTGCTGGTAAGCCTGGACAATTTTGATCTGGAAACCAGCTTTACCGCGGTGGCGGCCACGCTGAATAATATCGGACCCGGTCTTGGCAAGGTGGGACCGTCAGCCAATTTCAGCTCTCTTTCCGGCCTGTCCAAGATTGTGCTGACCTTTGACATGATCGCGGGGCGTCTGGAGCTGTTCCCGGTATTTTCTCTGTTTGCACCGTCGACCTGGAGGAAATCATGAAGTCGTACAGGCGGCGCTTTTCGTTGAATTTGCTCTTTCAATATGGTAGAGTTATAATGATTTATCAGACAAGTAAGGAAAAGAGATTTGCCTGATAACATGTTCTTATATAAAGATTTTTGTGAGGTGAACTGTATTGGACAAAAACGAATATAACCTCAAGCTGCAGGAAATAGAAAAGTACGTTGACCAGGAGAATTATGAGGTGGCGGCGGAAACAGCGGATACCGTTGACTGGAAACGGGTCCGGAATGTCCGCACGCTCTGTATGGTCAGCGAGATATATGAGGCGGAACACAGGTATGAGGACAGCAAGGCACTGCTGCTGATGGCGTATAAGCGCTCTCCTGTGGGCAGAACCATTCTCTACCGTCTGGTGGAAGTATGCATTCATCTGAAGCAGTTTGACGAGGCCATTGAATATTACTCCGAGTACGTCCAGGCAGCTCCTCATGATAATAACCGGTATATTCTTAAATATAAAATCTATCGCGGGCGCGGCTCATCACTGGATGAGCAGATCGCCATTCTGAAGGAATATCTTGATCAGGAATACAACGAGAAGTATGCTTATGAACTGGCGAAGCTGTACCGCGAGGCGGACAGAATTCAGGAATGTCTGACCACCTGTGATGATCTGGTACTCTGGTTTCACAGCGGAAAGTATGTGATCAAGGCACTGGAACTTAAAATGCGCTACGCCCCGCTGACGCCGAAACAGCAGGAGATCTATGATCACCGGTTTGATGCCAGAGAAACGGATTTTGAGCCGGAGGAGGACGAGGAAGAGAATAACAGCAAAGAGCCGGAGCTTGGAAATGAAAAGGTAATGGTTGATACCAGCAATCCTACGCTGGCGGAGACCATTGTTGAAAATACAGAGCGGTCGATTGCCCGCGATGTTTCCGTAGCAGCCGGGAAACAGAAAAAAACCGGACTGCAGGGGCAGCAGGCAGCGGAGAGTACCGCACGGCGCAGGGCGGCTGAGAATGCTGTGAGCAAGCTGGAAAGAAAACTGGATCAGACCAGCCCGATGGATACGGGAGAAATCCGGTTTGCCGATGCGGCAAGGCCGTCAGGAAATGACAGCAGCCGGAGCGATGAAAACATCCCGGCAGCGGAGGGCGGATCCGGGTTGTTTGTAAAAACAACAGTCGAAGCCATGGAGGAAAAGAAAGCGGCAGCCCGGAGCGTCCGATACCAGGACGAAGAAGCGGCAGAAAGGAACGGGGCACAGGCGGAGGCAGCCGTGAAAGATGAGAACGTGGCTGCGGCAGCCGGACAAAGGAACATGCCGAAACCGGCGCCTCAGCCGGAAATTTCTCTGGACGAGGTTCAGGACGGGGCTGCAAAGAACCTTCGTGAAATCACATCCGGGATCAGTGACCGCGATACCGAAGATCCGGATGAAGCCGCCATGGACCGTGCGATTGAAGAATCCAAGCGTGAGCAGCAGGATGAAATAAAGGCTGCCCGGGAGGAGCAGATGAATTTCCGGCAGAGATTCAGCATGCCGGATCTGCGAAAGAAAGCGACAGCCGGTCAGGTTACCATTGATGACGTTCTCCTTTCCATGGGAGAAAGAGGCGATGCAGTCCGGGAAGCAGCGGCAAAGGCCAGAGCGAACCGGCAGAATGAAACCGGCGCGGTGCGCGGCGGCGTGCTGTCCGCTGTCGATGAAGCCCTGCTGAATATGGGAATTCAGCCCCACACGGAGGAAAAAGAAGCAGAGAAAACAGCATATGAAGAACCGGTGCATACGGTTCCGGATACGCAGGATCTGCAGGCTGCTTTTTCACAGGAAGCAGGTGCACAGGAAGAAGAAAATACCGGAAAAGAACCGGAGGCGGATGAAAGCGCAGCTGAAATAGCGGATGCGCAGAAAGAAATGTCCGAATATGAAAATATGAAAGCTGTATCCGAACATCCGGAGGCAAAACAGAACGGCGCGGAAGAGGAAGATGAAAAAATGAAATCAATCCTCTCGGCGAAAACCCGCATCTTCCCGGTGGATGAGATCGCATCTTTATATGAGCGCATGCCGTTGAGCGGAATGCAGAAAAATGCCGAAGGCATCCAGAGCGCTGCGGCGCAGGAAATAAGGAAAGAGGCGGAAGAGGCGGACCGAAGCGAAGAGTCGCCGGCTTCGCTGCCGAAGCGTCAGACAGGCTCTGAAGAAGCTGGAAATGCCGGATGCACGGAAGAAGCCGGAGCGCCTTCGGAAGAGAACCTGCAGACCGGAGAGCCGGGGCCGGAAGAACAGACAGCGGCAAAAGAAGAGAGCGGAGAAATAAAGGCGCAGCCGGAAACGGCGGGAGAGCTTACCGAAATAACCGGCGAAGATGCAGCGGCAGCCGGGGAAGCACAGACACCGTCAGCGGAAAGAAACGGGATGAATCCGGAAGATGGCTCAGGGCAGGAGGATGTCAGCGCACCGAAGGTGCCGGCGGAGCTACGCGGACTGTTCCGCGATTTCCTTGAAATCCCGCATCTGGACAGCCAGATCGCCTACGCTATTGAAAATGCAGTGGAAAAGGGAACGGACCGGACCTCACGGGCGGGCAATGTGCTGATTTTCGGCGGACATGGCTGCGGTAAAACAACCATCGCCATGGGTATCGCCAAGGCAGTTGCAAAGGAACGCGGCAGTGAATATATCAAGATGGCGCGCATCTACGCTACCGATCTGAACCGGAAGGATATTCCGGCGACGATCGCAAAAATAGCCGGAGGCGTGCTGATTGTGGAGGAAGCCGGTGATCTGAGCGACACCATCGCCGACCAGCTGACAACCGCCATGGAATTCAGAACAGACGGGCTGATCATCATCCTGGAAGATGAACAGAAATACATTCATGAGCTGCTGATGCGGCATCCGCGCTTCACCATGAAGTTTACATCACAGATTTATATTCCGGAATTTTCGGATGAAGATCTGCTCCGCTTCGCCCAAAGCTATGCCGATACGAAAGGCTATGCCCTCAGCGAGAGCGGGAAGGCAGCCCTTCTTTCAAAACTTAAAAAGCTGAGCGAGGACAGCAGCGTATCCATAACTTCCATTGATGAATGTTTGGATAATGCATTTGTAAAATCAAACAAGCTTGGCCGCCGCCTGTTTGGCGGAAAGAACCGCTACGATGAGGAAAACAGAATAATCCTGAACGAGAAAGATTTTAAGTAATCAGCCGCGGCGGAAGGAAAGAGGCTGCGGAAGATAAAACACAAAGGAAAAAGGACGTGTAAAAACGGGAGACCATTTTTACACGTCCTTCTTTTCTTACGGATTATTTTTTAGTTATAGGAAGATCACAATGCAGCAGTTCATCTATGCCCTGCAGCCGCAATCTGTCCGGCAGGGGATCGCCGGGATCACCGGTCCTCGCGGAAGTAGCTTAAACCGAGGCTTGCCGGGGGCTGTGTCTCTTTCCTGCGGCGAAGCGAGGTAGCCACCAGAACGATAATGGTAACCAGGTACGGAGCCATCTTAAACAGTTCCTGGAAGGCCTGCCCCAGCGGGACATAGGCGAACAGGATGTAGAGAGCACCAAACAGGATGGAGCCCCAGATGGCCCGGCTCGGGTTCCAGATGGCGAAGATAACCAGAGCTACCGACAGCCAGCCGCGGTCTCCGAAACCGTTGTTCTGCCAGGTACCGCCCAGATACTCCATGACGAAGTACATGCCGCCGAAACCGGCAATCATGCCGCCCACAAGCGTAGCCCAGTATTTATAGCGGGTTACGTTGATGGAAGCCGCATCGGCCGCAGCCGGGTTTTCCCCGACGGCGCGCAGCGCAAGGCCGTGGCGGGTACGGAACAGGAAAATAGTTGCGGCAGCGGCAATCAGGATGGCAAGGTAAGTCAGAAAGCCGTAATTGAAAAACAGCTGTCCGAAAATTCCGAGATGATCCGAGAGGAAAGGGATTTTTGTGCGGAAAGCCTGCCCGGTGGTGTAAACGGTGATCTGCCCGGCCGTTCCGGTGATTTTGGAGAAGGAACCGCCCATGAAGTTGCCGAGGCCGACACCGAAGGTCGTCAGCGCCAGACCGGATACGTTCTGGTTGGCTTTCAGCGTGATGGTCAGTACGCAGTATATCAGTGTTCCGAGAAACGACAGGATAAGGCATCCGAGAATGGCGCAAAGCACGCCGATCCAGCCGTTCGGACGGCCGGTTCCCTGCTCATACAGGAAAGCGCCGGCCAGTGAGCCGATGCCGCCCATGTACATGATACCCGGAATGCCCATGTTCAGATTGCCGGAACGTTCCGTCAGGATTTCGCCGGAGGCGCCGTACAGCAGCGTAATGCCCTGTGTAATGGCACTTTGAAAGAAGGTTACGGAGAAAATACCTGTAAATAATTTGACTAAGAAATTCATGCCGCTTCCTCCTTCTTATTCGAATGACTGAATACAAGCTTATAATTTACAAAAAATTCGCTTCCGATGATGAAGAACAGGATGATACCTTCAATTACCTCGGAAGCCGACTCGTTCAGCTTGAATTCGCTGGCGATCTGGGTTGCGCCGTTTCCCATAAACACAAGGAAAAACGAAATCAGCAGCATCATGAACGGGTTGAACTTCGACAGCCAGGACACAATGATGGCGGTAAATCCGCGTCCGCCGGCCGTGCTGGTGGAGATGGTATGCGAGCTTCCGGAAACCAGCAGGAAACCGGTAAAACCGCAGATAGCGCCCGACAGGGCGACGGTTCTGAGAATAACCTTTTTTACGTTGATGCCGGCGTAACGCGCCGTGTTTTCACTTTCACCGACGATCGCTATTTCGTACCCATGCTTGGTGTATTTCAGATAAATGTACATGAAGATCATCAGTGCCAGCACAATGATCAGATTGAGGCTGTAGTTGAATTTCCCGAAGAGACCCGAAAGGAAGGAGGTGCTGATCCAGCCGGATTTGGTTTTCTGGTTAATAATACCGATGGTGCCGGATCCCTTTTTCGCTTCCCAGACAATGCTGAAAAAGGCCGTGATCTGGATGGCGATGTAGTTCATCATCAGCGTGAACAGGGTTTCATTCGTATTCCAGTGTGCCTTGAAAATGCCCGGAATGACGGCCCAGATTAGTCCCGCCAGGCAGCTGGATACGATCATGCACAGGAAAAGCAGCGGCGTCGGCATGGAGTCACCGCAATAGCGCATGAACGCCGCCGTAATGATGCCGCCGGCCAGAATCTGCCCCTCGCCGCCGATATTCCAGAAGCGCATTTTGAAGGCGGGAGTAACTGCCAGCGAAACCGCCAGCAGGATCATCGTATCGCGGATGGTGCTCCAGCTTCGGCGTGAGCTGCCGACGGCGCCGTCTACCAGGCTGCGGTACACATCCGCAGGATCGGAGCGTGTGACGGCATAAATAAAGAAGGCGCAGACGAGCAGCGAGATAAGGATGGCTGCCACTCTCACCCAGATTTTCCTTGCCAGGGAAATCTCGTCTCTTTTAACTACACGTACCCATGGTTCTTTCATGATGCTGCCTCCCCGACTGTTGTCATCAGGCGGCCGATCTGGTCCTTTGCCGCCGTGCGTCCGTCCACGATGCCGGATACTTTGCCGTCGCACAGCACCAGAATACGGTCACATAATTCCATCAGTACATCCAGATCCTCGCCTACGTAGATGACGGCGACGCCCTTTTTCTTCTGCTCATTCAGCAGATGATAAATAGCATAGGATGTGTTGATATCAAGTCCCCGCACGGCATAGGCTGTCATCAGCAGCTTCGGCGCGCTGGCAATCTCTCGTCCGACCAGTATTTTCTGTATGTTGCCTCCGGACAGACGGCGGATCGGGTAATTGATATCCGGTGTTACCACACCCAGATCCGCCTTGATTCTCAGGGAAAGATCACGCGGTCCCTTCTGCTCCAGCAGCGGGGCTTTGCCGTTGCGGTAGGTCCGGATCATCATGTTGCCGGGCATGCCCATGTTTCCGTCCAGTCCCATGCCCAGGCGGTCTTCCGGAACAAATGCAAGCGATACCCCCATCCGCTTGATGGACAGCGGATCGCGCCCCATAAGCTCTTCTTTTCTGCCGGTTTCCGGATCCGTGAAAAGGATGCTGCCGGTCCCCGCCTGCAATCCTGCGATAGCCTCCAGCAGCTGTTTCTGGCCGCTTCCGGCAATGCCGGCAATGCCCAGGATTTCACCGCTGTACGCGGTAAAGCTTACACGATCAAGCGCGGTGATCCCGTACTCATCCAGGCAGGTAAGGTTTCTGACCTCCAGACACAGCTTCCTGTTTTCCGGTTCCGGACGTTCGATATCCAGGGACATCTTTTCGCCGACCATCATTTCCGTAAGAGACTGTCCGGTGGCATCCTTCGTATCAACGGTTCCGATGTAGCGGCCCTTGCGAAGGATGGAAACGCGGTCGGAGATATCCAGAACCTCATGCAGCTTGTGCGTGATGATAATGATGGATTTGCCGTCCGCCTTCATTTTTCTAAGGACGCTGAACAGGTGATCGGTCTCCTGTGGAGTCAGCACGGCCGTAGGCTCATCCAGGATCAGAATGCCGGCGCCGCGGTACAGCATTTTGACAATCTCGACCGTCTGTTTCTCGGAAACGGACATGTCGTAAACCTTCCTGTTCAGATCCAGATGAAATCCGTAGCGGTCAATCAGTGCCTGCACATCTTTCGTCACTGCTTTCATATCGATCATGGACCGGCCGTCCATGCCCAGAATGATATTTTCGGCAGCCGTAAAAACCTCAATCAGTTTGAAATGCTGGTGGATCATTCCGATTCCCAGGGCATAGGCGTCCTTCGGAGAACGGATGACAACTTCCCTTCCATCTATAAAAATCTGACCCCTGTCCGGGAAATAGATGCCGGAGAGCATATTCATCAGCGTGGTTTTTCCGCTGCCGTTTTCGCCGAGCAGCGCCAGAATTTCACCCTTTTTCAGCGTAAGCGAAATGTCTTCATTGGCGGCGACTTTGCCGAAGTACTTGCTTATTCCCCTCAGCTCAATTGCATATTCAGCCATACTCAGTCCTCTTTCCTTTAATAAAGATCTGCAGGATTCGCAGATCAGGCGGTATCATCGGGATCAAAAAAACTTTTGACCCCGGCGTCATCTGATGAGACTGCGGCCGGATGCAGGAACCGCCGGTTCCCGCATCCGGCCCCGGACTCATCGGTCTGCCCGGGTATAATTTTCCGTATAACCAGAAGAAAAGGCCATTGCAGCGCAACGGCCTTTCCGTGTTGGAATTTCCCCGGCGGGGCTGATCCCCGCCGCCGGAAATCCGCTTCATTCTTCATTCCATCAGAATACCTGATTGAGCTCGGTGATGCCGTCGATAACCGTATCAAATGCCGGTGCGGAAGCAAGCGTGGACTCCTGGAAATAGGTTCCGTCATCGCTGATGTATTCAACGTTATGATAAGTATCTGCCAGATCATCGCCGGCGGTGGTGGTCATCTTTTTTCCGCCTACGGTGAAGGTGCTGGTATCAAATACATGAAGTTCTCCGCTGTCGATCTTATCCCATACTTCGTCAACCTTTTCCTGCGTTCCCTCAGCCACGTTCTTGCCAAGGTCGGTGATCATAACCGCGCCGTCGGCATGGCCCTTGCACCAGTCAACCGGGATTTCATCGCCGTTGATGATGTCCTGAACAGCTTCGGTATAATACGGCCCCCAGCTGATGGAAGCGGAGGTAAGGCTGTAATCCGGGGCAACATCCAGCATTCCAACGTTATAGCCTACATGCCAGGTCTTTCCCTCTTCGCATGCGGAAGCAGCGCCGGTGGTATCCGCGTGCTGACTGATTAAAACGCATCCATCATTAATCAGAGCGGTAGCGGTTTCTTTTTCGAGCGCCTGATCAGCCCAGGATCCGGTGTACTGTACTTCCATGACCGCGTTCGGATATTCGCTGCGCAGACCAAGGAAGAAGGCCGTGTAACCGGAGATAACCTCTGCATAGGAGTAAGCGCCTACATAACCGATCTTTACATTGCCGTCCGCATCCTTGCAGCTGTCCAGCTCGCCGGCTTTATCCAGCTCCGCCAGCTTCAGGCCGGCAACGACACCGGATACATAGCGTGATTCATAGACTGCATCGAAATAGTTGTGCATGTTGTCAAGACCGCTGGAAGCTGCCTGATAACCGGTAGCATGGCAGAACTGAACATCCGGATACTCCTCGGCAGCCTGGATCATGTAATCCTCATGACCGAAGCTGTTCGCGAAAATAACCTGGCAGCCCTGATCCGCAAGGTCAACGGCTGCATCGTAGCAGCTCTCATCCTCCGGAATGTTGAACTTCTCAATAACCTGATCATCGGAAAGTCCCAGCGATTCCTTCATGGCAGCGATGCCGTCCATATGAGCCTTGGAGTAGCCTTCCTGCTCATCCCCGACATAAATGACACCGACCTTAACATCTGCGGTGTCAACCGGGTCAGCGGCTGCAGCGAATGCCATTCCTGCTGTCATGGATGCAGACAGAGCGGCGGTTAACAGCATTTTTGAAAATTTCATAGCAATCTCCTCCTTAGGGTCTCCCAACCGGGAAAATGATGAAACCAAACCGACGAATCTGATGGGAACTAAAAAAGACACACCATGAATGAATTCTCATGAAGTGTGCCCTCCCTGACACCAATAGTCGCACATGAACGGAGTGCGGTAGAAACGTCCGGACCATCTCACCGGATATATATCGGTCAATTTACAGAACCATACTAACAATACAATGTAGGAATGTCAAATCTTATTGAAAGGTAAAATTGATTTTTGTTGGATTTTTTAAATATAAGCTGAAAAAGTTAAAAAAAACAAGTCGGTAATGCGGGTCGAAACGCATTTATTATTGACAGGGTATATACCGATCGGTATAATGAGGACGAATATACCGGTCGGTATAGAAAACGGAAGGGTATGCCTATGGAAACAAAAGAGAAGATACTTTCCTGTGCGGAGGAGCTGTTTTATCTGAAAGGGTATGATGGAACCGGAGTGCAGGAAATTGCGGGGCAGGCGGGGATTACCAAGCCTACGCTCTACTACTATTTCGGAAGCAAGCGGGGACTGCTGGACCAATTGCTGGAAACAAAATTCAATAAGCTGCTTCGGGAAACCCATCCGGAGGAAGCGGCTGGGAATACTCCAACGGAAAAGGATATTCTTTATGGGGAAGGGAAGGCCGAAAGACAGAAAATGTGCACATCGGCGGAGAACATACGGGATAAACTCCACCGGGTTTCCCGCTCCTGCTACAGTTTCTTTGACCGGGAGCGCCGGTTTTATCTGCTGCTGATGTCGCTTTCCGCATCGGCGCCGGAAAGCGAGGGGTACATGGCCGTAAAACCGTACACCGACAGGCTCTTTCAGGCCGCCGTACACATGTTTGAGGATTCGGGAGATGAACTTGGAAACATGAACGGCCGGGAGGAACAGTTCGCCCTGAGCTATATCGGCGTGATCAACCAGTATCTTCTATGGTGCGCGGACCGCGGAGGAAGCCGCGAGGAGGAAACAGAACAGCTGGACAGGCTGGTTGATCAGTATATGTACGGAATCTTCAGCTGACAAAAAAAGGCAGACTTTTACATGGACAGCGGCCTTTGTTCCGCTAAGTTCAGACATACGAAGGGAGTACAGACAATGAGCAAATGGTATGAAACCGCATCTTTTTATCACATTTATCCGCTGGGGCTTCTCGGAGCGCCGGCGGTAAATCCGTGCGTAAGCGGGGAGACAAACAGTGAATCTCACCGGCTCCGCCAGCTGATTCCGTGGCTGGACCATATGGAACAGATGAGCTGCAGTGCACTGTACATCGGACCGCTTTTTGAATCGACAGCCCACGGGTACGATACAATTGACTATAAGAAAGTGGACAGCCGGCTGGGCGATAATGATGACTTTAAGAGACTGGTGGAGGAAGCACACAAGCGGGGCATCCGCGTAGTGGTCGACGGTGTGTTTAATCACACGGGACGTGATTTTTTCGCGTTTAAGGATATCCGTGCCAACCGGGAGAACTCGCCGTACCGCTGGTGGTACAGGGGTATTAATTTTGGCTGGAACAGCGCATACAATGACGGATTCGGGTACGAATCCTGGCGCAACTGCGGGGACCTGGTATGCCTGAATCTTCAGAACCGGGAAGTAAAGGATTATCTTTTTGATGTGATCCGCTTCTGGATTCACGAATTTGACATAGACGGTATCCGGCTTGACTGCGCGGACTGTCTTGATTTTGATTTTCTGAAGGAAATGCGCTGGATGACCGGAAATGAAAAAGAAGATTTCTGGCTGATGGGTGAGGTTATTCACGGAGACTATTCGCGCTGGGTGAATGACGAAATGCTGCATTCCGTGACCAACTATGAGCTGAGTAAGGGACTGTGGTCCGGACACAATTCACACAATTATTTTGAGATCGCCCACACCATCCGCCGTCAGTTCGGTGATAACTGGAACCGGGGACTTTACGAGGGGAGAGTTCTTTACACCTTCGCAGATAATCATGACGTATCGCGCCTTGCCAGCCGGCTGAATGAACGACGCCATACAAAACCGGTCTATGCGCTGGTTTACACCCTTCCCGGCGTTCCCTCCGTTTATTACGGCAGCGAATGGGGCATCGAAGGCCGCAAGGAGGATGGGGATCCGGCACTGCGGCCGGCCGTCGATCTGGAAACCATTTCCAGGAATCCCCCGATCCCGGGACTGGAGGAATTCATTGCACAGCTTGGAAAAATCCGGAAAGAAAATCCGGTGATCGCCGAAGGAAAGTACAGGGAGCTTCTTCTCACCTGCCAGCATTATGCGTTTGCCCGGATGAACGATCACGAAGCGGTGATCGTCGCCTGCAACAACGAGGATACGGAAGCAGATTTGTGGATTCAGCCTCCAATTGAAGTAAATCAAATGACAGATTTACGTACTGGTGATACAATTGTGTTGGAATACAATCAGTTGCATATCCGCGTTGCGGGAAATGACTGTGCGCTGATCCGGCTGAATTAAAACAGCAGCAGGTACATGTATATGAGGGGCAATTACGAAGTAAAGTAAAATCAATAGATAAGGAGATCCTGTGTATGGCAAGGAAGAAGGAAGACCTGACCCGAAAGGAGCAGGGCGTACAGAAAACCGGAGCAAAGACCGAACCGGCGGCGGAAAAGACGGTCATAGCGGAAGCAAAAGCGGAAAAGAGGCCTGAGACGGAAAAGAAAGCAGACGCAGCAGCGAAGAGCGGGACGGAAAAGAAAGCAGACGCAGCAGCGAAGAGCGGGACGGTAAAGAAAGCAGACGCAGCGGCGATGAGCGGGACAGTGAAGAAGGCAGCCGGAGAGGAGAAGCCGGCTGACACAAAGGCGGAGACAGTAAAAAAGGCGGCGGAAGAAGGAAAGAAGACGCAGACGGCGGAGCGAAAGGCAGAGTCTGCCGGGAAGACGTCTGAGGCGAAAAAGCAATCTGCCGGGAAGGCGGAAACCGGAACGAAAGCAGCAAAGAGTACGGCCTCCGGGGTTCCGGCGAAGAGCGCGAAAAAGGCGGCTTCGCCGAAAAAAGAGGAGTTCAGTGTTTTTGTCACCAATATGGATCAGTATCTGTTCGGCAATGGCGTTCACTATGACATTTACCGCAAACTGGGCGCTCACCAGGCAAAGAAGGACGGAGTGCAGGGAATTTACTTTGCCGTATGGGCACCGCATGCTTCCGGTGTCAGTGTTATCGGAAGCTTCAACGGATGGAATGAGGGAAGCCATCAAATGCACCGTCTGGAGCCGCTTGGCATCTGGGAATTGTTCACTCCGGATGCGCACCTGGGCGACCTGTATAAATTCCTGATTTATACAAAGAACGGCGGTAAGCTTTACAAGGCAGACCCGTTTGCCAACGAAGCGGAATTCCGCCCGGGCACGGCGTCCCGGATTACAAACCTGGATACGATTAAATGGTCGGATGATTCCTGGATGAAGAAGCGCCAGACCTTTGACCCGGATGTAAGTCCGGTCAATATCTACGAGGTTCACCCGGGCAGCTGGATGCGTCATCCGCACGGGGAGCATGAGGACGGCTTTTACAACTACCGTCTGTTTGCGGAACGATGCGCCGATTATGTAAAGGAAATGGGCTATACCCATGTGGAACTGATGGGCATCGCCGAGCATCCGCTGGACGCTTCCTGGGGCTATCAGGTGACCGGCTACTATGCACCGACCAGTCGCTACGGTACGCCGGAAGATTTTGCGTATATGGTCAATTACTTCCACAAAAAGGGAATCGGTGTTATCCTCGACTGGGTTCCGGCTCATTTCCCGAAAGATGCGCACGGGCTGGCTGATTTCGACGGAGAGCCGTGCTTTGAGTACGCGGATCCGCGCAAGGGCGAGCATCCGGACTGGGGCACGAAGGTATTTGACTTCGGAAAGAGCGAGGTCAAGAATTTCCTGATCGGCAATGCTCTTTTCTGGCTCAATGATTTTCACATCGACGGGCTGCGTGTTGACGCCGTCGCCTCCATGCTGTATCTGGATTACGGACGCAAGGCAGGAGAGTGGATTCCGAACAAATACGGCGGAAACAAGAACCTGGAAGCCATCGAATTTTTCAAGCACCTGAATTCTGTCGTGGTCGGCAGTCATCCGGGCGTTATGATGATCGCAGAGGAGTCCACCGCATGGCCGAAGGTTACCGGGAAGCCGGAGCAGGACGGCCTTGGATTTACGCATAAATGGAACATGGGATGGATGCATGACTTCCTGGATTACATGAAGCTGGATCCGTATTTCCGCAAGGGTGCGCACCACAACATGACCTTTGCCATGACCTACGCGTACTCGGAGAAATATATTCTGGTGCTCAGCCACGATGAGGTGGTTCATCTGAAATGCTCCATGTTCAACAAGATGCCGGGCTATTACGATGACAAATTTGCAAACCTTCGCTGCGGCTATACGTTTATGATGGGACATCCGGGAAAGAAACTTCTGTTCATGGGACAGGATTTCGGACAGGCACGCGAGTGGAGCGAGGACCGCGAACTTGACTGGTATCTGCTGGCTGAGGACCGCAACCGCCAGCTGAAAGACTATGTAGCTGCCCTTAATCATGTATATCAGAAAAACAAGTGCTGCTATGAGTGCGACTGCGATCCGAAGGGCTTTGAATGGATCAACGCGGATGATGCGTACCGCAGCATCTTCAGTTTTGTCCGTCACAGCGCAGACGGAAAGAATAATCTGCTGTTTGTGATTAACATGACACCGATGGCGCGGGAGGATTATCGTGTCGGTGTTCCGGTTAAGAAAACCTATAAATTGATTTTGAACAGCGATGACAAAAAGTACGGCGGCTACGGCATTGAGCAGCCGGAAACCTACAAGGCTGAGGCAGGTGAATGCGACGGACGCCCGTACAGCTTTGCATATAATCTGCCGCCTTACGGTGCGGCCATCTTCAAGTTCTGATTTCGAAAGGACGGAAGAGTGCGGACAGAATTATCATAAAAAAGAATTATCATAAAAAACAGGACAGAATATTTGCAGAAGCATCCGGAATCGCAGGCAGGCTCCGGATGCTTTTTTGATGCGGGGACGACCACAGCTGCCTTTCGCGCGGGGCCGACCGCAGCCGTTTTTCGCGCGGGGCCGACCGCGTCCGTTTTTCACGCAGGGCCGACCGCGGCAGTTTTCGCGCGGGGCCGACCGCGTCCGTTTTTCACGCAGGGCCGACCGCAGCCGTTTTTCGCGCGGGACCGTTCGCAGCCGTTTTTCGTAATGACGCGGGAGGAGAATCGTGCTACAATGATATATCAAAGACGCTTTAAGGAGACGGCTGCCTGACGGCAGGGAAGTTTTCCCGATGTCCCAAAGGTATGGAAGGTAAGGGAGAGCGGTATGAGTTCTGCAAAGAAACTGCGTGCAAAATACAGCGGCACATTGAAATTTCACTGGACGTGGAGTGTGTTCCTGGCACTTTCACTTTTGCTTCTGGACGGGATTCTGCTTTGGCAGGATAAGCGCTCCGGGACAATCGCGTGCATCTTCAGTGCTGCCTATTTTCTTGCTATTCTGTGGATTTACTTTTTCTACAGACCGAAAATTCTGCGGGAGCTGGTGGATTTTGCAACCAGCTACGGGCAGGTTCAGAAGGAAATCCTGCAGCAGTTCGAGATTCCGGCGGCGCTGCTGGAACCGGACGGGCATGTCCTGTGGATGAATGATCACATGCAGAAGCTGACCGGGAGGAACAGCAAATTTCACAAGAACATTGAGAGCCTTTTCCCGGAGATCAGCCGGGCGGCACTGCCGGTAACCACGGATGAGCAGGATGTCGATACGGTTTACGCAGATAAGAAATTCCGTGCGCATATTCAGAAAATCTCGATGAATGAGCTTGTCGAGGATGCCTCGATGGTGGAGGGCATCGGCGATGCCAACTATCTGTACATGGTTTATCTGTTCGATGTGACGGAGCTGAAAAAGTACATACAGGCGTATCACGATGAAAAACCGGTGGTAGGCCTTGTCTATATCGACAATTATGATGAAGTTATTGACCGGACCGACGAGGTGCACCAGTCCTTGTTTAATGTTCTGGTGGAACGGCGCGTCAATAAATATTTTGCAGCGGTGGACGGGCTGGTCAAGAAACTTGAAAAGGACAAATTCCTGGTGCTGTGCGATAATAAAAGTCTGGACAGCATGAAAACGGACCGCTTTTCAATCCTGGATGGTGTGAAAACAATCAATGTGAGCGGCGATGCAGCCATGACCATCAGTATTGGCATTGGCGTCAATGGCAAGGATTATCCGGACAATTATGAGGCGGCCCGGAGCGCCATCGATATGGCGCTCGGACGCGGCGGCGATCAGGCCGTCATCAAGGACGGAAATGATATCCGCTTTTACGGCGGCAAAACACAGCACAGCGAGCGCAATACCCGTGTAAAGGCAAGGGTTAAGGCACAGGCGCTGCGGGACATGATGCTTACCAGGGATAATGTTGTGGCCATGGGCCATCAGATGACGGATATGGATTCCTTCGGCGCCTGTGTGGGAATCTGCCGCGCAGCGGCGACGATCGGAAAGCCGGCGCACATTGTGCTGGGAGCGCCGAATACGAATACAGCTTACTGGCTGACGGCTTTCCGGGAGAGCAAGGATTACAGCCCGGATCTGTTCATCACCCATGAGCAGGCCATGAAGATGGTTAATGATAATACGGTAGTGGTTGTGCTGGATACGAACCGTCCCGGCATGGTAGAATGCCGTGAAATCCTGGATCAGACGTCCTCGATTGTTGTATTTGACCATCACCGCCAGGCAACGGACACCATTGAAAAAGCCTCCCTTTCCTACATTGAACCGTCGGCTTCCTCCGCCTGCGAGATGGTGGCGGAAATTCTGCAGTACTTTGAGGAGAATGTCCGTATCCGCGGTCTTGAAGCGGACTGCATGTATGCCGGCATCATCATCGATACGGACAGCTTTAACGCCAAGACGGGCGTGCGTACCTTTGAGGCGGCCGCTTATCTGCGCCGCTGCGGGGCGGATGTGACGCGCGTGCGCAAGGCGCTGCGCTCGGATATGGAAAGCTATCGCGCGAAGGCAGACTGCGTGCGCTCGGCGGAGAAATACATGGATTCGTATGCCATCAGTATCTGCCGCGGCGAGAACCTGCCGAATCCCAGCGTTACCGGCGCCAAGGCGGCCAACGAGCTGTTGAACATTGTGGGGGTAAAAGCGTCCTTTGTTGTTACGCAGCTGTCCGATAAAACATTTATCAGTGCCCGCTCCATCGATGAGGTGAACGTACAGCTTGTATGTGAACGTCTGGGCGGCGGCGGCCATCTGAATATTGCCGGAGCGCAGCTGACCGGCGTGACGGCGGAAGAAGCTGTCCAGAAAGTGAAGGATGCATTAAAACAGATGACGGAAGAAGGCGCGCTGTAACACAGTGCTGTGAGTGCTTTGACGCAGAGCAGCGGCGCGGTACAGAATAACGCAGTGTTGTGACGCTGTACAGAATATTTGATCAGGAGAATGAAATCATGAAGGTAATTTTATTGGAAGATGTTAAAAGTGTCGGCAGGAAGGATGAAATTGTGGAAGTAAATGACGCTTATGCGCGCAACGTTCTCTTCCGCAGAAATGCCGCTGTAGAAGCAACCGGAAAGAACATGAATGATCTGAAGCTTCGCCGGGCGAATAATGAGAAGGTAGCCGCGGAAAATCTGGCGGCTGCGGAGGAACTGAAACAAAAAATTGAAAAGTCCAGGATTGTTCTAAAAGTTAAGGTAGGAGAAAACGGAAAGCTGTTTGGCTCCATTTCCAACGCGCAGATTGCAGATGCTATGAAGGAGCAGCTTGGCATTGAGGTGGACAAGAAGAAGATCACCTGCAATCCGATAAAATCGGTCGGATCCATGACAGCCGCCATTCGTCTCCATACGAAGGTAAGCGCGGATCTGCCGGTGGAGGTAGAGAGCCTTTAAGCAAACGCGGATCCGCCGGCAAGGCCGGGGAGTCTGTAAATAAACGCGGATCCGCCGGCAAAGGCTGGAATCTGTAAAAACGTTTTCATGATTGTGCATGCAGAGGTGAAAGTTGCAGAATGCCAGATGAAGGTGAAGCTATTATAAAAAGAGTCATGCCGCACAGCACGGAGGCGGAGCAGTCGGTCATCGGTGCCATGATGATCAATCAGGAAGCAATTCCCCAGGCGATGGAGCTTCTGACGGCGGATGATTTTTATACGAAACAGTACGGTCTGGTCTTCGGGGCGATCACATCTTTATACAGTGAGAACAAGCCGGTGGATATGGTGACGCTGCAGAACCGTCTGAAAGAGATGGATGTACCGCCGGAAGTTTCCAGCCTTGAATTTGCCAGAGAGCTGATATCGGTAGTGCCGACGTCGGCCAACGTAAAATCGTATGCGCAGATTGTGGCGGAGAAATCCCTGCTTCGCAGGCTGATTAACGTAAATGATAAAATTTCGAATGAGTGTTACAGCGGCAGGGAAAGTGTGGACAAGATCATGGAGGACACGGAAAAAGAAGTGTTCCAGGTCCTTCAGAGGCACAATACCGCTGAGTACATACCGATCCGCCAGGTGGTTCTGAACGTTCTGGAGCGGATTGAAAAGGCAAGCCAGAATAAAGGAAATGTTACCGGTCTGCCGACCGGGTTTACGGATCTGGATTACAAAACATCCGGTTTTCAGAACTCAGATCTGATCCTGATTGCCGCCCGGCCTTCCATGGGAAAAACAGCCTTCGCGCTGAACATCGCCGGATACATGGCATTCCGGAAAAATCTTCCGGTCGCCGTATTTTCGCTGGAAATGTCCAATGAGCAGCTTGTCAACCGTCTCCTGGCCATGGAGTCACATGTAGATGCGCAGATGCTTCGAAACGGAAATCTTGACGAACATGACTGGACCAATCTTTCCGAGGGCGCGACGATCATCGGAAATTCCAATCTGATTATTGATGATACGCCGGGTATTACCATTACCGAGATGCGCAGCAAATGCCGTAAGTATAAGCTGGAGCACAATATCGCCATTATCATGGTCGACTATCTGCAGCTGATGCAGTCGAGCCGCAGTGCGGAATCTCGTCAGCAGGAAATTTCTGAAATTTCCCGCTCGCTCAAGGGCCTTGCCCGTGAACTTCAGGTTCCGGTGGTGGCTTTGTCGCAGCTGTCGCGTGCCGTTGAGCAGCGTCCGGACCATCGCCCGATGCTGTCAGACCTGCGTGAATCCGGCGCCATTGAGCAGGATGCCGATGTTGTTATGTTTCTGTACCGCGATGATTACTACAATAAGGATTCGGACAAGAAGGACATCGCGGAAGTCATCATAGCCAAGCAAAGAAACGGGCCGATCGGTACCGTAGAACTGGCATGGCTGCCGCAGTACACAAAATTTGCAAATCTTCAGAAATAAGAAAAATTTTAAGAAATAAGGCAGAGATAAGACAGAAACAAGGCAGGAATAAGACAGAAATAAGGCAGGAATAAGACATAAAAAGGGACTTCTGCGACATGCAGCAGTCCCTTTTTATAAATAATCCGGGTTAATCTGAACAATCCGGATGAAAGGCCATAAATTATTCTGTCATAAATGCTTCTGCTTTAAATTTTAAATGCTTCTGCCGTAAACAATTCAGCCTGTAATTTAATCTAACGGGCAACCTTCTTTTCCCTTCGCTCTTGTCTCTATCCAGTATGCCCCCATTGTGGATCCGGGATTTTCCGATACATCATCCGACAGGTATTCGGAAAGCCCGATGTCGGACGGGTTAAAATGACGGGCGGATGCCTCATCCGGATACTCTATTTCCGCGTACCAGAATTCAGTAGGCATACCCTCATCGACATGGTTAACCTCCAGCTTCAGTCCGTTCGGCAGCTGATAGGTACGGCGCAGCTTCGGAATCAGCGGAAGTCCGATCTGATCCTCCAGTTCCGCGAATTTTTCTTTTGAGACGGAAACTTCGGTTTCCTTGCGGACAATCCCCTGCCCTGTCTTAAAGCAGACAATATAATTCGTTTCATCGGCGGCAGTTTTTCCATCTAAAGCCGGTACCCGATTTTGTTCCTCACGGATACGTACCGTCGGATGAACGGTAATGTATCCCTGGCGCATGAATTGTTCTTTAATAAGAGGCAGCCCCGCCGGCCAGCCGCCAACCATCCATTTGCGTTCAATTTCCATAAATACCCTCACAGAATAAACAAAATAAAAAGAATAGACCGCCCTGCTGCAGTTCCTGAAATAAAAGGATAAACAACTCTATTGTAGTTCCTTTTCGGGGCAAGGTCAAATTCAGCCTCAGCGCGGAATATTTCCGTAATTTTACGTGCAATTTGCGGAAATATTCCGATATTAACAAATCTTAATATGGCCTTTAACAAAATCCTAATTCCATTTCTTAAACCTTAATCCCGTCTTAATGCCGCCGATGCCATTCTTTAAATGAAGGAGGAGAGAAGTATGAGTCTGTTCGGCGGGAAGAAGCATTTGTCTTCCTTTCAGATTATTTTTTATGGATTTTCTCTGCTGATCCTGGCGGGGGCGCTGCTTTTGATGACGCCGTTATCTTCCCGGAGCGGACAGTGGACTTCGATCCATGATGCGCTGTTTACAGCCACAAGTGCCGTCTGCGTGACCGGGCTTGTTGTCCGGGACACGGCCACGTACTGGTCGCTCTTTGGTCAGATGATTATTCTGCTGCTGATTCAGATAGGTGGTCTGGGCATTGTTGTGACAGCCAGTGCCATTTCCATTGCCTCCGGACGGAAAATTTCGCTGATGCAGCGGGCTGTCATCCGGGATTCGATCAATGCCCCGCAGCTGGGCGGGATTGTCCGGCTGACCCGTTTTATTGTGACAGCAGTGGCGGCTGTGGAAGGAACGGGTGCAGCCCTGCTGGCCATTCATTTTGTCCCGGCCTATGGGGTGAAAAAAGGGCTGTGGTACAGTGTTTTTCATTCGGTTTCAGCCATGTGCAACGCGGGATTTGACCTGATGGGAAACTACAGCTCGCTGATTTCGTGGGCATCGGATCCACTGGTACTGACGGTCATAGCGGCATTAATTATCATCGGCGGCATCGGGTTCATGACCTGGTATGATTTTTCAAAATATCATTTCCGGTTCAGGCGGTACAGCCTGCAGTCTAAAATGATTTTGATCAGCACGGCCATTCTGATTGTGCTGCCGACGCTGTATTTTTATTTCTTTGAGTTTAAAACCGGAGACCGGCCGGAGCGTTTTCTAACTGCATTTTTCCAGGCGGTCACACCGAGAACGGCAGGTTTTAACAGCGTTGACCTTTCCGGACTTTCCGAAGCCGGAACCATGATCATGATTGTGCTGATGCTGACAGGCGGTGCACCCGGTTCCACAGCCGGCGGAATGAAAACGACGACACTGTGTGTCCTGCTTTTGACGTCGCATTCCATTTTCCGCCGGCAGGACAAACCATCGGCGTGCAGACGCTGCCTGAGCAGCGATACATCGGTGAATGCCCAGACAATAGCATTGATGTATGTGTTTTTGTTCATTACGGGCGCCTGCGTAATCAGCCGGATAGAGGGGTTTCCGCTTCTTACCTGCATGTTTGAGACAGCTTCGGCGGTGGGAACCGTCGGACTTACGCTGGGAATCACATCCGGCCTTTCCCTGGCATCGCGGGCAATCCTGATCGGACTTATGTTTGTAGGACGTATCGGCGGCCTCACCATGATTTACGCCATCTTCAGCAGTCCGACGGTGCGCCGGCAGCCGTACGTGACGGAAAAAGTCATTGTAGGCTGAGCCTGAGGGAACGAAAAATCCGCGGCAGGCTGAGAATGCAGCGGGAAAAAGCCGCGGCGGACTGAGAATGCAGCGGGAAAAAGCCGCGGCAGGCTGAGAATGCAGCGGGAAAAAGCCGCGGCAGGCTGAGAATGCAGCGGGAAAAAGCTGCGGATGGCCGGGAATATACAGCGGAAAAAGCCGATGGATGCGACAGCAGGACGGAAGCGGCGCAGCTGGCCGGATTTTGGGGAAGGAAAGGAGAAGTTCTATGTTATCTTCGTTTATACTTTGCGTTTCCGTGTTTTTGGAAATGATTTTTATTTATTTTGCGATCATTAAACTCTTTGATATAATTAAGCCGGATTATAAAAAAAATAATATCTCACGTGGCAGAAGATTCCGGCGCAGGATTACGCCCGGCAGAACCGGAAGAAAATAACGGAGCTTCAGGCTCGGTGAAAAGAGGATATGAATAAAATGAGGGGTGCGAACGAGATGAGCGATGAGCATATTTTGGTATGTCTGAGCACGTCCCCGACAAATAAAAAGGTAATTGAATCGGCAGCACGGATGGCAGCTTCCCATTCGGCTGCCTTTAGCGCGTTATTTGTAGAATCGACGGCATTTCGCAGGAAGGCCAGCGAGGCTATGATTGAACAGCTTAATGAAAACCGAAGTTTTGCGCTGCGAAAGGGTGCGCAGGTGGAAACAGTTTACGGAGATAATATCCCTTTTCAGATTGCCGAGTACGCCAAACTATCCGGTGCGACTATGATCATCATGGGGAAAAGCCCGGAGGAGTCTTTTTCACTCTTTCGCCATGAACCGCTTACCGATCAGGTTTTTGCGGCGGCGACCGGGATTGACCTCTATGTGGTTCCGATCAAGCTGCATTCATCGGTCAGCTATCATCTTCGGTGGATGCTCAGGGATTCCGGCAGTTTCCGGTGGCGCGATCTGCTGCTGACAGCGGTGCTCCTGACGGCGGCGACGATCGTCGGGATTTTGTTCACCAACGCACATATGAGTGATTCGAACATCATCCCTTTTTACATACTGGCGGTGCTGATCATTTCGGTAGTAACGTCCGGGCCGTTATACGGTGGCGGTGCTTCTGTGCTTTCCGTTTTTATTTTCAATTATTTTTTCACCGCTCCGCGGTTTTCACTGCTGGTTATCGACAGTGCTTACCTGATTACGTTTGCCGTTATGCTGGCGGCATCGCTGCTGACAGGTTCGCTGGCCAGCCGGCTTAAAAGTTATGCAAAACATGCGGCGCAGAACAGTTATCGGAGCCAGATCCTTCTTGAAACCAGCCAGGTTCTGCAGCAGGTATCCGGAACGGATGCCATTGCCGCCGCCACGGCTAATCAGATCAGTAAGCTGACGGACCGGACGGTTGTAGTTTATCTTCCGGGCGCGGATGGACTAAG
>Ga0256404_1002657_pt1 | contig 38877 bp, 34 predicted proteins | sample RumenRJG_01DNA_FD_185990 | JGI IMG/M metagenome (GOLD analysis project Ga0256404, IMG submission 185990) | Bovine rumen microbial communities from Lethbridge, Alberta, Canada - RJG_01 | ecosystem: Host-associated > Mammals > Digestive system > Stomach > Rumen | place: Canada: Alberta | collected...
GGCGCGGCGGGCACACCTGTACCCATCCCGAACACAGAAGTTAAGCGCCGCAGCGGCGACGATAGTGCGCGAGTGCGACAATAGCGCTCCGCCAGGTAGCGAGAGGACCGGAAGGTCCTTTTTCTTTATCACAAAAAAAACACATTTAGTATTCTAACTTTACGTGGTATGATTATAGAGATATTTTATTTCTTTACAATGATTCTTAAGGAGGAAAAATATGCGTATAGGTATTTTTACAGATACATATTTACCTGATATTAATGGTGTTGCGACATCATCCAATATCCTTGCAAGGGAGTTAATAAAGCATGGACATGATGTCATCGTCGTAACAACTGAATTACCTGAAGGGTCAAAATATCAAGATCAAGGTCATGTCATTAGAGTGCCTGGTTTAGATTTAAAGAAGATTTATGGCTACCGTCTGGCATCCATATATTCTTTTTCAGGAATGAAAGAAATCAAGGAGTTTGATCCTGAAATCATTCATATTCAAACAGAATTTGGTGTTGGTATTTTTGGAAAAATTGTTGGAGAAATACTGGATATACCTGTTTGTTACACATATCATACGATGTGGCGTGATTATAGTCATTATATTAGCCGTGGTATTGGACCGGTAGATAGTGTGATGAAGAAGATTATTGAGAAGATTTCTAAAGTTTATGGTAATAGCTGTGCTCAGTTAATCGTCCCTTCAAATAAAACTAAGGTAGCCTTGGAGAGTTATGGCATTGATAATAACATTGCCGTCATTCCTACGGGATTAGAACTGGATCGTTTTTATCAAAGAAATGAGCATCTGGTTAATCTTATAAAAGATGAGTATCATCTTCATCATAAATTTGTCATAACTTTCTTAGGAAGAATAGCTCCTGAGAAAAGTATTGATTTTATTTTAGAGAGTCTTCAACAATTCTTAAAAGAACACGATGATGCGCTTTTGATGATTGTCGGTGGTGGTCCACAATTAGATGACTTAAAAATATATGCGAGAGAGCTGGGACTAGAAGATCATGTGATCTTTACAGGTACTAAAGAACCTCAGGAAGTTCCTAGCTTCTATCATGCAAGCTCACTCTTTGTTTCAGCAAGTACAACAGAGACACAAGGACTGACTTATATTGAAGCGATGGCTTCCGGCTTGCCCGTTTTAGCTAGATATGATAAGAATTTGGAAGATGTTATTAAAAATGGGGAGAATGGCTATTTCTTCAATACGAGAGAAGAATTATTAGACCTTGTTGAAAATCTAAAAAAGAGTGATTTGCATCTATTGAGTCAAAAAGCTAAGGAAGATAGTGAAGAATATAGCGCAGAACGCTTTTATCAAAAGATTATTACTGTCTATAATAAAGCCATCCATCATTATATTTATCGCTATGTTATTAAACGATTAGAAAAGATGGATGAAAAGAAGTATCTTATGACTGTTGGATATGATAGTCATGAAACAAAAGTCAATGTGACTGCGGATACCATGAAGCGCTATGGTTTAGCTGTTGGTCATGAAATCAATCGTGAGGAGCTCGATGCCTTACGTGAACTTGAGCAATTTTCACAGTGTTATAACCTGGGATTAAAGTATTTGAGCTATCATGATTATCCTAGTGAAAAATTAAAGAAAAAGCTTCTTACAAAAGGCTTTGATGAGATGGCTGTCGAACGGGCTATGGATCAGTTTATGACCCGTGGACTTGTTGATGACTATGATTATGCGCTCAATAAGATTCATCATTACTTACGTTTAGGATATGGCTTAAATCGAAGCGCAATGAATCTTAAGAAGGAAGGCATTCCTGCAAGCATTATAGATCAGGCCTTGGATGAATTTACAAATGATATTGAAGTCGATCGTGCTGTTGCCTTAGTAAAGAAGCTTTACAATGAAAATAGCACAAGATCACCTGCAGCACTTGTTGCATCGATTAAAAATAAGCTATTCAACAAGGGCTTTAGTTTAGAAACAGTGAATGAGGCAATGAATGCCATTCATATGGAATTCCCTCATGAACGTACCAAATTATTACTTGAAAAAGAATATGATCGTGTCTTTAGCCGCTATCAACGCAAGTTTGCGGGCAAGCAATTAAAGAATAAATTAATAACTTTCTTAATCCAGAAGGGCTACAGCTATGATGACGTTGTGGAAGTCGTGGAAGAGAAGTGGAAAGAGGATGAAGAATGAAAATAAATGAAATGATGCCAGGTAGTGATAATGTAGAATTTGAAGCTATTATCGCGAAGGTTACTGTTGGGAAAACAAATGGCAATAATAAATCCAATTATCTTAATCTTGTTTTAGAAGACCAAACTGGCAGCCTGGATGCAAAACTTTGGTCAGCAACACCTCAGGATGTAGAAACATTCATTCAAGGTACATTGGTCAAAGGAAAAGGCGATATTATTAAGTATAATGGCAATCGCCAGATGAAAGTCATAAAACTCAACAAGATTGATGCAACAGATCAGCAGAAGTTGGCTTTTATACCTTGTGCGCCTTTACCAGTTGAAGAAATGATGAATTTCTTAGATACACAAATCAATAAGATTCAAGAAAAAACATATCATGATATCGTCAAGTCAGTTATTCATGATCATCGTGAAGCATTCATGTATGCACCAGCTGCGAGTCATAATCATCATGAATTTGTATCGGGCTTGCTTTATCATACCTATACAATGGTGAAATGTGGTCTAGCAATGTGTGACATCTACACATCACTTGACAAAGACTTACTTATCAGCGGCATTATTCTTCATGATGTTGGTAAAATCCAGGAACTAAGTGGCCCAATCGCTCCAGTCTATACGCTAGAAGGCAACTTGCTTGGGCATATTTCCATAGGTGCTGAATTAGTTAAGAAAAAAGCTGATGAATTAGGATTTGAAGGCGAGAAAGTGACATTACTTATTCATATGATCTTAAGTCACCATGGTGCTAAGGAATATGGCTCACCTGTTCTACCAATGATCAAAGAAGCTGAAATACTATCTTTAATTGATAATATTGATGCGCGAATGAACATGTTTGAAAAAGCATTAGCAGAAACAGAAGAAGGAGAATATACAAAACGTATATTTGCTCTGGAAAATAGGAATGTTTACAAGCCAAAGAAGGCATAAAATATTGCCTTTTTTGCGTGTTTTCTTATAATGATATTTATGTTATACTAGATGGGTGTAGGAGGATACCTTATATGGATAAAGTAAAAAAATGGTTTTTTGAAGAAGAAGACGAAGATGATGTCTTTGAAGAAGAACCTGTTGTAGAAACACAGGAAACATCAGCTGCACAAAAAGCATCTTTATTTGAAAAAGCAAAATCAAATCGTGCTAGTGAAGCAATTTCTAATTTAAATGCGAATAGTAATTTGGTTTTATTTGAGCCAAGATCATATAGTGAAACACAGGATATTGCCTCTTATCTGAAGAATAAGAAGGCAGCTGTAGTCAATCTTCATCGCTTACAGAAAGAACAAAGCAAGCGTGTGATAGATTTCTTAAGTGGTGTTATTTATGCCATTGAGGGTGATATTCAGCAGATAGGACCAAAGATCTTCTTATGTACACCAAAGAATATCTCAGTTGCTGGTAGCATCAATCTTGATGATGATGAATCAGAAGTAGAATAGTGTTAGAACATTTTAAAGGTGACGAAGAGCTCGTTAGCAAGATTCAAGACTATGGCTTACAAGCAGAAAAGGGTCAACTTGTCCTTACTAAATTTCTCAATCCCCATGAACGTAAAGTCGTTCATGATGTCCTAGGCGGGCAATTAGATATCTATGAGGATGGAGGATTTGATGGGGCGGAGAATAAGCGCGTTATTATTTGCGCAAACTACTATGTTATTAGCCAAGAAGACTTCAAGATTAAAGTCTTTGAGCTAGATTATAATGATCATTTTGGCAAGTTAACACATCGTGATGTTCTTGGCGCTTTGATGCATTTAGGCATTGATCGCAGTGTTGTTGGGGATATTTGTGAAAACCCGCTTGCCATTAGTATATGTGAAGAAAACAGCGCTTATATTCAAATGAACTTGAATAAGATTAAACGTAGCAGTGTTCATCTAAGAGAAAACAAGGGACGCTTAAGTGTCCAGATCAATTATACAACAAAACGCTATTACCTCTCGTCACTTAGACTTGACAAGGTAGTAGCTTCATTCTTCAAGCTTTCACGTAGTAAAGCACAAGAAGCCATTATCCATGGTGATGTGAAAGTCAACTATAAAGTCAATATGGACATTGCTCATTTGCTTGATGATGGGGATATGATTTCTTTAAGGCATTATGGCCGAGTGAAACTCAGTGACACAAATAACCTGACAAGAAATGAGAATCATATTGTTGATGCATTGTATTATAAATGAGGTGGATTCATTGGAAGGGAATTTTAAGAAAAAGACTTTTGGAGGCTATGATACAGAAGAAGTGGATTTAGCCTTTATAAGTCTGAATAAGAAAATTGAAGATCAGGCACAACAGATTGCCACGCTTAAAGAAGAATTGCAACAAGTCAAAGAAGACAAAGCAATGCTTATCAATCAAACTGCAATTACTAAGCAAGCCAATGAAGAAATTGCCAGACTTGCCATCAAGGAAGCAAGTTCACTCATTGATAAGGCAAAGAAGAATGCAAATATGATTCTTAAAGAATCGATGGATTATGTTAAAGGCTTGGATCGTGAGGTTAATGGATTCAAGGATAGTGCTATTGATTTCAGGGCTCAAGTAGAGAAAATGAGCAAAGATTTATTGGAAACTATTGACAAATCCGAAATATTTAGTTTAATTAAGGAAGAAAATACGAAGAAAGAGACAGAAGATAATTAGGAGCTTAGAGAGAAGCCGTGGGTGGTGAAAACGGTTAAGCAAGTGTTATCTTGAATCACTCTGGAGTAGCATCCTGAAATAAGTAGGGATCGCCGCAAGTCGCGTTAAGACAAAGAGGCATCTGACAAGATGTAAATTAAGGTGGTACCGCGTTTAAGACGTCCTTTTGGGATGTCTTTTTTATTTTGAGAAAGGAATTTAGTGAAATGGATTACAAAAATACGTTATTAATGCCAAAAACTGACTTTGAAATGCGTGGTAAGCTCACAACAAAAGAACCAAAGTTTCTTGAACGTTGGAATGAAGCTGACATGTATGAAAGAGTTGTAAAGATGAATGAGGGAAAGGAAGATTTTATCTTCCATGATGGTCCTCCATATGCCAATGGCAATATGCATATTGGACATATGTTGAACAAAATCATCAAAGACACAATCGTGCGTCAAAAGACTATGGAAGGCTACCATACACCATATATTCCAGGTTGGGATACACATGGTCTTCCAATTGAAAATGCTATTCAGAAATTAGGCGTTGACCGTAAAAGTATGCCAATTGCTGAATTTAGAAAGAAATGTTATGAGTATGCTTTAACACAGGTGAAAAAGCAGATGGAACAGTGTGTCCGTGTTGGTACATTTGCTGATTACAAGCATCCTTATTTGACATTAATGAAGGAATTTGAAGCACAGCAGATCAATGTCTTCGCGAAAATGGCACTTGATGGTCTGATTTATAAAGGATTAAAACCTGTTTACTGGTCTCCATCTTCAGAATCAGCACTTGCCGAAGCAGAAGTTGAATATCATGATGTCAAGGCCCCAACAATCTACGTTCGCTTTAAAGTTAAGGATGGCAAGGGCTTATTAAGTGAGGATAACACTTATTTTGTCATCTGGACTACAACACCATGGACAATTCCTGCTGACCAGGCAATCTGCTTAAATCCAAACTTTACTTATGCTGTTGTTAAGAGTGAAAAAGGCAATCTCATTGTTCTTGAAGAACTTATTGATCAGTTATGGGATATCTTTGGTTTAAAGGAAAAAGAAGTTATTCAGCGTTTCTCAGGTAAAGAAGCAGAATATATTACATGTGTACATCCACTCTATCCAGATCGTGAATCACTTGTAATCTGTGGTGACCATGTTACTACTGAAAGTGGTACTGGCTGTGTCCATACAGCATCTGGTTTTGGTGAAGACGACTTTAATATCTGTCGTAAATATCATATTCCTGTCTATGTGAATGTTGATGAACATGGTCGTATGATGGAAGACTGTGGCGAATGGCTTGCCGGTCAGTATGTTGATGATGCCAATAAGACAGTCACAAATCGTCTTGATGAACAGGGTGACTTGTTGAACTTAACTTGGATTACACACTCATATCCACATGACTGGCGTACAAAGAAGCCAATTATCTTTAGAGCAACTGATCAGTGGTTCTGTTCAATTGATAAGATCAGAGATAAACTTCTTAACGAAATTGACAAAGTGCATTGGGTCAATGAATGGGGACATATCAGAATCTACAACATGATCAAAGATCGTGGAGACTGGTGTATTTCTAGACAGAGAACATGGGGTGTTCCAATTCCTATCTTCTATTGTGAAGATGGTACACCAGTTATGGAAAAGGCTGTCTTTGATCATATTTCTGAACTCTTTAGACAATATGGTTCAAATGTATGGTTTGAAAGAGATGAAAAAGATTTATTGCCAGAAGGCTATACAAATGAACATTCACCAAATGGCATCTTTAAGAAAGAAAAAGATATCATGGATGTATGGTTTGACTCAGGCTCATCACATACAGGCGTCTTAATTGAAAGAGGCTATCGTTATCCAGCTGACCTCTATTTTGAAGGTAGTGACCAGTATCGTGGCTGGTTCAACTCATCATTAATTATCGGTACGGCTGTTCATGGTCAGGCTCCATATAAAGAAGTGCTTTCTCATGGTTTCGTTCTTGATGGCAAGGGCAACAAGATGTCTAAGTCATTAGGCAATACTGTTGATCCAATTAAGGTTGTGAACCAGTATGGTGCAGATATCTTAAGATTATGGGCAACAACATGTGATTATCAGTCAGATGTAAGAATTAGTGATGAAATCATGAAGGGCGTATCAGACTCTTATCGTAAGATCAGAAATACTGTTCGTTTTATGCTTGGTAACCTCAATGGCTTTAGTGAAGATGATTTAGTGGATGTTAATGAATTAGAAGCTGTTGATAAGTATATGCTTGTAGAATTGAATAAGGTCATGGAAGGACATCGTAAGTACATGGATGCATATGACTTCCCACAGGCTAACCAGCTTGTCCTCAACTTCCTTACAAATAACATGTCTTCATTCTATATGGACTTCACAAAAGATATCCTATATTGTAATGAAGAAAATGATCCACGTAGAAGAAAGGTTCAGACTGTTCTTTACTATTCTGCAAAGACAATCATGAAACTCATGAGTCCTGTTCTTGTCTTCACAACTGAAGAAATGCATGATCATTTCTATTGTGATAAACAGAAGGCTGAATCTATTTTCTTAGAACCTGCTCCAGAATTACTAGATATTACTGATGGTGAAGCTATTGCAGAAAAATTCAATAAGTTCATGAATTTACGTAGCGATGTCATGAAAGCTCTTGAAGAATTACGTAACAATAAGGAAATCAAGAGTAATATGGAAGCAAAGGTTGTCCTCTCTCTTAAAGATGACTACAAAGATCTCTTAGATTTAGAAGATCAGTTCAACACATTATTCATTACAGCAAAGGTCGAATTAACAGATAATCATGAAGGCTTAACTGAATATGAAAGTGCTTATGTCAAGGCTGAAAAATTCGATGGCGATCAGTGTCCTCGTTGCTGGAACAGATTCGATCATGGCACATTAAATAGCGATGGCTTATGCCCACGCTGCTCTGCGGCTGTAAAGAAAATCACAGTAAAATAAAATAAAGGGTTCATTTGACCCCTTTCTATTTTTAGGAGTATTTATGAAGAAATTAATGACAGTTCTTCTTACCTTAATACTGATTATACCTGTTTCATTTGTCCATGGTGAAGACTTACAGCTACACTCACAGTTTGCCTATGCCTATGATGGTACGAGTGGTCAGGTTCTTTATGACAAGGCTGGCAATGAGAAGATGTTTCCTGCTAGCATGACCAAAGTCATGACTGTTTATACAGCATTAGAGAAGATCAAGAATCTTGATGAAAAGATTACTGTTGTCAATTCTGATGTTGATCAATGGTGGGCTAAAGGTGCATCAATTGCAAATCTTGAAGTAGGCATGACACCAACATATCGTGATTTGCTTTATGGGGCGCTTTATCCAAGTGGTGCCGATGCATGTTATATTCTTGCAACGAGAACCTATGGCAGTGAGGAAGCTTTTATAAAAGGCATGAATGATAATGCTAAGAAACTAGGTATGGATCATACACATTTTACGAATGTTGTTGGCTTGCATGACGAAAATCATTATTCCACATGCCATGATATGGCTTTGGGTTTAGCTGCTGCCTACAAGCTGCCTGCATTCAAGGAAGTCTTTAATGGCCGTCGTTATCATGCAACAGTCAATTTATGGTATTTCTCTGTTCTGACAAAGATTGAAAACAAATATCATGTTTCGGCACCACTCATTCTAGGTGCTAAGAGTGGCTATACAAACCAGGCTCAGCATTGTCTTGCGAGTGCGATGGCACTTGGTGATCATGATGTCTTTATTGTGACAGGACATGCCCAGAGTGATGGTACGGGTGGTGTGGCTGTTCAAGATGCCAATACGATTTCGCAATATCTCAACAATACAAAGAAAGTTATCACACCTGTTCATCAGGGTGATGTTGTCAAGAAAGTGAGTGTCTGTAATGCGAAACTGACATCAAAGACATTGATAGCTAAAGAGGATGTATCGGTTGTTGTTGATAAATCGATTGCTGATAAAGATGTAAAAGTGAGCTGGGATGGACCCGATAGCATCAGTGCTCCTTATGCAAAGAATAAGGTGATTGGCAAACAGGTCATTTCTGCCAATGGACAAAAGCTCAAAGAAATAACCTATAAGAATGATAAGGACATTAAGATTGCCATCAAGTCTACTGTTGAAGAGCATCGAATTCCTATCATTGTATTAGCTTTTATCATGGCCTTGATCCTGATGATTCATCATCGCAATAAGAAAATCAGAAGAAAAGCTAGAAGAAAAAGACAAAGACAAAAACAAGCAAAAAGAAGCTAGGAAACTAGCTTCTTTATTTTTTCTCTACCTGACGATCAATAATATAACCAACTAATCTTAGCAAAATGATAATGAATAAATCAATGACAATAACAACTTGCCATTTTCCCATAAACACTGAAATAACTGCTAAGATAAAGGATAATATAAAGCCAATTGTTGTTAGAAAATCCATATATTTATGTTCTTTTAAACCCATATTTTCACCCCATGTTTTGATTATAGCACCTTTTAAAATTTTCTCAATATGCTACAATATGACATGTAAGCACTTAATAAGAAGGAGTTTTTTATGATTGGAGTGAGTCGTTGTTTATGCGGAGATTGTTGTTCATACCGTGGCGACAGCAATTTGAGAGAGCGTTTTAAACTGATGGATGAAAAAGGCAAGGTTGTCAAGATTTGTCCAGAGGTGATGGGCGGTTTACCAACCCCAAGGGTGCCTGCAGAAATTGTCAGCGAAATGCCTTTGACAGTCATGACGAAGGATGGTCATGATGTCACAAAGGAATTTGTGATGGGAGCAAGAGTCGCTCTTGCGATACTCAAGATGCATCATATAAAAACAGTTGTTTTGAAAAGCCGTTCACCTAGCTGCGGCTGTGGAACAATCTATGATGGAACCTTTTCATCAACAATCATCAATGGCAATGGCGTATTTGCAAGAATGTGCCTTAAAGAAGGTATAACTGTTTATAATGAAGATAATTATGTGGAGGATATTTAAATGGGTCATATTTTAAGAATGCAACCAGTTTTACATGAGAAAATCTGGGGAGGAAGTGCATTACATGATATCTACGGCTATGAAATCCCTAGTGATCATACTGGTGAGGCATGGGTGATTTCGGCTCATCCAAATGGAGATTGTAAGATCGCTGAAGGAGAATTTAAAGGTCAGTATTTGAGTGAAGTCTATGCAAGTCATCGTGAACTCTTTGGCCATATCGATGCACCAAAGTTCCCACTCATGGTCAAGATTCTTGATGCCAATAAGGATCTTAGTGTCCAGGTTCATCCTGATGATGACTATGCAGCAAAGCATGAAAACTCATTAGGTAAGACAGAATGCTGGTATGTACTTGGTGCTAAGGAACATACCAAGATGGTGATGGGGCATCATGCCAAAACAAAGGAAGAACTCAAAGAAATGATTGAAAAAGATGATTATAAAGATCTTCTTAATGTCATCACAATCAATAAAGGAGATTTCTTCTATATACCTGCTGGCACACTCCATGCGATTTGTGCAGGCTCATTAATCTATGAAGCCCAGCAAAGCAGTGATATTACCTATCGTGTCTATGATTATCATCGTAAGGGTGATGATGGTAAAGAACGAGAATTACATGTCAAGCAGTCAATTGACGTTACAAATTGTCCTGGTGAACTTGATCAGGAAACAATCTTTGTCAATGAAAAGCTAGATAAAGGCATGCGTACACATTATCTTCATGCCAAATACTTAAGTGTCTATGGCTATAAGATTTATGGCGAATGCATTATCCCTATGGATACACCTTTTGCCTTAGTCACTTGTATTGATGGAGAAGGTACGCTGAATGATCTTCCTTGCAAGAAGGGGGACAACTTTGTAGTTTGTAGTGATGTTGAAGAAGTTGTATTTGATGGTGGCATGGATTTAATGGTCACAACATTATAGAGGTATGAAGATGAAAGATGTTTATCAAGAAGCTTTAAAATTACATGCTGAACATGAAGGCAAGATTGAAGTGAGCTTAAAAGTGGCTTGTGAAAATGCTGAAGATCTCTCGCTCGCCTATACACCGGGCGTTGCTCAGCCCTGTCGTGAAATTGCTCAAAACAAGGATGATGTCTATAAATATACATGGAAATCACATTCGGTCGCAGTTGTAAGTGATGGAACAGCTGTTCTTGGCTTAGGTGACATTGGTCCTGAAGCAGCTCTTCCTGTTATGGAAGGCAAGGCTTTGCTTTTTAAGCGTTTTGCCGGTATTGATGCAATTCCACTTTGTCTAGATACAAAAGATCCTGATGAGATTGTAGAGATTGTCAAAAAGATTGCCCCAACATTTGGGGGTATTAACCTTGAAGATATCAGTGCTCCAAGATGTGTGGAAATCGAAAGACGCTTAATCAATGAATGTTCTATTCCTGTCTTCCATGATGACCAACATGGTACAGCAATCGTTCTGACAAGTGCCTTAATGAATGCCTTAAAGGTTGTCAATAAGAAGCCTGAGGATATCAAGGTTGTTATATCAGGAACAGGAGCAGCTGGTTCATCTATTATCAAGATGATTCATAGTCTTGGCGTAAAGACAATTTATGCCTTCAATATTAATGGTATCGTCATTAAGGATGATTATGACCAATATGATTTCCTTGTCAAAGAACTCACAGAAATCACCAATCCGGACAATAAACGCATGACCCTCAAGGAAGCAATGGTAGGCGCTGATGTCTTTATTGGTGTATCCGCACCAAAACTTGTCACAAAGGAAATGGTTGAAAGCATGAATGAAGGCAATATTGTCTTCCCAATGGCAAATCCAGAACCAGAAATCACATATGCTTTGGCCAAAGAAGCCGGTGCGACAATTGTTGGTACAGGACGTTCTGATTTCCCTAACCAGATTAACAATGTGCTCGCTTTCCCTGGTTTGTTTAAAGGCGCATTAAGTGTTCGTGCAACAAAGATTACCGAAGGCATGAAGCTTGCTGCTGCTAAGGGACTTGCCAGTCTTGTTGATGACAGTGATCTGAATGCTGATCATATTATTGTTTCAGCCTTTGATCCAAGAGTAGCTGATACAGTTGCTAAGGCAGTTGCTGATGAGGCGATTAAGGAGGGTGTCATTCATGATTAAGGGACATGTTATTCATTGCAATATAAATGTTACAAATTTAGAAAAGAGTCTTGCTTTCTATAAGGAAGCATTGGGCTTAGAAGAGAAAAGAAGAAAAGTAGCCAGTGATGGAAGTTTCATTCTTGTTTATATTGGGAATGATTTTGATGATTTTGAAATAGAGCTGACTTGGCTTAAGGACCATCCACAGCCTTATGAACTCGGTGAGAATGAATCACATATTGCCTTTGAAGTGGAGGATATGCAAAAAGCACATGCACACCATGAACAAATGGGATGCATATGCTTTGAAAACCCTGCAATGGGCATTTATTTCATTCATGATCCAGATGATTACTGGCTAGAAGTCTTGCCTAAAAAGTAAAATAATCATGATTTGGATAAAGGAGAGTTGCTGAGAGATTCAGTGACTCTTTTTTCAGTTCTTCACTTATTTCATAATGCCCGAAATAGTGAATCGGCATAATATATTTGGCTTTGACATGCTGATCAAATTCCATTAAGCCATCAATATAATGTTCATCAAGACGCTTATCAACAGGAACAAAAGCCATATCGAAATAGTCTTGTTTAAGATAGCTTAATTCTTTGAGATAGGTATCATGCTGCCAGATGTTATCAAGATGATCCTGCTCGTTATCTTCCTGCCAATGCCAGTCATTTAAATCACCTGCAAAATAAATTTTCTTGTCCTCCACTTCAACAATAAAGCCAACGCCTTGATCAGTTGAAAAGAGGGTCTTGATATGAAGATCATCAATGTCTAAGGACTCATGAGGTCCCATCATAAAGGCATCTTGTGTTGGCTTAATGTCATTGGAAAGAATATATTTCTTTTTGGGATGTTTGATATCAAAGATAGCAGGAGTGTAATGGTCTGAATGGGCATGGGAGTTGAAGATGTAGAGAGGTTTATTCATTTTTAAGTTGAGATGTCCTTGCCCGAAGTAGTCAAAAAGCAATATGTGCTTCTTGCCTTCAACAAGAACGCTACTATGTGTTATTAACTGAACTTTCATAGAAAAAAGAATAGCTTAAAGCTATTCTTCCTCACTTCCATCGTCGTAATTAGCAACGTTATGATATACCTGGTCAACATCTTCAGCATCATTAAGAAGGTTCATAAGTCTTTCAAATAATTCCATGTCTGCCCCTTCAAGTTCAACTGTTTCAGTTGGTGTTGTCTGGATTTCATCAATATCAAAATCAACATCTGGTAACTTTGACTGAATAGCTAACTTGATATTGTTGTAGTCTGTTGGTTCACCAACAATCTTCACTGATCCATCTTCAAGTGTAGTGATGTCTTCAGCATCAACCGCATTTTCAATTAATGCATCCAAAGCATCTTCTTCACTTAAGCCTTTGAACTGTACAACAGCCTTTACATTATATAAGTAAGAAACAGAGCCTTCAGCACCAAGCTTAGACTTTGCCTTTGTGAAAGCAGGTCTTACCTGTGAAATTGTTCTATTTGTGTTATCTGTTAAGCACTTTACAATTAAAGTTGATCCACCAGGACCAAAACCTTCAAACTGTAATTCTTTATAGTCTTCACCAGCACCATTCTTAACCTTGTCAATCGCATTATTGATAACGTGAGAAGGAACCTGGTCTTTTTTTGCTTTATTGATGATAGCTCTTAATGATAAATTAGCGTCTGGATCAGGACCACCAGTTTTAGCAGCCTGATAAATTTCTTTTCCGTAGAAAGAATATAGCTTTGTTTTCTTTGCAGCAGTTGCAGCCATAGATGCTGCACGCACTTCATGAGCTCTACCCATTATTTTTCCTCCTAATAAATATTTTACAAAAATTACGTACCAATTATATCATTTCATCCCATGAATTCAATAATAAATTGCAATAACACACCAAATGCCTTACTATTGAGGTATGAAAAGAATAATGATTATAGGCGCAGGAGCTAGTGGGCTTTTTTGTGCAATCAAATGTAAAGAACTCATGAATAATGTGGATGTAATTGTGCTTGAGGCCAATAAACAGCCACTCAAAAAACTTTTAGCGACTGGGAATGGTCGTTGTAATCTATCTAATAAGTCTTTGTCTTTTGACCAATATAATGGCGAAGTCACAAAGCCTATACAGGAGATCATCAGTCAATTTGATGACCAGAAAGAATTCTTAGAAGAAGGCTTGTTGACGAAATGGATGGGGAATTTGCTTTATCCGGCAAGTGAACAAGCCAAAAGCGTTGCGGAAGTTTTATTGGATCGTGCTCATCATTTAGGCATTGCAATCTTAACCGAACAGACAGTTATCAGTCTTAAAGAAAACAATCAAGGCTATAAGATTATCTGTGAACAAGCAAGCTATGATGCAGATTTTGTCATTTTGGCGATGGGCAGTCAGGCTGGACTTCTTTCAACAGAAAATGATCGTCAAAAGATTATTGGTAACTTGTTGCCAATGGTGCCTTTTAGGCCAAGTCTAACGCAGATGTATACTTCTCCGGTTTTAAAAAGTCTCAAAGGTGTACGTGTCAAGGCGATTGTCAAATTGATGGATCAAGATGCGCTTTTATCTTGTGAAAAGGGCGAATTGCTTTTTACAGATTATGGTGTAAGTGGTATTTGTGTGATGCAGCTGTCACGTTTCTATAAGCCAGGCTGTCATTTAGAAATAGACATGATGCCTTCTCTTGAGGAAGAAGAATTAGAAGCTATTCTTAAAAAATCACCGCTTACACGTCCATTAATGGGACTTGTTAATACAAAAATAGAACAATATCTATTTAAAAACAAAGAACCAGTTAAAACGCTAAAAAACCTGAAACTCTCTATAACAGGGTTACGTGACTATAAGACAAGTCAGGTGATGCAGGGTGGTGTAGTTGTACGTGCACTTGATGACAATCTTGAAAGCAAGCGTCATCCAGGGCTCTTTGTAATTGGAGAATTATTGAATGTAACAGGAAATTGTGGTGGCTATAATCTTCATTTTGCTTTTGCATCCGCAAAGCATGTAGCTAATGCAATAGAAGGGATTATCAATGCTTAAAATAACGAATGTCAATGTAAAACTAGGAGAAACGGATTATGCAGCCGTTATCTCCAATGAACTCAACATGCCAAAAAGAAATATCAAGGATATTAAAATACTTAGAAAATCCATTGATGCAAGACGCACAAAAGTGCATTTCATCATGAGCTTTGCCTTTTCTTCCAACAACGAAGAGAAGCTGCTCAAAAGACATAAGAAGCTTTCTAGTTATAAGCCCTATGTCTATAACTATCTTCCTCAAACGCAGGATCATGTCGTTGTGGTAGGAAGTGGACCTGCTGGCTTGTTTTGCGCTTATGTTCTTGCTCATGCAGGCAATCAGGTGACAGTGATTGAAAGGGGCAGCAAGATCGAAAAGCGTGTTGATGATGTCGATCGATTAATGCGTGACGGTATTCTTAATGAGAAAGACAATATTGCTTTTGGGGAAGGTGGCGCAGGCACATTCTCGGATGGCAAGCTGACAACGGGGACAAAGAATCCACGGATTCGTTATGTTCTTGATACATTCTTAGCACATGGTGCACCGGCGGAAATTGGCTATGACGCCCTGCCTCATATTGGCACGGACCGTTTAAGAGCAGTGATAATCAATATGCGTAAGGAGCTTGAGAGACTAGGAACAAATTTCATGTTCGATACAAAATTTGTGGATTTCTATGACCAAGATGATAAACATATCACAGTTGTTGAAAATGCAGAGGGAAAACAGGAAATTGTTTGTGATGTGCTTGTGCTTGCCTTAGGCCATAGTGCCCGTGATACTTATCGCATGCTTGATCAAAAGCTTGAAATTGTGCCAAAGAGCTTTGCGGTAGGGGTACGTATTGAACAGCTGCAATCAACCATCAACAAGCTGCAATATAAGCAGGATGCTAATTCGCCCTATCTCCAGGCAGCTCCTTATAAGCTTGCCGTGAAGACGAGTGAAGGAAGAGGCGTCTATACGTTCTGTATGTGTCCAGGTGGTGTCGTTGTCCCTTCAACAGAGAAGGATGGCTATCTTTGTGTCAATGGCATGAGCTATTATGCTCGTGATAAGGCCAATGCTAATAGCGCGATTCTTGTACAGGTGAATCCTGAAGACTTTCCAGAAGGCAGTCTAGGTGGTATTACTTTTCAGGAAGACATTGAAAAGAAAGCTTATCAGCTAGGTGGAAATAATCTTAAGGCACCAGTTCAAAAGGTTGCTGATTACTATCAACATAAAAAGAGTGAAGAACTTGGTAAAGTCATCCCAAGCTATATGCCAGGGACTGTTCTAGAAGATATCAATGAAGTTTTCCCTGAATTTATTAATCGTAATTTGAAAGAAGGATTACAGTTAATGAATGAAAGAATACCTGGCTTTATTGATGAGGATACGATTATTACAGCTGTTGAATCACGTTCATCAGCACCTATTCGCATATTGAGAAATCAAGACATGGAAGCAACACGCTTTAACTGGATCTATCCACTAGGAGAAGGGGCTGGCTATAGTGGTGGGATCATGAGTAGTGCTGTTGATGGTATAAGGGGTGCGGAAGCTATTCTTAAAAGAAATGAGGAATGAGTATGAGTCTTATTACATTTAAGAATGTTGTGAAAGAGTATCATATGGGGGAAGCTGTCATCAAGGCTAATGATGGTGTTGATTTTGTCATTGATGAAGGGCAGTTTGTTGTGATTGTTGGAGCAAGTGGTGCTGGCAAGACAACAGTACTCAATATGCTTGGTGGCATGGACCAGCCAACAAGGGGCAAGATTCTTGTGGATGGTGAAAATATTGCAGCTTTCAATGAAAACCAGTTAACAGAATATCGTCGTAATGATATTGGCTTTGTCTTTCAGTTCTATAATCTTGTCATGAATTTAACAGCCTTAGAAAATGTGGAGCTCGCTACGCAGATTTCACAAAAGCCACTTAATCCCCAGGATATCCTCGAACGTGTTGGCCTTGAGGACAGGGCCAATAATTTTCCTTCCCAGTTGTCAGGAGGAGAGCAACAAAGAGTTGCCATTGCCCGTGCTATTGCGAAAAATCCCAAACTGCTTCTTTGTGATGAGCCAACTGGAGCACTTGACTACCAGACTGGCAAAGCCATCTTACAATTGCTGCGGGAGATGTGTGATGATTATCATATGACAGTTGTGGTCATTACACATAATCTAGAGATTGCGAAAATGGCCGATCAGGTTATTCGTCTTAAGAATGGTAAGGTTATTGATCAGTATGTCAATAAGATACCTTTACCAGTCAGCCAGATAGAGTGGTAAGATGAAAAAAACATTATTAAGAAAAGCCCTTAATCGCAGCATTAAGCAATCTTTTGGGCGTTTTCTTTCCATTTTTATGATTATTGCCCTAGGGGCTTCCTTATTTTCTGGCTTGCGCAATACCCCTGCCAGCATGGAAGCAAGTGTCAGCAAAGATGTTAAGGCTGCACATTTTGCAGATCTTACCTATATCGCAACACTAGGCTTTGATCAGGATGATATTGAAGCTATAAAAAAGATAAAAGGTATCAAGAAGGTTGAACCAGGTTATCAGTTTGATGCTTTGTTGCAAGATGGAGCAGGAAAACTTGGCGTCAGTGTACATGCGATTGATCATTATGATAAGAATGTATTAAATGCCCCAACACTTGTCAAAGGGCGTTATGCGAAAGAAGACAATGAAGTCATGATTGATCGCCAGCTTGTCAGCAAGAACATTGCTATAAACAAGACCATCACATTATCCAATGATGATGGCACACAGGATTATAAGATTGTAGGTATTGTTGATGATATAAGATATATCTCAAATGCTGATCGGGGTGTTAATACACTTGGTGATGGGACAAACAAGGGCTTTATTCTCATGACAAACAAGGCAGCAAACACTCTAGCCATGCCTTCAAAGCTTCTTGATTTGCGTAAAAAAGAAACCCTCTATAATACCCTGAGCATTCAGCTTAAAGCCTTGCCGGCGAATATCTTTTCTGAAGACTACAAGGAACAGGTGGCTTTGAAGAATAGCAAGATTCATACGATCCTCACGACGCGTCATGAAGAGCTTTATGATGACTTAAGTAATGATATCGTCAAAAAGCTTAATGATGCCAACAAAGATTATGAAAAAGCAACAACAAGCTACCAAAAGCAGCAAGCTGACTTTAAGAATGGCATTAATGATGCCAAAATCAAACTTCTTCAAGCCAAAATCACCCTCGGCAGCAAAGAAAAAGAATATTATAGCCAAAAGGCCAAGATCAATAAGAATGATCTGAGTTCTACAAAGAAGCTCCAAGAATTATCAAAAACAATGGCTTCCCTACAACAATCACTCCAAAACCAGATGCAAGATCCAGCAGCAATGCAAAATGGTACTGCTTTCGCTTCAATCACAAAGCAGATTGCCATGTTGACACAAAGTATTGGGGCAACAACAATGATTCTTTCAAGCAATCAGGCACTTGAAGAAGCAAAGCTCAAGCTTGATCAGGCGACTAATGATCTAAGTGTTCAGGAGGCAAATCTTGCATTAAAAGAAGTTGAAGGTTCTAAGCAATTGGATGAAGCTTCTATTAAACTGAAGGATGCTAAAAAGCAGCTCGATGAGGCAAAAGGAAAGGTGGATGAAGTCCCTAAAGGTACCATCTATACCTTAAGTGGTGAAGATAATATCGGTCTGGTGAATTATCAGAATAATATTACAGCCATCAAGGCTATTGCCTATGTCTTTCCGCTGATCTTTTTCTTGGTGGCAGCTCTTGTCTCATTAACAGCCATGTATCGTATGGTTGAATCTGAAAGAGAATACAATGGCACGTTAAGAGCGCTAGGTTATAGTAATTATGATGTCATGAAGCAGTATTTACGTTATGCTTTATTGGCTACTTTGCCCGCAAGTTTAATAGGCATACTATTGGGCAATCAATTCTTTGTCCGTATTATTCTCTATCTTTATCACTATATTATGTTTAATATTAATAATTATGTAGTGGTACGAGGCGTTGTAGTGAGCTTGTTGACAATTCTCTTGTCAGTAGGGGTCACAAGTGCTGTCACACTTATTGTCTGTCGACGTGAACTCTTTGAAATGCCAGCTAGCCTGATGCGTCCAAAAGCACCAAAAATGGGCAAGCGAATACTCTTAGAACGCCTACCATTTATATGGCGCAGACTTTCTTTTAATCAAAAAGTGACATTGCGCAATATTTTACGTTATAAAGCGCGCTTCTTTATGAGCATTATTGGTATTGCCGGATGTACTGGACTTATTATTACCGGCTTTGGCATTAAGGACTCAGTTAAAGGGATTGTTGACTTGCAGTATGGTGATGTTTATCAGTATGATGCGATGATTCATTTTAATGAAAAGCGCAACCTCAAAGAAAGCAATAAGCTGATCAAGAGTCTTGAAAAAGAAGGCGTTTCAAAAATGACAATGCTTTCCTCTAGCTATGTTCATATGCTTGCCAACCGTAAGGATCTAGATACGACACTTAATGTTTATGCCTCATCCGATGATCTTTACAACTTTATCAATTTCCAGTCTTTAAGTCATAAGAAACTGACATTGGATGATGAAGGTGTCATCATCACACAAAAAGCAAGCGAACTGACTGGCTTACAAAAAGGTGACCGCTTATATCTCAAGATTGGTGATGAACAATATGAAGTTAAGGTGAGTGGTGTCATGAAGAACTATTATGGCCATCTTTGCTTTATGAGCAAGACACTTTATGAAAAACTGACCCATAAGAGCTTTATGACGAATACTGGATATGTCAATTTTGTCAATAACAATAAGAAGAACAGACACCTTCTTTCAGAACGTCTTACAAAAGATCAGCTCGGTTCAATCGAATATCTCAAAGAGAGTGGTCAAAGCTTTGCGAATCGTCTTTCTTCACTCGATATCGTTATTGCCATCCTTATTATCTTTGCCGGCTTGCTTGACTTTATTGTTCTTTATAATCTCACAACAATCAATATTGAAGAACGCAAACGTGAAATAGCGACAATTAAAGTGCTAGGTTTTAGAAAAAGAGAGTATTACGACTATATCTTTAGAGAAAATAGTCTGCTTTCTTTCGTCGGAGCGATTCTTGGCTTTCTTATTGGCATGGCCATCCATGGCTTTATTATTCATCAGGTGGAATTTGAAGCAACAGTCTTTATTCGTTCCATTCACTTAGTCGTCTTCCTGATTGCCTTTATGATAACCATGTTATTTACATATTTCATTAATCTTTCTATGCGCCATGTTTTAAGACGTGTAGATATGGTTGAATCTCTTAAATCGATCGAATAGGGACATCTCGCGATGTCTCTTTTTTGTATAATCATAAATAAAGAAATATTTGGTCATGAGTTTAGGTTGATGTATGCAGTTACATTACACTCTATATGTAGTAATTGTTTAAAAATCGATACAAAAATACTTAATACGTTCGTAAAATAACAAATTGAAGAAAATATTTTAGATAAAAAGCAAAAATAGTGGAATGTTTGGGTTGACATCTTTTTATCACTAAGTATAATAATGTCATACGAAAAAGGATTTGAGGGGGAATTGTTATGAAATTCAAGAAAGTATTAGCAATTGCCGCATGTGCCTCAATGTTAGTAGGCTGTGGCGGTAATGCAACAAAATCAACAAGCAATGGTACAGTGAAGGCTCCTAAGTTTGGTTTCATTGGTCCATTAACAGGTGATGCTTCACAGTATGGTACTGCCGTAAAGAACGCTTTACAGTTAGCTATTAAGCAGTACAACAGTAAGCATGGTACAAAGATTAAAGCTTATTACTATGATGATAAGGCTGATGCTACTGAAGCTGTCAATGCTTATAACAAGTTAGTCAATGATGATAAGGTAACTGCTGTTCTTTCACCAGTTACAACTGCTTCAGCTATCGCTGTTGCGAAAGCCGCAAGCAAGAATGGAACACCAATCTTAGCTCCATCAGCTTCAGGTGATAGTTTCACAATTGATCCATCTACTAAGAAAGCTTATCCTAATGTATTCAGAATCTGTACAAACGATTCTTATGCAGGTACTTACTTAGCTAAATTATGTAACACAAAATTCCACTATAAGAATGTTGCTGCATTATATAACAAGGAACTTGACTACTCTACAGGCTTATACAATGCCTTCAAGGTTGAATCTAAGAACCAGAATGTCAATGTTGTTTATGCAGGTGCTTATAATGCCAATACAAAAGATTTCTCTACATTCGTTCAGAAAGTAAAGGATTCTAAAGCTGATGCAGTTTATTTACCAGATTACTATGAATCTGTAGTTGCGATTGCTAAACAGTTAAGAGATGCTGGTGTTAATGTTCCATTATTTGGTGCTGACGGCTGGGATGGTATCCTTGACGTTAAGGGTGTTAATGCTGCTAACTTCGAAGATACATATTTCGTTTCAGGCTTCAACAAAGATGCAACAAGCGGTCCTGCAAAGGAATTCGTAGATGCTTATAAAGCTGAATACAATGCTACTCCAAATATGTTCGCTGCCATGGAATATGATGCATTAAATGTTATGATGAAAGTTATCAATGAAGTTAAATCAACAGATTCTAAGAAGATCACTGATGCTTTAGCTAAAGTTGATGTTAAATCTGATGAAGCTGCTTGTGGTGGATTTAAATACAACAAGGATCATAACCCACAGAAAGAAATGTCTGTTGTAACAGTTAAAGCTGGTAAATACGTAACAGTACAATAAGGGTCATTAACTTTATAGGGAGACTTGTTCTCCCTTATTTTTTTAGAAAGGATTGATTTTATGGATTTTATTAATCAGGTCATCAATGGTCTCTCGACGGGATCGATGTACGCACTCGTTGCCATCGGATATACAATCGTATATGGTATTGGTAAAATGATTAACTTTGCCCATGGTGAAATCATCATGGCTTCTGCTTATTTTGCATATGTTGGTATGAGCTTCTTGCATTTACCTGCTCTTGTTGCTGTTTTGCTTTCTATTATTTTAACTGCACTTTTAGGTGTGCTGACAGAAAAAGTTGCCTATAAGCCACTTCGTGGTAAGGGCTCGCTTGAAGTCTTAATTACAGCCATTGGTGTTTCTTATTTATTACAGAATGTTTTCTATATGATCTTTACTTCATCTGGTAGAACATTCCCACAGATTATGCCAAAGGGTGCTATTAATATTGGTGGTCTTTCTATTACTTATATTACAATCATTACTTTGATTATTTCCTTTGTCGCTACAGGCATTCTCCTCTTCTTCATTAATAAAACAAGACTTGGTAAAGCTATGCGTGCCGTTTCTGAAGACCAGGGTGCAGCACAGTTAATGGGTATCAATGTTTCAACAACAATTTCCTTAGCCTTTGCGATTGGTTCAGGCTTAGGTGCACTTGCCGGTGTCATCTATGGTGCAAAATTCTCCATCATCAACCCTTACATTGGTCAGATGCTTGGTATCAAAGCCTTCATCGCTGCCGTTCTTGGTGGAATTGGTTCCATTCCAGGAGCGATGGTTGGTGGCTTACTGATGGGTGTTGCTGAATCATTGACAATTGCTTATATTTCATCTGATTTCTCTGATGCCGTTGTCTTTGGTATCTTGATTCTTGTCTTATTAATTAAACCTGCTGGTATCTTTGGCAGCAATGTAAGAGAGAAGGTGTAAGCTTATGAAGAAAAAACTTATTCGTGAACTCGTTACTGCGCTTGTGCTCGCTGTTGTTGTTTATGCCATCTTTGCGATAGGCTTTGCGACAGGGGCTATTAATAGCTACTGGCAAGGGATCTTAATGCTTGTTGGTATCAATGTGACTTTAGCTGTTTCACTTAACTTGGCAACAGGTTATCTTGGCCAGTTAACACTGGGCCATGCTGGATTTATGGCAGTCGGTGCCTATGTATCGGCCTTACTTTCCATGTATGCGAATTTACCATTTGTTTTAACGCTTGTGATTGGGGCTGTTGCAGCCGGCTTTATTGGCTTATTGATTGGTGTCCCAATCTTACGATTAAAAGGTGACTATCTTTGTATTATCACTTTAGCCTTCAATGAAATTATTCGTGTTATTATCGTTAACCTTTCTATCACTAATGGATCTAAAGGTCTGATTGGTACACCTTCCGATACAACATTCCTTGCTGTCTATTTGGTTGCTGTTATTACTATCTTCGTCGTTTATTCAATTGTACATTCTAGACATGGCCGTGCAATCATCTCTATTCGTGAAGATGAAACAGCAGCTGAATTATCAGGTATCAATATTACTTATTATAAAATTCTAGCTTTCGTTATTTCAGCATTATTTGCCGGTTTAGCTGGTGGTCTTTATTCCCACTATATTGCCATCCTTGTTCCTAAATACTTTGATTACAATAAATCAGTTGAAATTTTAGTAATGGTCGTTCTTGGCGGTATGGGTAATTTACCTGGCTCTATTATTGCTGCTGTTGCCTTAACTATTATTCCTTCATTATTAATTAGTTTCTCACAATATCGTATGCTGATCTATGCCATTGTCTTAATTGCCGCAATGCTTTTAAAGAACAGTGATGCAGGGATTGCATTACGTGCAAAATTACCAAAGTTTAAAAAGAGAGGGGAGGTCGAAGAATAATGAGTTCAAGAAAACCATTACTACAGACAAAAGGCTTAGGAATCCAGTTTGGTGGACTTAAGGCTGTTGATGAATTCAATTTCTCTATTGACAACAACCAGCTCTTTGGTCTTATTGGTCCTAATGGTGCCGGTAAAACAACTATTTTTAACCTTTTAACAGGTGTCTATACGCCAACAAGTGGCCAGATCTTACTTGATGGCAAAGCTATTAACCATTCTTCACCAACTCAGATCACACAGATGGGTGTTGCTCGTACTTTCCAGAACATTCGTTTGTTTAAAGATATGACGGTGCTAGATAATGTCAAGGTAGGCTTACATCATTCCCATCAGTATTCATTACTAGCAAGTATTTTACATACCCCTAGCTATTTCAAAGGGGAAATGGCAATGGATGAAGAAGCCCGCAGCTTACTTCGTGTCTTTGACTTAGAGAAGTTTGCGAATGTTAAAGCAAGCAATCTTCCTTATGGTAAACAGCGTCAGCTTGAAATTGCCCGTGCCCTTGCAACATCACCTCGCTTATTGCTTCTTGATGAACCAGCTGCTGGTATGAACCCAACGGAAACAGCAGAACTCATGGAAACAATTAAGGTTGTCCGTGAGAAATTCTCAGTTGCGATTCTATTAATTGAACATGATATGAAGCTTGTCATGGGTATTTGTGAAAAGATTTGTGTATTGAACTTTGGGACTGTCTTAGCATTCGGTACACCTGATGAAATTAAAAACAATCCAGATGTCATTGCGGCTTATTTGGGCAATGATGCGTAGGAGGTAGATTTATGTTATTGACAGTAAAAGATCTTAATGTGCACTATGGTGTGATTCATGCCATTAAAGATATTAATCTTGAAGTTGAAGAAGGTCAGATTGTGGCCTTGATTGGGGCAAATGGTGCTGGCAAGACTTCAACACTTCATGCCATCAGTTCCTTATTGACTTCAAAAACGGGTGAGATCGTCTTTGATGGACAGGATATCAGCAAGATGCCAGCTCATAAAATCGTTGCTACACATCTTGTGCAGGTGCCTGAAGGAAGACGTATTTTTGCTCAGCTTTCTGTAGAAGATAACCTGGAGATGGGGGCTTTCTTAAGAAATGACAACAAGATTGAAGAAGATATGCAGCATGTCTATGAACTCTTCCCACGTTTATCAGAACGTCGTAAACAGCTTGCAGGAACGCTTTCTGGTGGTGAGCAGCAGATGCTAGCCATGGGACGTGCGCTTATGAACAAACCAAAGCTTCTTCTTCTTGACGAACCTTCAATGGGCTTGTCACCAATTCTTGTTAATGAAATCTTTGATATCATTAAGACAATCAATAAAGAAGAAGGCGTAACAGTACTTCTTGTTGAACAGAATGCGACAAAAGCCTTAAGTATTGCTGATAAGGCATATGTTCTTGAAACAGGAAAGATTACTGTTTCTGGTAATGCTAAGGAAGTAGCAAATAATCCACGTGTTAAAGAAGCCTATTTAGGATAAAGAAGTGCTTAAGCACTTCTTTTTTTCTTAAGAATTCTTAAAAATCTCTTAAACAAAAAATAGCGATAAAATCAGCATAATTTTAATTCCTTAAGAAAACCTTAAGAAAATACTAGACAAATTCTTAAGAATCACTATAATAATGACTGTAGTTTTAAGAAAGAAGGTAACAATTATGGATAGAGAAATCGCTTCAAAATTAAATGTTCTTATTAATGACAAAGTTATGAAACGTAAAGCTATGTTCCTTCCACTATTCGCTATTTCAGCCTTTGGTGTAGTGGGTTATGCAGCTGCTGACCGTGAAGCACCAAAGATTTTATCAAATAAAGTACAAGTATTATATGGTACAAATCTTTCTGCAAAAGATTTTGAAATCACTGATAACAGAGATAAGGCAGAGGATTTAGATGTAAAAATAGATACAACAACATTCGACAAGAAGCAGCTTGGTACATACAATGTAAAGGTTGAGGCTGCAGATCAGTTCAATAATACAACAAGTAAGGTTGTAGAAGTTGAAGTTGTCGATAAAGAAGCACCTGTTATTACACCTAAGAATTCTGGTGGTTATGTTATTGATGTGAATGCAAATGGCAGCAATAAGCTAGAAGATTATATTAAGGCTGTTGATAATGTTGATGGTGATGTTACACCATTCATCACTGCCGACAAAGAACTTGATACAACAAAAGTAGGTGTTCAGACAATCAATGTGACTGCATCTGATAATGCCGGTAATACAACGACAAAAGCATTACAGTTTGCCGTTAGTGATAAGGAAGCGCCAACTGTATCATATAAGAATGGTGATCATGTTACTGTAGCTTATGGCTCACAGTTCAATATTGCTGATTACTTGAATATTGCTGATAACTTGGATACAAATCCTAAGGTAGAAACAGAAGGTAATGTTGATACAAGTGAGGAAGGCACTTATAGCATTAAAGCTAAAGTAAGTGATGCGAATGGTAATAGTGCACAGCCTGTTGCATTAACAGTTGAAGTAAAGGATATTACTGCACCAACAATTACATTAAGTAAGTCAAGTGTTGAATTCTTAGAAGGCAGTGCATTTAATGCTCGTAGCTATTTATCCAATGCATCTGATAACAAAGATGGTGATGTAACAGGTAAGGTACAGATTAATTCTAATGTCAACGCTTCTAAAGCAGGCAGCTATACTGTCACTTATACAGTAAGTGATAATGCCGGTAATAAAGCTTCAAATAACCTCAATGTAACTGTTAAGGCTAAAGCTCAGCCACAATCAGCTAGAGGTGGTGTAAGTGGTGCTAATGCGAATGGTGGAGGCATCATCGGTACAGCAAGAAGCAAACTTGGTGCAGCTTACGTCTTTGGGGCAAGCGGTTCGAATGTCTTTGACTGCTCAGGCTTCACAAGCTATGTTTACAGATCTAATGGTAAATCATTACCTAGAACTGCCGCTGCTCAGTATTCTGCAACATCAAGAGTTTCTTCACCACAGCCAGGTGACTTAGTATTCTTCAGTAATACATATAAACCTGGTATCTCCCATGTAGGTATCTACATTGGTGGTGGTCAGTTCATTCATGCTGCTAATGAAAGAACTGGTGTAACAGTATCTAGCTTGAATTCTGGTTACTATGCATCACACTATGCTGGTGCTGGAAGATAATGACGATGAAGGGTTCTTCGCAAGAGGAACTCTTTTTCTTTGCTTAAGTGATATTAATGTTAGACTTATAAATAACATCATAATTTAGAATAAAAGAAAAACATTTCGATATATTTAGTAATAAGAAAAATATCTTGACATGCTCATAAATGCATGTTAGTATCTAGTAAACTTAAGAGCAGGAGATAACGTTAGTAAACGCAAGTAAAGAGAGCCGGGAGTGGTGGAAGCCTGGTATTGACGCACTTTCAAATGGACCTGTGAGGGCAAAGGGGAAAAGCAATGAGTATCCTTTGACGGTTGTCGCCGTTATATGACAAGAATGTGATAGCATTCCCCAAAGAACCAAAAGGTGGTATAGCAGACTTATACATCTGTCCTTTTATAGGATAGATGTTTTTTGTTTATTGGGGAGATAAACAGGAGGACGCAGAAATGAAACGATGGTGGAGCTTACGTTAGTACTTATTTGAAAAACAATGAATATGATGAAAAGTTGAGGAAAAGAAATATGAAATCATTTAAAGCATTATTATCAGTTGCATTAGTAAGTTCTATGTTAGTAGGTTGTGGAAGTGGAACATCTTCTAATACAAAGAAGGTTGGTATTATTCAGTTAGTTGATCATACATCTCTTAATACAATCAAGAAAGCCTTTGATGGGGAAATGAAGAAACTTGGCTATAAAGATGGTGACAATATCGAATATACATTCAAGAATGGTCAGGGTGACAGCAACACCCTTGCTTCAATCGCTAATGACTTCCAGGGCAAGAATATGGATGCTGTTGTAGCCATTGCAACACCTGCCGCACAGGCAGTCGCAAAGCTTGCCAATAAGACACCAATTATTTTCTCGGCAGTCAGTGATCCAGTAGGAGCAAAGCTGACAAGCTCACTAACAAAGCCAGACAAGAATATGACAGGTACAAGTGATGAAGTCCAGGTCAATCAGATTATTGATAAAGCCTTAGAAGTACAGCCTGATATGAAAACAATCGGTTTACTTTATAATAAGGGCGAAACAAATTCAGTAACAAATATCAAGAATGTGAAAGCATATTTAGCTAAGAAAGGCATCAAGAGCGAAGAAGCAACAGTTGCTTCAGTCAATGAAGTTCAGTCCGCTGTCAATGCTTTGGCAAGCAAATGTGATGCCATCTTCTCACCAAATGATAATACAGTCGCTTCAGCAATGAGCGTTGCCGGCGTGGCAGCGGCCAAGGCAAAGATTCCTTACTATGTTGGTGCTGATTCAATGGTAAAAGATGGTGGCTTGCTGACAGTTGGTATCGATTATGAAGAACTAGGTAAAGAAACAGCACGTATGACAGATAAAGTTCTTAAAGGAAAGAAAGTTGCTGATTTACCAGTTAAAGTTTACAAGTCAAACTTAAATATCTATGTCAACAAGAAAACTGCTGAACAGGATGGCATCAAGCTTCCTGATAGCATCACTAAAGATAAGAAATATATCGAAATGTAGTTATAAATAAAGGGGTAATTGAAAATGAATCTTACTGTTATATTAGGGGCTTTAGAACTAGGGGCCATCTTCTCTATTCTATCGCTAGGACTCTATATATCCTTTAAGGTCCTAGATATCCCTGATCTTACCGTTGATGGATCTTTTACAACAGGATGTGCTGTTTCAGCTATTGTCACAGTTGCCAGCTCACCAGCTCTAGGTCTACTACTTGCCTTTGTCGCTGGGGCATTGGCTGGTCTTGTGACAGGCTTGTTGATCACAAAGCTTAAAATCAATGCCATCTTAGCAGGAATCCTGACACAAACAGCACTCTATTCTATCAATCTAAGAATCATGGATGGCAAACCTAATATCTCACTTCTTGATTCAAAGACGATCTTTACCAATATCAATCAGATAACAAGCTATGGAACACTTATATTATTGTTTATCTTTGTGATTGTCATTGTATTACTCTTAAATTATTTCTTAAGGACACAGCTTGGCCTAGCCCTAAGAGCATGCGGGGATAATGAAGATATGGTTAGAGCAAGCTCAATTGATACTGATAAAATGAAACTGATAGGCTTGTCACTCGCAAATGGCCTTGTTGGTTTATCAGGAGCCCTCTATACCCAGCAACAAACGTATTCTGATATTACAGCTGGTATTGGGATGATGGTCATTGGTCTTGCTTCAATCATTATTGGAACAACATTCATCAAGAATGAAAAAGTGCTTGTCTCACTTATCGCAACTGTAGTAGGAGCTATTTTCTACCGCTTCGTTCTCACATTTGCCTTGCAGGTTGGTATTACATCTGGTGACTTAAAGCTGCTTTCAGCTGTCATTGTCGTTATTGCCATCAGCTCTACAAAATTGAAACTAAGGGGGAAGAAAAATGCTAGAAGTTAAAGATTTAAGTGTCATCTTTAATCAGGGCACAGTTAACGAAAAACAAGCCATTAAGCATTTAAACCTGACTTTAAATGATGGGGATTTTGTAACGATTATTGGTTCTAATGGGGCAGGTAAGTCAACTCTATTTGGTGCCATATCTGGCGATGTTCCAATAACAGAAGGGCAAGTCTTTCTTGATGGCGCCGATCTTACAAATCAAAGAGAATATGTCCGAGCAAGAAACATTGGACGATTATTCCAAGATCCATTAAGAGGAACAGCGCCACATATGACTATTGAAGAAAACCTGGCATTAAGTTATTCAAGGGGCAAGCATTATTCATTAAGACCTTATTCTAAAAAGGATCGTACTGTTTTCAAGGAAGCACTTGAACGCTTGAATCTAGGCTTAGAAGACCGTTTGAATACAAAGGTAGGAACCCTCTCAGGCGGACAGCGTCAGGCCCTTACTCTCTTGATGGCCACACTTGTCACACCAAAGCTCTTGCTTCTTGATGAACATACAGCTGCACTTGATCCAGCTACAAGTGATAAAGTCCTAAAGCTTTCGCAAAAGATTGTTGAAGAAAATCACTTAACAACCATGATGATCACTCATAATATGGAAGATGCTTTAAAATATGGTAACCGTATTCTGATGATGAATAATGGTGAGATTATTGCTGATATCAATGCAGAGGATAAAAAGACAATGAAAGTTGAAGATCTTGTACGTAAATTTACGGATGTATCTGAAGCTAATGATAGAATGCTTTTAAGGGGATGATGATCTCCTTTTTTTCATAATATAAAAAGAAGATAATTATACTTGTAAGCGATTACAATGAGTGATATTCTTAAGGTAGAAAGAAGGAAGAAATCCTTCTAATAAGAAAGATATTCATAATCATCAAATGGCATAATAAGTCTTTATTGTTTTTATCACATGTTTGATTATCTCATGACGAAAAGCCAAAGTATTAAGTCTAGACTTTACAGCCAGAGTAAAGCTGCACAAAGCATAATAGAATTTCAATCGGACGTACGAAGTAGTCCATAAAGTAAGTATTGGAATGAAAAGCTTCAAGAGTCTATTGAAGATGATATTTGAATATCTTTTCTTTTTAAATAGGAGACGATTAAATGTCGTCTCCGTTTTTATTGATATTTGTATGCTTTTAAAGCATACAAATATGATAAACTAATAATGAGGTGATAGGGCATGGAAATAAGAGTTTTACAGTACTTTTTAGCCATTGCAAGAGAAGAGACAATTGTTGGGGCTGCTGAAGCACTGCATATTACGCAACCAACTTTATCAAGACAGATGAAGGACTTAGAAGACGAGTTAGGAAAGAAGCTGTTTGTTCGAAGCAACAAGAAGATTACTTTAACGGATGAGGGCATGCTTTTAAGACAAAGAGCTGAAGAAATTGTGAGTCTTGTCCATAAGACAGAACTAGAAATTACTTCATTGGATTCCTTGATAAGTGGCAATATCTACATTGGATCTGGTGAATCACGCAGCCTAAAAGTCATCATAAAAACAATGAAAAAGATGCAGAGTAGATATACAAATGTGAAATTCAATCTCTATAGTGGCAATGCTGATGATGTCATTGATAAACTGGATAATGGTCTTATAGATTTTGCCTTAATCACTGAACATCCAAAACTGTCTGAATATAATCATTTGCGATTGCCTCTCAGTCATCAATGGGTTGTAATGATGAAAAAAGATGACAGTCTTTCTCATAAAGAGAGCATCACATTTGAAGATATCAAAAATCAACCACTCATTGTATCCAAAGAATTTCAACGACTCACTGATCTCACCCAATGGTTTCATAATGATCTTGACAGTCTCAATATTATTTCATCATATACGCTTTTATATAATGCTTCCTTAATGGTGGAAGAAGGACTTGGATATGCCATATGCTTCGATAAACTCATTAACACAACGGGTAATTCCTTACTGACATACAGACCACTTGCACCATCAGTTAATGTAGAAAACTATTTTATCTGGAAAAAACATCAAGTACTAACTAAAGCATCACAATGCTTTTTAGATCTTGTTCAGGAAACAATCAAAGAAACGACATAATAAGAGCTTTCCTTTTCATTAGGAAAGCCTTTTTGTTGTTATATATGCCTGCAAAGCATATATAACAACAAAATATAGGTATTTGATATTTAAATGGAGTTACTATAAACTGACTGCGAAGGAAAGATTAGCACGATGACTTATTAAGAGAAGATATGTGGTTTGTAGCAACATTACTAGCAATTGTTCTAATCAAAAGGACAATGCAAGTGATGCTTCTTTGGTGGAGTTAGATTGATAGCTTAAGTGTTGTCAATCTAGAAGAGGTCAAAAAGATTATAAGGCTTATTAGTGATAGAAAGAAAGACTATGAATGAGCTAGAAATGTTGGAGGAGATTATTATGAGGAAGCTATTGTTATTTTTATTAGTTAGCTTTATTGTCCTAGGCTGTGAAGATCATCAATCTTTGATAAAGCATAATAATGAAAAACAAAGTACATTTTCTAAGCAAAAATATTCAAGGAGGGATAACATGACAGTTAAGATTGTTATGACAATCAATAATAAAGATTTCGTTATTTCATTAAAACAAAACAAAGCAACAAATGCCCTGATAAAACAATTACCCTTAACAATGACAATGAAAGATTTAAATGGTAATGAAAAATATCATTATATTCAAAAGCATTTACCTACTGAAACAGAGTTTATAGAAAAAATAGAAGCAGGAGACTTCATGCTGTTTGGCGATAATTGCCTGGTGTTATTTTATAAGAGCTTTTCAACGCAATATTCCTATACAAAGCTAGGAAGAATTGAAGATGTAGAAGGCTATTTAAAAGTTATTAATCAAAGCTCTGATATAAATATAAGTTTGCATCAATAAAGAGGAGGGTAAGAAGATGGAAGTTATTGAACAAAAATATCTAACAGGGGAAAGAGCCTTATTTAAGAGTCAGAACATCAGAGTAAAAAATTCTATTTTTGCGGATGGGGAATCACCATTAAAAGAGAGTCAGAATATTGAAGTTCAAGGCAGTATTTTTAAGTGGAAATACCCATTATGGTATTGTCATGATATAAAAGTTAAAGATTCAACATTATTAGAAACAGCTCGTTCAGGTATCTGGTATACCCACAACATTGATATAAAGGATAGTACAATTGAAGCACCGAAAACATTCAGACGTTCTTCGCACATTCATCTTAATAATGTCAATCTGCCTTTAGCACAGGAAACATTATGGAATTGCCATGACATTCATTTAAACAATGTAACAGCTAGAGGTGATTATTTTGGCTTTAATAGTGAACATATAAGAATCAATCATTTTCGTTTAACGGGGAACTACTGTTTTGATGGTGGTAAGGATATTGAAGTTCATAATGCACATTTGGTTTCAAAAGATGCTTTCTGGAATACGAAGAATGTTACTGTATATGATTCAACGATTATTGGTGAGTATTTAGGCTGGAATGCTGAGAATTTGACATTTGTGAATTGTACAATAGAAAGCTTACAGGGACTTTGCTATATCAAGAATGTGAAATTGGTGAATTGCAAACTGATCAATACAACACTTGCTTTTGAATATTGTGAAAACATTGATGCCGATATTCAGTCCCATGTTGATAGTATTATGAATCCTATTTCAGGCACTATAAAAGCAAAGAGTATTGGAGAGGTTATTGTCGAGGAAGATAAAGTTAACCCTGAACAAACACAAATTATCACAACAGAAAGTATTGCACTTAATACACATCATGCTGACCTTAGAAATATGCCTCAAATGAGTAAGAATTAATGTAGCTACAGACATTATGAAAAACCATGAATGATTAAGGAGCAAACAATCATGTACGATTTTGATAAAGACATAAACAGAAGACATACAAACTCACTCAAATGGGATGTAAAAGAAAACGAGCTTCCGATGTGGGTTGCTGACATGGACTTCGAAACAGCACCTGAGATTATTGAAGCACTGCATAAAAGAGTGAATCATGGTATTTTTGGCTATAATACTGTACCTGATACCTATTTTCAAAGCATCCAAATGTGGTGGGAGAAATATCATCATTTTAAAATGAAGAAAGAATGGATGATGTTTTGTACAGGTGTAGTGCCAGCCATTTCATCCATTGTTAGAAAAGTCACAACTGTTGGAGAAAATGTTCTTATTCAATCACCAGTCTATAATATTTTCTATAATTCTATTCTTAATAACGGCCGACATGTTTTATCAAGTGATCTTGTATATGATGGTAAAGCATATCATATTGACTTTGGAGATTTAGAAAAGAAACTTGCCTTACCTCAAACAACATTAATGATTTTATGTAATCCGCATAATCCTATTGGCAAGATATGGGACAAAGAAACCTTAGAAAGAATTGGTGCATTATGTCATAAGCATCATGTTCTTGTATTATCGGATGAGATTCATTGTGATATCACTGCACCACAAGAAGAGTATATTCCTTTTGCGAGTGTCTCAAAGATCAATCAGGAGATCAGCATGACTTGTATCGCTCCAACAAAGGCTTTCAATATTGCTGGCTTACAAACTTCCTGTATTGTTGTCCCAAATGCAGTTCTAAGACATAAGGTGAATCGTGGCATCAATACAGATGAGGTTGCTGAAGCGAATAGCTTTGCGATTAGTGCATCCATTGCTGCTTTTCAAAAAGGAAGAGAATGGCTGATGGAGTTAAGAACATATATTGAGCACAATAAACAAAAGTCTGTTGCCTATATAAATGAACATATTCCAGAGCTCTATGTTGTCCCTTCCAAGGCGACTTATCTTCTATGGGTGGATTGTTCAAAAGTCTGTTCAGATAGTATTATGTTTGTTGATTATATACGCAAGGAAACAGGCTTATATGTAAGTGATGGACAGGAATATGGTGAAAATGGTAAGCAGTTTATAAGGATTAATGTTGCCTGTCCATACCAAAGAATGATGGATGGGTTAGAGAGATTAAATGAGGGTATAAAGAGTTTTCAAAGGAAGTAGTCTTATAGAATTCTCATTTGTAGCTTTAATGCAAGAGATATATGTTGATTTATCAAATTGTTGACAAAATTGTTTATGTTGATTACGTAGTTGATACAAGACAGGAATATGAATGGCTCATTGTATAAAGTGTTCGTTTTAACCTATATTAATTATTTGCAGCTTTAATAAATGCTGCATTTTTATTTAGGATTGTTTATTTTATATCTGATAATAAAAAATAGCGGTTTTACCGCTATAAGTAATATTGCTGGAAATATTGTAAACGAATGAGATCATAGATAGCCATCAACTGGTAATTAAAATCAACAGAATCAAATTTACCAGGTAAGACAAGAACACGTTCTTTTTCACTTAATGGCTCGTTTAAGAATTTCTTGTTCTGAGTCAGAAGCAATGACTTTGCACGCTCTACATGGAGATCCACCATATATTGTTTCATATGATTATAAGCACGTCCTGTTCCGCTGACAATAATCGCAACATCATCTTCATTCAGTTCAATAGGATTATAATGATGGAATTGATAGAATGGTTTACCAAAAGTAATCATATCTGTCTGAAGTTCAATCGCTAGGGAAATAGGATAGAGTGCCCCAAAGATAAAGATTCTCTTGGCATGATAGAAGGCAGAACAGATATCACTGACAATGGCAGCCATCTCATCTTCACTTACTGTCATATCAAGCTTTCTTAAGAACTGTATTGGCTTGACATCAATCAGACGTACACGTATTTGATTAAGGCGTATCTGGTAATCATTATAGAGCTTAAGTTTAAATTCCTCATAGTCATCAAAGCCGAAAGCACCCATAAATTGCTGTAACTCTAGTCGTTTAAAAGGCCCCTGTTCTAGAAAGGCTGCTTCATCCATGTTCTCGATTTCAAGATAATGGGCGACAATGAAATTACCAATTTTATAATAGGAATCATTAAATAATGTTCCATCCAAGTATGTCAGAATTCTACTCAGCAACAAGTTCTGATTCACATTTGTCATAAAAAATCACTCTCCATATAATGTTATTGTAACATATCATGAGATTGCAATGAAAATGTTTTCAATTTTATGAAAAAGAAATTATAATGGGCTTATGAGAATTAGAAGATTTCATCTGAATCAGATCAGATATAATAAAACGGAATATAGTGCATCACTTAAGGCATCAATACTGAGAATTGGTTTTTCTTTGCCTATTCGTGCATCTTTACAAGATGATAAGCTTATTTGTCTAGATGGACATAAGCGTTTAAGTGCTTTAGAAGATATTTTGAAAGAAAATCCTGACTATAAGCGAGGAGACTATGTCTATGTGGAAATCATGGATAATGGTGATAGCCGCTCCAATGATAGCTGGAGAAGGAGGAATTTACATTAGTGAAAGCAAGTGAAATTCTGATATTGAATGGCATGGGCACAAAGAAACAGGTCAAGAAGCTGATCAAGAAGAAACTGGTGCTATTAGATGGAAGGGTATTAGAGGAAGACAGGGAAGTTGAAGGACAGCTATATTATCAAGAACAAGCTCTTGATATGCATCCCTTGAAATATATCATGTTGCATAAACCAACAGGCTATCTTTCTGCCAATAAGGATGAACATGAAAAAACAATCATGGATCTATTACCTTATAAAGATCTATCCATGATAGGCAGGCTTGATCGTGATACATCAGGATTAATGCTTCTAACGAATGAAAAGAGACTTGCGAAAAGACTGATTTTACCTCAATATCATATTGAACGTACTTATGAGTTCACCTGTCTTAAACCACTAACATCAAATGATTTACAATGCTTTGAGGAAGGCATTATTATTGATGGAAATATCAAGACGGAAAAAGTGAAACTAAGACTTGCTTCAAGTCAATCTGGAGAAATCACCTTACATGAAGGAAAGTATCATGAAATAAGAAAGATGTTTTTAAGCTGTCATAATGGTATTAAGACACTTCATCGGATAAGTTATGGAGGTATTAGGCTTGATATACAAGAGGGCAGCTATCGAGAACTTACAATAGAAGAAATCAATCAGCTTCATAGGCTGGTAGAAAATAAGGAGGATTACTAATGTCTGTATTAGATGAGAATATACCGGTATTTCATTATTTTGAACAACTCACACAAATACCACATGGGTCATATAACGAAAAAGAACTCGCAAACTATCTTGAAGCATTCGCAAAGAAACATCATTTAGAATATAAACGTGATGAGATGGATAATGTTGTTATCTATCAAAAAGCAAGTCAAGGCTATGAAGAGAAGGAACCAATAATGCTGCAGGCACATATGGATATGGTCTGTGCTAAGGCTCCTTCAAGTAAACATAATTTTGCATCTGATCCTTTAGAATTGCATATCGAGAATGGCTGGCTTTATGCCAATCATACAACATTAGGGGCAGATGATGGTATGGGTGTTGCCTTGATGCTTGCTTTGATGGATGATGAAAATGTCAAACATCCTGATTTAGTATGTGTCTTTACTGTTCAGGAAGAAGCTGGACTTTATGGTGCAGCTGGTATTGATCCACAATGGCTTAAGGCCCATCGTATGATTTCTTTGGATGGTGAAACTTTTGGCGAGACTACAATTTCTTCATGTGGTGGTCGTGATGTCATTTTGACAAAGCCGCTCAGGCGTGTAGCCAATCATCATGATGTTTACAAGTTGACTGTCAAAGGCTTAAGAGGTGGTCATAGTGGGGATGCTATTAACCAGGAACGAGCAAATGCGAATGTTTTAATGGGACGTATTTTACAGCATCTCATGGCTAAAGGTATTAAATATCATTTAGTTGATATAAAAGGTGGTGAAAAGCCAAATGCCATTCCTGTTTATGCAACATGTCTTATTGCCACCGATACAGATATCACGGATGAAGTCATTAACTTCTTTACAACAGTTAAAGAAGAATATCAATTCAGTGATGAAGAGATTTTTGTAGAAGTAGAAAATGCTATTTCGGATTATGCCTATAGCCGGGAAGATACTTGGAATATTGTCAATGCGATTTTCTTGGCACCAAGAAGTGTACAAGCCTATTCTCCTAAGATTGATCATCTTCCTGAATATTCATTGAATCTTGGCGTTGTCTATATTGAAAATGATGAATTAACACTGTTCTGGTCATTAAGAGGAACATTAAAGAGTGAACGTGATTATATGTCTAATCAATTGGCTTCTTTATCAGCATTATTAGACTTTGAAATGACATCCGGTGGGGAACATGAAGGCTGGAGCTATGATCCTGATTCACCTTTAAGAGATGCTTTTGAAAAAGCCTTCCATGATATGTTTGATGTTGATATGCGTGAGATTGCGACGCATGGTGGCTTGGAAACAGGTATTTTTAAAGGCTATGATCCAACCATGGATATTGTCACATTTGGTGCTACTGCCCTCGATATTCATACAGAAAATGAACATATGAATCTTTCTTCTCTCAAAGATGCCTATCGCTTCTTATCTTACTTTTTAGGAACATTATAACATGAAATGTCATATTGCGAATAAGTGTGGAGGCTGTGATTATATCAATCAGGGATATCAAGCCTCCCTAGAATACAAAAACCAATATATTAAAGAACTCTTCCGGGAATTTAAAGTGAAAATTCATCCAATTCAACATATGGATGATCCTTATGGCTATCGCAACAAAGTCATTGTTGCTTTCAATAAAGACTATAGCTATGGACTCTATCAGGAAGGGACACATAAGATCATTCCTTATGAACATTGCTTATTGCATAATGAGATAGAAGATGGCATGATCAAAAAGATAGCACAACTTTTCAAAAGATATCATGTGCCTATTTATGATATCAGAAGGCATACAGGAGAAATCAGACATGTTGTTCTTCGTTATGCCAAAAATACCGAACAATATATGGTTACGATAGTATCATCATCAGAAAGGTTTAAAGGCAGTAAGAATTTTGCGAAAGAACTTACAAAAGCCTATCCACAAATTAAAACAATCGTTCTTAATACAAATAAGCGTGATACTGTCGTAGTCTTAGGTAACCGTGAACAGGTATTATATGGTAAGGGATTTATTGTGGATGAATTATGTGGTCTAACATTCAAAATTTCCAGCAAGTCTTTCTATCAGATCAATCATGATCAGTGTGAAGCGCTCTATGCCAAGGGATTATCTCTCATGCATCTTCAAAAAGATGATGTTGTCTTAGATACCTATTGTGGTATTGGTACAATAGGCATGATTGCAGCAAAGGATGTTGAAAGAGTTATTGGTGTTGAGAAAAACAAAGATGCTATATTGGATGCCAATATCAATAAAAAAGCCAATAACCTACAAAATATCACCTTCATCAATGCAGATGCAACGGAGTATATGAAAGAAGCAAGTCTTGAGAAGATGTATGTTGATAAGATAATCATGGATCCTCCTCGAACAGGCAGCACAAAGGCATTCATTCAAGCTGCTTGTCAAATGCAGCCAAGTGAAATTCTCTATATTTCCTGTGGACCAGAAACACAGGTAAGAGATCTTAAGCTTTTTAAGAAATATGGTTATACTTTTAAGGAAGTCTTTCCTTTTGACATGTTTCCATTTACAAAACACGTCGAGACGGTAGTATTGATGTCAAGGAAAGACACATAAGGTCGCTGAAAGTGCCGTGTTTCCGGGCTTTTCGGGCATCTGACCGTCAACGGCAGAAGCCGGATCAGGCCGTAAAAACCGCTTT
>Ga0256404_1002659_pt1 | contig 38845 bp, 30 predicted proteins | sample RumenRJG_01DNA_FD_185990 | JGI IMG/M metagenome (GOLD analysis project Ga0256404, IMG submission 185990) | Bovine rumen microbial communities from Lethbridge, Alberta, Canada - RJG_01 | ecosystem: Host-associated > Mammals > Digestive system > Stomach > Rumen | place: Canada: Alberta | collected...
TAATGACTAATAAAGTATAAATACGTGATAATACCATTTGCAATTTTTTATATTTTTTCAGTGCAGAAATATTATGCAACTTTATATACCGTTCGATCAAAATGAAAAAGCCGTTCCACCCCCCCCCAGACCGTCCGAAAACGGCTTTATCAGCAGTCTCCATCATTTTCATGCCTGCCTCCTTTTTCCATTTAGTTACCAAATTTAGCAAAAAAATAAGCCTCAAAAAATGATTTTTTGACAGCTTAGTAAAATACTTAGTTTTTAGTTAGTAATGCGGTATCATCTTGATACCATTTCCATTACTTTTTTATAACCAAACACATTAAGAGATCTTTTTATATTGTATCCCGTGCATAAAAGCGCAAATTCACCTGTGACTTTTTTCATGCCTCTCAGCAGGAAGAAAGCCCCACCCATAGCTCTTTTAATTGTACCAAAAGGATGCTCTGAAAGACATTTCCTATTTTCCGTTTTATGTCGGTCAATAAGCAGGTGAAAGCTTACTATCTTCCTGTGCTCATAATGACCATGTCTTTCTTTACAAATCTCCGCATCACTCTTTTTTCCCTGCTCTTTAAGCCAAGGTCTGCATGGTTTCTCAAGCGTGTCTTTATTGAAATCTATTTCCTTCCACGCGCCACTGCCGGTTATGCACTTATTCCGATAAGGACATTTTTTACAGGCCAGCCTGTTGTAATACCTTATGTCTCCGTTTTTCTTTATTGATTTCTGGCGAAGTATATTTCCGGCAGGACAATAAATAAGGTTGCGCTCAGCATCTCTCTCGAAGTATCCCTCGGCAGCTCTCGCTAACATTTCTTCGTCAGTACGCTTTGGTTCATCCTCACTTGTATTGTCACGAACAAACTCCTTTTTGTCTTTCACTTTGACATCTTCTATGACATCTTTATATACATCAGGAACAATTCCCGCCTGTATGCACTTCTTTAATTCTTCCGGCTTCGTACTTTCAGGTTTTACATCATTGCTTTTTTTATATGCCGTTTCCAAGTCAAAACCATCGGAAGCATCGTCGTCCGGTATAACATTCGGTATTATTCCGTTCTCAAGGCAGGCCACCATGTCATCATTTTCTATATAGCCTTTATCAGCTGTCAGTTCCAATATTTTATCAGGGTTCTGGTCTTTCAAAGGCTTTGCGGTATTTAGGAGCTGACCATGATCTGTAGCACTGTTTGTCATCTCAAAATTAGTTATGAGATGAGTTTCCGAGTCAACCGCGGTCTGTGGATTAAAGCCTACTCCAAAACCATTTTTATTCTTCATAAGTCTCGAATCAGGATCTGTTAATGATTTCTGACTTTCTCCTGACTTTTCAAGCTCATCACGATAGCTCTCATAAAGCGCCTTACGTTCTTCTATAGACTTCAGCTTCTCATCCAGTTCTTCTTTCGTAAGCTTCTTTGGATCAATCAGTCCGCTTTCTTCAAGTTCTTCGTCATCAAGAATCTTATCCTGCTCAAGCAAGTCCTTTCCCTGATTAGCAAGTCTCTGAAGCCTGTCATCAAGCTTTGACATCGTGAAGTTACGGTCCTTTGAATTCGAGGCTTGTATCTTACTGCCATCAATAGAGACATAGCCTCTCGTTTCAACATCGCTCACCTTATCAACATACTCTCTGAATAGTTTTGTAAGCGATTCTATGTTATTTTTGCGAAAATCCGCTATGGTCCTGAAATCAGGCTCAAGTCCCTGCATAAGCCAGCTAAATACAATACTGTCTTTGCATGAATAAGCCAGCTTTCTTGAAGACCTTATTCCAACACTATATCCATAGAGAAATAGCTTGAACATCGATTTTGGGTCATACTGTGGACGTCCTGTCTTAGCGACTTCCTTTATATTATATCCAGAGATGTCCAGCTCATCTATGAATTTATCAATAACACGAGCTATGCTGTGATCATCTACTATATCATCGAAATCCAGCATCTGACTGCATCTGGTATACAAGTTTTTCTTGACATATGGCATAACTAATAACCTCGAAAATATAATTTAATGCTGCATTTATTATACCACATTTATACAGAAAAGTCAGTATTTTCAAGGCCTTTTTGATTATTTTATTCAGCTATAATGTCACTTATTTATTAGTTGTACAATCATATCAGCTAACGATTTACTAAAATTTTTCCTGGCTAATAGATGCCATGGATATATTTACAATTATTTACATCAGCCTTTTACTAAATCAGGGTTTTCGGACAGTCTCCCCCAAACAATATAATGCCATGAAGCCCCATGCCATACGCCTGTCAAAATAAATACAATCGCAAGGTTTAAGTAAACATGTTTCCTGTTCCCACCAAGAGGTATATAAACGTAATCTTTAAACCACGAGGACAGAGAGATATGCCATCTCCTCCAAAATTCCGATATACTGCTTGATGTATATGGAATGTTAAAGTTCTCAAGGAAATGAAATCCAAACATTCTTCCTAATCCAATTGCCATATCGCTATAGCCTGAAAAATCAAAATATATCTGTAGCATATAAGCGATTGCCCCCACCCAGGCAATCGCTACAGTATTCTGATCAACTCCTGCGTTCCAAATACTATCTACCATGGCACCCATTGTATTAGCTATAAGTATTTTCTTTGAAAAGCCCAGTACGAACCTTTTAGCACCTTCAGAGAAATCAGATATAGACACTGTCCTATAATCAATTTCTTTTGCTATATCAACATACCGTACTATAGGGCCAGCTATCAATTGTGGGAATAATGCTATATACAGAGCCACTTTCAGTATGTTTTTCTGAGCATGAGCCTTATGTTTATACACATCAATAACATAAGACAAGCCTTGAAATGTAAAAAAAGAAATCCCGATAGGTAACGCAATTTCTTTCTCAGGAATGGATACATTTCCAATTCTATTGATCGCGTCAATTGTAAAATTAAAGTACTTAAAGTAAAATAAGAGTCCAAGGTTAGCAATTATACTAATAACTAAGCAAGCACGACGAACAACCTTATCACTCAAATTATCAATCAATATAGCGCCTGCATAATTAATGCCTATACTGAAAAGAATTAGCCAAAGATAATTAAACTGCGCCCAGCAAAAGAAAAACAGGCTGACAACGAGCAGCCATATGTTCCTTCCCTTTGCGCTCATCAAATAATATCCGATTAATGTCACCGGTAAAAACACAAACAAAAAATGACCGAGCTGAAAACCATATTAAAGCTCTCCTTAGTTTATTACATTGTATTATGTTATATAATGTATTATTTTCTATAGATCTTGCATAGGTAATATTTGCTTGTTAATAGGAAATGACTTTATACAACATTCGCCGCATCTTTAACTAACGACTTGGATGTAAGATACTCATTTACATCAATTCCAACTGTATCGCATGCATCAGCCGCAGATATTCCTTGTCTCTTCATCGTTGATTCTACCAACCTTATAATAGTCTTTGCCTCTGTTTCCTTTTCCGCTGCATCAATTTCAGGTTTCATTAATGTATTAAAAGCCTCACACATATCCGGTTCCTCCTTTATCTCCTTAAACACACTTATATTCTGCTCCATTGTTACCTGGAGAAGAGAATCAGCATGTTCCTTATCATCTTTGTCTTTCAGTTCACTTGCTGCTATTATAAGCTTTCTACACAAGTCTTTACTCAGATTATTTGTCAATGACCTAAGCCAAATATTATCATCATCCTGAAGTAATGACGTTACAACAATTTGTGTAGGAAAAATGGTGTAACCTCCTGATATATAATATACACCTTTGTATTTTTCTTCAACATTACAACCTTTATCGGCAAACCAGTTGATCAACTTTACCGGTTTCCCATCCCGAACAAGAGATACCGTAATATCATCAAACTTCCTGCTATCCGCCTTGGGAGACGCAGCTTTGTAAAGACATGCGTATCCAACAAGCTTAGCATACTCATCAATTCCCAATTCATCTTTTGGGGATTTGAATTCAAAAATATTATACTTTCTGAATAATTTTCCAATAACATTTTCTATTTCTAATCCCGATTCTTTCTCAATAACCATCAAGTCAAGCATGATAGGCTTAGAGTTAAGATTTAATTCCGACTGAAATACGAGTTGCTCTTTATGTGACTTAAGTCCAAGTTCCATGCAAACACAAAACGCTGGGTGCCACTGAATTTTTTCTAACTCACTCATTATGTATTTCTCCTCATTGTTAATTTATATTTATCCTACTTTAGTATAGCACACTCCGCTATAGCTGTCAATCTTTATAATTAGGTGAAATATCAGTGGACTCATAGTTTTGTCAAGTATTTAAGAAAACACAAAGCCCCAGATTTCTCAGGGGCTTTGTTAAGCTTTATATAGATCAGAGTTTAAATTTCTTTACTACCGAGTCGAGGTCGTCGGCTATTACCTGCTGGTCATGGGACATGTCGGAAACCTGGGTGACAGTTCCGGAAACCTCTTCTACGGAGCTAAGGACGTTAGAACTGATATTCGCGGTATCCTGTGAGGATTCGGCGATGTTCTGGATTGCGAGAGATACCTGACGCATGATCTCCTGAACGCTGTCGGACATTTCCGCAACCTTCTTGGAAATACTTGCGAAATATTCCGCGTCTTTGCCATACTGGCTGGCTGTTTCAGTAAAGGTGCCATAATCAGGCATAACCGTATCTGTGACAAATGAGAGCAGGCCCTTTGAATTTCCTGAGAGATCCGAGAAGGCGCTCTGGACCTGATTTACGGTATCCTGAATATTCTTTACGGCGGTAGATGTATCATTCGCGAGCTTTCCAATTTCACTCGCTACAACAGCGAAGCCCTTGCCTGCCTCACCGGCTCTTGCGGCCTCAATTGAGGCGTTGAGTGAGAGAAGATTTATCTGCTCGGCGATTCCGGCGATAACATCCGCCATCTGTCCTATGCTTTCCACAACCTTAGAATTTTCTATACTGTTGCTGAGCTCTGTCTCAAACTGGGTTGAAAGGTTCTTTGCCGATTCAATTGCGGTGCGGGCCTGGGCTTCAATATCAGCCGCCCGTTTCTTGATTTCTTCAGCCGCCTTAACCGATGCCTCTGTCTCTTCAGCAAGTGAATCCATGGAAGATGTAACCTGCTCAGCCGAAGCGTTAACCTCTTCTGTAGCAGCGGATGAGGATGTGGTCGCCTCATTTATATCGGACATATACTTTCTGATATCTTCAAACTTCTGATTTAACTCACCAGAAGCCTGCTCAAGTTCAACACTAGAAGAGGACATCTTCTCCGCGTGTTCGGAGATATTTTCTATCATATGTCTGTTGCTTGTGTACATCTCATTCAGGGCGGAACTCATCTTGCCAATCTCATCCTTCGACTTAACCTGAAGCTTAGGTATGGTAAGGTCTCCCTTCGCAAGTCCGTCGGAGAACTGCTGAACTGACTTTACGCCTTTTGAAATTCCATTTACCTGTATAATTACAATAATAGTCGCGGCCGCTACAGCAATAACGCAAACTATCATAAGAATAATTGACATTCGGTAAATAGGCTCTCTCAGCTCATCTGTCTGGATTTTAACCATGAGCTTCCAGTTAAGGTCAGGAACCGTTTCATAGTAAAGGTTATAAGTCTTGCCGCCTTCGGTGAAACTTGTCTGACCCTCACTATTAGCGAGCACCGCTTTCGCCGCATTCGCGAATGATGTGTTTGAATCCTCAGTAATCTTTACGGCGTTCGTGATATTGTCATCACTTGTGCCTGCTATATAGGTTCCGTCATCAGAAGCAAGAACGGCTGTCCCCGTCTGTCCTACCTTTACATTACTGATTATTTCGGAGATGGTCTTCATTGAAATATCAATTGTGACACAGCCAACGAAATTTTTATCCCTGTCATACATAGGCGATGAAAATGTGACCATCATTATCTTCGCTACGGAATCATAGTAAGGCTTTGTCATATAAGCCTCGCCCGATTTTCCGTTCTTGGCGTTAAGGTACCATTCCTCATTATTATAAGGACCATTTTCCTCGGCATAATTATAAGAAACCTGAAGTGTCCCGCTCGAATCACGTGCCGCGAATGGGCAGGTGTACTGGGTACTCTTGTCGTAGGCATAATCCTCGAACCAGATACCGCCGCCATTTGCCGAATCCTCGCCCTCAAGAGATGTTGTTACAATGCTTGCAAGCTGTTCAATAGGGAGACCCGCATAGGCATTCTGTACCTGTGACGCAAGAGACTTACACTCGGCTTCCATAGGTTTTAACTCAAGCAGAACCGGTTGGAATTTGACTCAATGGTCGCGTCCATCGTCTCATTTATCTGTGAGTTAATGGTTATTGAACTGGAATACGCCGCAATGATCATGAGAATTACAAGTGCGGCCGCAATGACTGGGACTAACGTTGCCAACATTCGTGAGCGTATACTTTTAAATCCCATAAGCTTTCTCCTTTCCGGACTGAGTCCGAAAGCAGTAACCTTTAATGTTTTTAAGAGTGCCTACACGTTCAGTATAAACTAAGTGCTCACGAAATGTCAAGCGAAATTATTGCCATTTTAATACAGTTTCTAACATCTCTGCCGTATTGAGGACGCCGTAGGCAAAACCCTTTCTTACAAGCTCATCCGGGACGAATTCATCGTACTTTTCAAAGTCGGGAACTTCCTTCGGATAGACCAGTTCAAGCGGATCAAACTTCTTTGCGGCTTCCTCTTTTACAATGCGGAAAAATTCTTCCTTCGAAGCCTTCATGGTAAACTGCATATAGTAAGGTCTTGCCGGAGAGAGGCCCTTTAAGCCGAGACGGTTTGCGCATTTTATTTTTAAAAAGCGCTCAAGGGCAAGGAATGAGTAAGTTCCAAGCCACGGGAAGAGAGCCCACATATTTCCGCCTAAGTTAATAAGGGGATTCTCTGTTAAATGTGCCTCACGAGCCTGCCCCCTTGCGATATTTAACCTGCCCACGGCATTTTTCATTAAATATGGGTACATATTATCTTCTTCAAGGACCCGCTTCATTCTTTTCACAATTTTCGTATTGAGGTCACCGGGAACATCGCCAAAATAAGCCGGAACTATGCCTTTTACCATGGTGCAGTATACAAGGTGACGCTTCCTGTCGACATCCTCGACAACCCATACATGGCCGCCTATAGCTATTTTATCTCCCGGTGGCGGCGGAGCGCAGAGGGTGCCAATTTCCTCAGACTCACTCCTTACGGTGTACTCTTCATTTTCAGCAAAAACCGCGTAAAATTTATAATCATTGATTACCCGCTCACCGGCAAGCCCCGCTATCAGGCCGCCCCGTTCGGTCTGCTCTATATGGTCTATATCAATAAGATGCCTTAAGAGCACCTTATAGTCATCGGTTGAAATTCTGTAAAAAACTGACAGGGGCAGCACGTGGCCCGCAAGTTCAGCGGGTGTCATCTCACCAAGGCTTGCGAGAGTGCTCATGGTCTGGTGGTAGAGAAGGCTGTAGGGAAGGCGGTCAAGCCTTGGGGGCTCAACCCATTTTTCCTCTAAATAAATCTGCACAAGAGCGATAGCCTGAATTAACTTCCATGGCACGCTCTCGGGCATCATGGCACGCGGCATAACCGGGTCCTCGCGGATTACAAACCACATCTCGGGCGGCAGATTCCGTCTTCCGGTCCTGCCCATCCTCTGCAAAAATGATGAAACGGTAAAGGGGGCGTCTATCTGGAAGGCCCTTTCAAGCCTGCCGATATCAATTCCAAGTTCAAGGGTTGCCGTGGTCACGGTTGTTATGGCTGTATCCTCATCCTTCATCGCTTCCTCAGCCGATTCACGAATTGATGTCGAAAGATTTCCGTGGTGAATCATAAAACGGTCAGGCTCATCATTTGCCTCACAATACTGCCTCAGGGTACTTGTGACAGTTTCTGACTCCTCGCGAGAATTACAAAATACCAGACATTTCTTCCCTCTTGTATGCTCAAATATATAGGCCATGCCCGGGTCGGCCGAGGCGGGCGCTTTATCGGTAGGGGCCGATAGTTCAGGGAGAGGTTTATTATTTTCATCCACCGCGTCTCCCGCTTCAGGGCCTCTTGTAAAGAAATGCTCTACTGAAATGCGCCACTTCTGCGGAATATTCGGGATATTCGGAATTATTGTTTTGCGCCCACTCCCCGCAGCCAGGAATTTTCCTGCCTTAACCGGATCGCCTATGGTGGCTGAAAGACCTATACGTCTCGGGTAAACTCCTGTAATGCCTGCAAGTCTCTCAAGAAGGCAGAGTGTCTGTCCTCCCCTGTCACCTCGCATGAGGGAATGTAATTCATCAATAACAATAAATCTTACATCCCCGAATAATTTATTCACCAGGGAATGCCGTCTTAATAAAATGGCTTCAAGAGACTCGGGGGTTATCTGAAGAATCCCTGCCGGATGCTCCGTTAATTTTTTCTTTTTTGACTGTGACACATCGCCGTGCCACCTGGTTACAGGAATATCGCAACGTGACGCTATTTCGGTAATTCTGTCATACTGGTCATTTATCAGGGCCTTCATAGGCGCTATATAAATAACTCCGACCGATGTCGGCGGGTCCTCAGATAAGAGGGTCACTATAGGAAAAAAGGCCGCTTCCGTCTTACCTGAGGCTGTCGAGGCAGTAATCAGTACATTTTCATCGGAATTAAATATAGCGTCTCCCGCCGCCGTCTGCACGGCTCTGAGGTTTTCCCATCCATTTTCATAAATATAATCCTGAATAAATGGGGCATATCTGTCGAAAATATCTATCATAAATCCTTACTCCGTTATACAGTCATTTTCGATATCATTATAACGCTCTTTGATATTTTAGTAAAGTTCTTGGTAATGTTAGCTGTCTTCCGGAATCGTTTCCAACTTAATAATATAAAATATCCTTAAGTGTTTTTCGAATCAGGCTAACAGACTTTTATTCACCTGTCTAACTTTTGTAATATGAAAGTTATATTTTATTCTACGGTCTCTATATCGCTACTATAGGTTGTAGGATATAAATGTTAACTTTTACGAAAGGAAATAAGATGAACAAAAGGCAGAAAAAATCCATCGACAAAATGGTATCTTCAAGACTTAAGGAAATGAGGATATCATCGGGAATGTCGCAGTTACAGGTGGCTATGAAAATAGGTTACTCAGAGTCTTCGATATCAAGCTTTGAGCATGGTTCAAGGCTGCCATCCGTAGAGCAGCTTGTTATACTCGCCAGATTATATAACACCACGCCAAATTACCTGACAGGCTTTGACGACAAGGATACCCTTGACCTGTCTAAGGCCCTGCCGGCCCAGGCCGAGTACCTTAGAAAACAGTATGACACTTTTCTCTCAGATAACACCGATGCTTATAATCATAATGTTATGAGACGTAAGCCACCTAAGAGAAGCTGAATAGCTATACGAAATTTGAGGGACGCATATCATTATTGCGCCCCTCCTTGGCACTAAAGCTTCTCTGCCTCTTCTATCGCAAGCACCACAGCCTTTGCCTTATTGCGGCACTCGTTGAACTCATTTTCAGGGATGCTGTCAGCCACAATTCCGGCCCCGCTTCTGACAAATACCTTGCCCTTCTTCTTTACAGCAAAGCGGATCGCGATGCACACATCCATATTTCCGGTAAAATCAAGGTAGCCTATAGCGCCACCGTAGATACCTCGCCTGTCTCCCTCATATTTATCAATAAGCTCGGCCGCTCGTATCTTAGGAGCGCCTGAGAGAGTTCCCGCCGGTAGAACCGCGTCTATAGCGTCAACCGCGTCCTTATTCTTCGCGATAGTTCCCTTTACCTCGGAGCCTATATGCATAACCTGTGAAAATCTCTCGATTTCCATATATTTTTCAACCTCGACGGAACCAAATTCGCATATTTTACCGAGATCGTTTCTACCGAGATCGACGAGCATGTTGTGCTCAGCCCTCTCCTTCTCATCTGCAAGAAGCCCCTTTTCTAATTCCCTATCATCAGCATCCGTGCGTCCTCTTGGCCTTGTTCCCGCAAGCGGAAATGTCCTGATGTCGCCATCCGTTAATTTAACCAACGTCTCAGGTGAAGCGCCTGCCATTTCTATATCGTCACCGTGAAAATAGAACATATATGGCGAAGGGTTAGTCGTTCTTAAAACCCTGTATGTATCAAGTAGGCTTCCGCTAAAGTCCGCTTCCATAGGATTAGAAAATACAAGTTGAAATATATCACCTTCCTTTATATTTTCTTTTATTTTATTTACCCTGTCACAATATTCTTTTTCATTAAATCCTAATTTAAATTCCGATAATAATTTTCCTTTTTCAATTGTCTTTTCCGCTCCGTCTCGAATTAACTTTTCCATTTCGTCAAGCTCTAAAATAGCCTTTTCATAGCTCTTTTCTATATCACCGGTTTCCACATTCGCAATTAAAATAATTTTCTGACTTACATTATCAAAGCATATTAATTTATCAAAAAGCATCAGGTCCACATCCCTGAAATCATAAGGATTTGCGGGAGCGGGCTCTAGCTTCTTTTCTCCGTACCTTATATAATCATAGGCGAAATACCCGACCAAGCCTCCCGTAAAAGGCGGAAAGTCAGCTAATTTCGGTGATTTATTTTTATTAATTATTTCTCTTATAAATGTACCCGGATGGTCGACAGTAAATTCCTTATTTTCACTCCCTGTAACGCTCATTTTATGATCTACACACGAGAGCTGAAGCTTAGGCTCATAGCCTAGGAAGGTATATCGTCCCGTTCTCCTGTCCTTCTCAACAGACTCAAGTATAAAGCAGTGCCGAGATACAGCAAGCATCTGCTTAAGCACATTAACAGGAGTCTTGATATCTGACAATATTTCCCTCTTCACAGGGATTAGAGTATAATCCCCTGTATTTGCGATCCTCTTAACTTCCTCTAAACCATTATCCATCATAAATCCCTCCAAATCAAAAGTGGTAAAGGCCTGTCCTTTACCACTTTAACATAATGACTTGTCCTTGTCAATCAGTAATTATACCTCATTATCATCGACCTTGTCGGGAAGAGGAGGGGTGAATCAAAGTAAACGCAAAGAATCAGATAGATCATCAGGATTACCGTTCCCTTCACGACTCCCAGCTTAAGGAAAATTATGGTCGTAATTGTTGACAGCAGCAATTGCGCTATAAGGGGAATGAGTAATAGGTAAATTCCTCTCAATCCACTTACTCCTCTCACTCTCACAGGCCAGATACAGTCATAAGGAATACCAAGGCCAAACCCTCCCGAAGATATGATTGACGAAAGGACGAGAAAAATAAACGCAGCCAGATTTGCAAACAAAATATATATAAGGATTCCCCCAAACCATTTCCTACGGCTTCCCACCCGTAAGAGTACCCGGGCAGCCGAATTGTGCAGCTCTTCATATGGAAAAAGCGCCGTATAAAGCGATGTCAATAAGTAATAAGTAAACCATGGCGCCGGAAAGTTGATATTGTCTGCATGAAACATAGAAGCCGGATATTCTCCCTTAAAAAATCCAACATATATATCCGCAAAGGATGGCTTTCTGTGAAATATTGTCCGGCTGTAGGTATTAAAATACATTATTTCAATAGCTATAAAAGCAATAAAGATGATATTCATTGCGTATCGTTTGATTATGCCACGCTTCACATTAAATCTTATCATAATCCGCTCCACCTGTAATTTTTATTTTGGTAAATTGCAATAATACTTACAAAGCAAATAATCAGATAAACTAACATTCCCGCAAAGGTTCTTGTGAAATTGTATGTATTCTCGAAATAATAATAATCAAAATCAAGCAGATTGTTATATATCATAATATTCCGGAAAGGAATTTCACTAATTGATATAGCTGCAAATCCCATAAAATAATAAATCTCACATCTGTATATTTTAAACATTATATATAACAAGGTTGCCGTGAATAATCTTATAAATATCAAGACTACCATAAGAGCGACTATTACAGCGCCGTTTTCATACGTCATTCCGTTGGTTTTAAAGACAAAGTAGCTGTTTGCTACATTCCAATTAAATAATTCCTTATTTCGACAAATAAAGGCTGCCCCGACAAACAAAGAAATGATAATTATGGCAATCCTGACTACAAAATAGCCTATATACCTGCTATAGACTTCATCATAGCTTTTATTACGAATGAAGCTATGGTAGCCGTCTAGATACGCGCCATCAAGCGCCATAGTTACTATAAAAGGAAAGAGCGCAAAAGGAACAAACCTTGTAGGGGTCATGAATGACTTTACGTAATCAATAACGCACGGCAAGCCGAAAGTTCTTATCTTACCATTTACCAGAAAACCTAGAATAACAGCCACAAGGCATATAATATCGCTTATAATTACTCTTCTCTTGATCATCTTATCATAAAACATCTTTTTACAGGATAGAGTCCATCAACCAGGAAAAATGTCGGCCCCTTTTCCTTACCGATATTTTTCCAGGCCTCATCAGTGAAATTCACGTTCTTATACATAGTATAGTCAAGAAAGCAGGTCTTCGTCTCTCCCGACGTAAGCTCCATATTTAACGGAGGCTTCTCTTCCAGTTCTGCTAACTGCATATTAAGCGCATTGTGAAAGTGACTGTCTGACTCAATATGGACATTGTATGGGTAAAAGGTTACGTCAACATCCCCTGTGTTTGTGAAACAAGCCTTAATACTTACCGCCTTCATAGACTTAAGATCTTCTTCATAATAATACTTAGACTTAAGCTCGTTCTCCGGTATTATTCTTGCCGACAAGACTCTCATCTCAATATTATTTTCAACGATATCAGTATCACCTGATTTTACATTAACTATTTCTGGTTTAGGGTACTTATTGTTAACATATACAATCCTTACAATACACATTAAAGTGACTATTATAACAGTTATTATGATATAAATTTTTTTACTTTGCTTCCTCATGTAATTTTCCATCTTCCATTTTTAAAAAGATATCAGATATTCCCTGTAATTCTTCCTTATCGTGACTCGTAACAATTACAAGCGCTCCGTGCGCCTTCTCCTCCTTTATAACTTCATTTAATACATCGATACTGCGAGAATCAAGAGCGTTAGTTGGTTCATCAAGAAGAATTATATGAGGATGTTCCATAACAGCCGCTATAATGCCTAATTTCTGCTTCATCCCAAGCGAGTAAGATCGTACATGCTTGCGTGACCTTGGATCAAGGCTGAAGCGCTCCATATAAGCGGATATTTCCTCATCACCGATTTCATTCTTAATTTCAGCCAGCAGCTTCAGATTGTCATATCCGCTCATACTGTTTATCATGCCAGGTGTATTTATTAAGGCTCCGATGCTCTCAGGGAAGTCTCGGTCCTTAAAGAGCATTGCGCCATCCGCCTGTACACTTCCCGCCGTTGGCTTCGTCAATCCGGCTATGATAGATAGCAGCATAGACTTACCGCTACCGTTTCTTCCCTGCAAGCCATAAATTTTATTGTCTATAAATCTATATGAAACATTATCAATTATCTTCTCATGTTTTATTATCAAGGATACATTCTTTAACTCAATCACTATTCTTTCTTCCTTTCACTGACACAAGTATAAATATAAGGCATAACGCTATAGCGCCGGAAAGCCAGACCAATATATTCACAGGAGTTGTTCCATATACTCCGGGGCACAAGGTCTTTGCGGTGTTTAATACCGTTACTGTCGGATCTACAGTAATAAATCCTGCATATGACAGAGCAAATGGAAGGAGCACATGTACGAATGGCAGCTTTGAAAAATACGACAGTAATGATGCAAATACTGCTATACCTCCTCCCACAACAAAATCAAAGAGTAGATATAGGAAAAGATATAATCCGTAGTTTTCAAAATACATATTAAATCCGGCATCCATCACCCACACTCCAAAGCCTGAAATAGTCTCCGGATTTTGGAAAGGTAGTGCCAGTAAGCTCATCAAGATGCTCGCTGCCATTGGTATTACTATAGATAGTCCACCTGCAATAAATGACACAAGGAGCCACGTGCCGTAATATTCTCCCTTTTTAGTACGTATCAGGAACTGTTTTGCGGCTCCGCCTACTCTTTCGTAATAAAAATCCATGGAACCGGCAAGTGAGGCTAGTAACGGCGCTATCATATAGAACGCAAAGCTTTGTACCGGGTACATAGAAGCTCCAAGCCAGTGATATGCTACAATTTCGGTATACCCATTTTCATTTGGCTGAATCACTTTAAAAACATCCGAAAAGCTGTACCATACAGCAAATATCAGGCCAATAACAACAGAGAGTATAAAGAATCGTCCTTTAAGTACCCTCGTTAGTTCTCGCTTAAACAAAGTCTTCATGTCAATAAATTTCATATTCTATTATATCATACTTTAAGGTAAATGTGAATAAGGTATTTAATGTTTCATAGAATAAAATGGAAAAATTCAAAAAGATCCCTATATAGATATAACGTCATATATGGGGATCTTTCTTAGACACACTATAATTTTGAAATTGTAATTACTTAATGTTGATAAGCAATTACATCCTGTTTATAATAGTACTTTAAATAATCTTCAGACGATGTTACAGAAACGCCAAAGTTAACCTCAAATGTATCCCCTAATCCAGCCTTTCCTCCTGCATTTACTGTCGATGTCTGCTTGCCGGTCTTATAAAAATCACCGTTAATAACGTATTGAATTTGATATTCGTTTATTAGCCACGATTTCACTGAGCCTGAAAACAAGTAACAAGTATTTCCATATTGGCGAACCAACTCCGTATCATAAATTGACTTTATACCCCACCAATTTCCACATTGGCTTGTCTCGCAATAGAACTCTAATCTAGGATGATAGTAAGATAAAACATCCAGTGTTACAGATAACACTCTTATGGTGCGTGCTCTTCTTATAGAATTTATTGAGTTAACTGCTATATTTTCTCCAAATAAAGTTCTATACGCTTCGAAGTAGCTAACACCTTTATCTCTGGCAAGTTTAGTTGCCGCCTACGATTCCGTCATGGGCGCACTTACCTCTACGTTATCGCCATTCAACGAAATAACGCTTTTGTTATTAAGCTCCGCAGCTTCGGCTTTATATGGGCAAATAAACATAATTAATGTCATAATACCTATAGTCCGAAGCAGTCTTAAACCGATCGATTTTTTCATCATACGTCTTCTCCTTTAAATTGCAGTGTTCTCTTATGCATTCCAATAGTAAATAACATAATTCCAGCAATCCACCAAGAACCACAAATCAAAATCTGGTATAATGGCTGTGTAAAGCCATTCCAATATATTGTAGCTTCTCCTTCAGAATGAAATGATAGTACTCTAGAGACTGTCACCATCAATCTTGCGGTAAAAGGCCCTATAAAAATGCATATGAAACCGATAATAAAGTAAATGTTTATCTTGCTCTTCTTCATTATACAACTAATCGCCCAAATACTTTATGAGCTTACTTAGTCCTCCTTTCCTTAAAGTATGCAGTTACTGTAACTCGTTGAATTCAACAAATTCATAGTATCATACAATATACAGAAAGTCAATAGAACTAAATGGAAAATTATTTTTTCTATTTACTGCAAATTGTGTCTCTTTTATGAAAATTGATGTCAGCGTATGAGAATATATTATCCTCGTACTTCATACTCAAAAGCCGGGCAGAAATTGTTCTGTCCGGCATTTATAGGTTATAATACCCGGCTCATAAGCCTTGTGTGTAGATTACAGTTCATTTAATAATGCAGGTATGTTCTTTTGTTTTTGGTAAATAATTAACTCCCACTAATAGCAGATTATCCTTATAATCTCGTAAAGTCATCGGATAATCTTATCTCTAATCTGATTAATTGCTGCACTTGCGTTCATATCCCATTTAAGTTCTACAATCATGGGCGGCTTATTTAAGCGCTTCCTTCTTGGGATACTTAAATTAATCATAACATAGCGGTTAGGAATTCAATTACCGGTATAACTTCTATATCTACACCATTTCTTTCTATGTCCTTTTTCTCCTCGTAGGTAACGATGATAAATCGCGTTGCTTCAGAGAAATTCTTCGATAAATTAACCAGTCCATCAACCTCCCGGAATTCAGCCGGTCCTTCTATAGACCAGGCTACCTGAATAGCTGTTGAGGTTTCAGGCACAAAAAAGTCTATGTCTGTTCCCGTCTTTGAACTTTTCAACGTAAAGAAATTATCGCCATATTTTCTCTTAAGCTTCAGAGCCACAATATTCTCAAGCAACGACGATTTTTTATCTAACAGGAACAGATTTAAAATACCATTATCATAAAAATAATACTTTTGCACACTCTCGCGTTCCGAGAATTTAGCGAAATAATTTTGTACGCCAAAAAGAAGGTATCCTTCCTTTGCGTAATTCATATACGAGGCTACCGCGTCATTACTGATCTTTACGCCGGCTGAGACTACGCTGTCACGTAGTCTGTTATAGCTTATCTCATTTCTGACTGCTTCAGCTGCCTTTTTCACAACCAGTTCCATAGCCTTTGTATTTCTAATACCATATCGCGCGCAAATATCGCCAAGAAGGATTTTCTGATATACATTCGATACATAGTTTCTCTTATCTTCGAAACGCAACGCCTCAGGAAAACCACCATATGAAAGGTATTCGTCTAACAGGTTCTTTATCTTTGCCTTACCGCGATTCGTATATCTGCTTTCATCAGAGCTGTCTATATCATTCGCCCTTATATATTCCGTGAAAGAATAGGTATACACTTCCTTTGTCATATATCTGGCGCCCAGCTTCGCTTCCATTTCCTTGCTAAGCATAGTCGCATTGCTTCCTGTAATATAAACATGCTCGTCAAAATCCGCAAGTCTCCTTGCGAATTTTTCCCACCCTTCGACATTCTGAATCTCATCAAAGAAATAGTAAGGCTTGTCATTAGTTAATTCGGCTGCTGTCTCCTCGATGTCAGCGAAATCATTAATATTGAACTCCGATAGACGTTCATCCTCGAAATTTATATAAATGATCCGCTTATAATCTACACCTGACTTCACCAGATCAAGAACCTTTGAATGCAGTAAGGTAGACTTGCCCGCCCGCCTTATTCCGGTCACAATATAATTGGCATTTGGCTCAAAGCTATAGTCTCTTTTTACTATTTCCTTTCTCTTAATCAGTCCGTGCGTATTGTAAATTATAGTCTTAAGCGTTTCATGATTCATGGCTTGGCATCCTCCTTTGCAAAACTTTCGAGTATACTATACCATATTTCCGCAAATTTGTCTACTATATATTTATAAGTTCAACATAAAAGCTAAAAAGTCAAGGTAAAGTAAAAATCCCCTCAAACAATTTTGAGGAGATTTTAATCAGCATCACAATATTCAGTTACTTTCTGAAATCTTTTTAACAGTTTCTTTTAAGAGCAGCCTCGTTGGCATTACAATATTTACCTTACGGTTTTTATCCTTCATGCTGTCCGGGTCATTTATTAGCTTGAGAATTTCCGTCACAGCACGGCATCCTCGCTCGTTAACGTCCTGATAAACCGTTGTAAGGCGAGGCTTATGGATATCGCCTTCGAATATTCCATCAAATCCCGTTATCGTAAGATCATCCGGAATTTTATAACCATGATCTTCAAAATACATCATAGCCTCAAGGGCCATCAAATCCGACCCGAAGCATATGGCGGTGCATCCGTAAAAATCATTCTTACGCCACCTATGCCACTGCTTGCGGCGCACTGTCTGGTTGAATTTGAGGCTCTCATACCAGTCTGCTGATATAGGTAGTCCCGCTTCCTTTAGCGCGTCCTTATAGCCTTCGAGGCGGCTTAAATCGACATACATTACACCATTTTCATTTATCCGCTCAAACTGCATTAGCGATAAAAACCCGATTTTTGTATGTCCCTCATTTATGAGGTAATTCACCATCGCTTTTTCGCCGCCGTAGTCATCCAGTCCGACATTTACATAATTCGTGTCATTTACAGCGAAATAGGTATCTATCGAAACAATCGGCGTTGAGAGGTTATTTCTAAGGCGATAATATCCCTGTCTTTTGGCGCCAAGAAGAATAATTCCGTCTACCATCCAGGCCTTCGCCATTTTAAGGCATTCATCTATATTCGGATTTGAATAGAGCATTAGAAAAAATCCGTTCTGCTGTACAGCCGTCTCAACAGAATTTACTATAGATGCCACGAACGGATCGGTAATGATATTTTTCCTGTCCGAATTATTATAGGCTAAAATGAGCGCGATTATGCGGGAACGTTTATGCCCTAACATCTCCGCGCCCATATTTGATACATAATTATTTTCACCAAGGACTTTTCTTACCCGATCGAGCGTGTCAGGCGAAACCTTCTTTGTTCTCCCATGGAGAACATTTGAAACCGTTGTCGGACTTACATCCGCAAGCTTCGCTATTTCCTTGATTGTTATCATTTAACCCTTGACAGCTCCTTCTACCATGCCCTTCATGATCTGCTTCTGCGCGAAGAGGAATACTATTATCATAGGTAATATGGCAAGCAAGGCGGCCGTGAGAATGAGGTCCCACTGCTTTACATAAGAACCTACGAAGGCCTGAACAGCGACAGGAAGTGTTTTAACCTTACCGTTCTGTCCTAACATAAGTGATGGAAGAAGGTAATCGTTCCATATCCACATGCCGTTAAGAATGGTTACTGTAGTAATTACAGGCTTAAGGAGAGGGAAAATAATTTTGAAAAATGTTCCCTCAGGTGAGCATCCATCAATAGCTGCCGCCTCTTCAAGGCTGTATGGAATTCCCTTAATAAAACCGGTCAAAATAAATACCGTCATGGCGCCACCGAAGCCAAGGTAGGCGAATACAATTCCCGGCACTGAGTGGAGCATGGAAATTCCTACAAATTTTCCTACATCCCTGAATGTAGAAATAAGTGGAAGCATAACAACCTGAAATGGGATAATCATTGACGCGATAAATACCATATAAATCGCGTAGGCCCATTTCTTTTTATTATTTCTTGAAATAACCCACGCAGCCATGGCTCCAAAAAGGGCAAGTAAAATAAGCGAAATAACCGTAATTAAAGCCGAAGTTCCGAAGGCGTACCAGAACTGGAAATTCGAGTTATTTACAACGCGGTCAAGGTTTGTCGTAAGCTGCTTAAATGAAGCTCCCAAAAATCCGATAGGGCTTGAAACTATATCAGCCTGCTTCTTGAAGGAGTTGAGCACGACGAGGTAAAACGGGAATAAAATATATACAGCTATAATTACTCCCAGAATGGTAAGAAGTATCGATTTAACTTTGCTTTCTTTACTCATTACAGCTCGACCTCCTTCTTATTTGACATGTTAACCTGGATAAGTGAAACTATCGCAAGTATAATGAAGAAAAGTACCGCCTTAGCCTGAGCCTGAGCGTAATTATTTCTCGCTATCGCAGTATTGTAAATATTAAGCGCCAACATCTGGGTTCCGTTTGAAAGGTAAGAACCAAGGAAGTTCTGAACGCTGCCTGCGCCATTTGTAAGGGCAAGGTTTACGTCGAACTGCTTAAAAGCGTTTGTAAGTACAAGGAAGTTACAAATTGTAATTGTTGAGGCCATCATAGGCATTTTAACCTGGAAAAGTGTCTGCGAAGCGTTCGCTCCGTCTATTTCCGCGGCCTCGAGCACGTCCTTAGGAATCTGGGTAAGTCCGGTTATATAAATGAGCATTATATAACCGCCGTACTGCCAGAGATAAACAAGAACTATAGCGAACATCGCCGATCCTGTCTGCGAAAGAAGCGACGTTTTTGTCATATTAATAAGAACATTGTTAAATACGAACTGCCAGATATATCCGAGTACGATACCTCCGATAAGGTTTGGCAGGAAAAATGAGGCTCTGAAAAATGCTGTGCCTCTGATTTTTGATGTACATAAAAGGGCAAGTAAAAACGCTACGACATTTATAAGTATCATATTTAAAAATACGAATAAAAATGTCATAAGCACTGACCAGATAAATGCCGGGTCCTTGAACATATTCGCGTAATTTTTAAATCCGACATTATTAGCGAGCTTAACGCCGTTCCAATCCGTAAATGAATATCCGATACCGAGAATTAACGGAATAATTACTGTAATTATAAATGTAAATAAAAGTGGGAAGAGGAAAATAACATATACAATTGTCCTGTGGTGCTTCAAGGTAGGTATCAGGTAGAGGCCGATCAAGAAGGCAATAATGCCGCCAAATAACATCGCGCCTCTGCCGGCGAACCCATTTTTCATAAAGTCGCAAATGAGCGCCGAGATTATTAGGTCCGCTCCCGCAATCAGCAATAATATCGACATCGGTTTATTGCCCTGCTTTATAGTCCTCATAAGCATACCTTCTTTCTTGAAAGAGATTGCGGGCGGTAAAAGCCGCCCGCCGGTTATTCCAAATTATTAGTTATTTCACTATTTCAGGCTGTCTCAATTTGGATACTCCCGCCATTAAAGTTGCGCTTCGCGCAAGGCGGGAGCTACGAGGCAGCCTTTCAGGCTGTCTCAGTTTGAATAATACTGCTTGCAAACCTGCTCGATTGTTGATGTAAATGTATCAGCATCCTTGATATTGCCTGAAGCGTAGTCCTGATATACTACACCAAGAGCGTTCTGAGCAAGGCCTTCCTTGTTGTCAAGCCAATGCCAGGCGCTTGTCTTTCCGGCCTTTGTATAATCGGAAATGGTCTCAGCGAAAGGATCGCTTGCGACATATGTGCAGGACTTGAATGGGCTTATGAAGCCTGCCTTCTCAACGAGGATCTTCTGTCCTGCGTCTCCTGCGCACCACTGAAGGAACTTCTCGGCTTCAGCTGTGTTGTCGTTCTGGAATACTGCCCACCATGAAGGTGAATTTGTCTGGATAGTATCTATGCCATCCTGGAAAGCGTATGGAAGCATACCAACCTTGAAGTCGCCGGCTGCGTCATAGGCTTCCTTGTCATCATTTGTCATTGTAGCTCCGATCCATGATCCCTGGGTTACAAACGCGTACTTGCCTGACGCGAAGTTAAGGATCTGCTGATCGTATGTACCTGAAACAAGAAGTGATGGATCTGAGTACTGGTTGAAGAGGCCAATCATCTCAGCGTATGGCTTAAATCTTGTCTCATCAATCTCGCCACCGTTGTTATTTAACTTATCAGCGTAAGTGGTATCATCTCTCGCGAGGCCTGCGTCCTCATAGATACCGAAGAGGTGGTTACCTGTTGACCAGTAAAGGTTTGTAGCCTCTGCGCAATAGCCGATAACAGCTGTAAGTCCGAGCTCGTCCTTCTTGCTGTCAAGAGTCTCAAATGCGCTCTTCATGGAGTCAGGTCCCGTGATAGAAGCAGGATCGATTCCGGCCTTAGAAAGGATGTCAGCGTTATAAGCAAGGCCTATAGCCTCTGTTGTATACGGGAAGCCGATAACCTTGCCGTCCGCGTCCTTGTAAGCAGCATCTGTATCGCTTACCCAGGCCTGATCGCTCATATCTGCGAGCATTCCGGTCCAGTTAGAGAAATCAGCTGAACCACCGCATACGAAGATATCCGGCATGTTATCTGACTGATAGTAGCCCTTAAGTGTACCCTGAATATCAACACCACCACCCATGGACTCGATCTGAACATCAACTCCGGTCTCATCCTTATAAGCCTGGGCAAGCTCCTTCAACTGGGCGTCAACCTCGATCTTACCATTTACAAGACGAAGTGAACCGCCTGATGAGCTGCTTCCGGTTGAAGTCGTTGCGCTGCTTGCGGCCTGGCTTGTAGTGCTACCTGATGTGTTAGTTCCGCTAGTGCTTGTGCTGCTTGATGAGCCGCCGCATCCTGCAAGCATCATAGCAGCCATAGTACCTGTAAGTACTACCGATAATACCTTTTTCCTCATAGTTTTGCTCCTTTGTATGTACCGGGTCGATGTATCCGCATCAGCTCCGGTTCCCATCTACTACAATTCCGATAATAGCACGGTTTGGATCAAATGTCAAGTACTTTTTGTGCTTTTTGCACAATTTTATATATTTTCCCGATTTGTTTTTGGGTGGTGTTGCGAAACACTAGATTTTGTGGTATTGTTAGTGTTACACAATACCATTGTGAATCTAGTCAAATATCAAGATATATTAACTAAGATTGACCAATAGTACAATATGTGGTAAACTAGGTACTGACAGGATGATTTTGACAGGAAGACCTCTGTCAGAGATTGGAAGGTGACGGATAATGGCTGAAGAGATAGAGAGATTGTGTGTACTTACGGCTGACGGGGTTACTACGGATGGTATGAGGCTCACTGCGCCTTCGGGTGAAAATGTGGAGCTGCGTGTGAAAATTCCCCGCTCATGCGGAGTGAAGGAGGCGAAGCTCCTTATAAAAAACGACGAGGAGGACCATTTCAACGACTATGCCCTTCCATGGGCACGTCTTGATGGGGATTTTGATATATACGAGACAAGGCTTCCGGTAAATGAGGTCGGGTTATATTGGTTCTACGTTAAGTTCAGGGCCTTCGGCGGAGACTACCTTGTCTGCAGGAATGGCGCTAAGGCTATAGTTGACCACGTGTATGAGGGATTCGCGAGTTTCCAGTTCACAGTTTACGATAAAGAAATGACTACGCCTGATTTTATAAAGGGCGGCGTATTTTACCATATATTTGTCGACAGATTTTATAAGGGTGAGAGTCAGGCAATCGATGACAAGCCATATAACCCGGAGAGACCTGTGGTGAGACGTGATGACTGGGGAGCCGAGCCCGAATGGCGGCCTGATGAGAACGGCGAGATACTGAACAATGATTTTTTCGGTGGTAATATCGCGGGGATAAGAGAGAAGCTGCCCTATTTAAATGATCTCGGCGTAACCTGCCTTTATCTCTCCCCGATTTTTGAGGCATATTCTAACCATAAATATGACACCTCCGATTACAGCAAGATTGACTCCATTTTCGGGAACGAAGAGGAATTCAGGAGTCTCTGCGATGAGGCGGCGAGGCTTGGAATCAGAGTTATACTTGATGGTGTATTTAACCACACGGGCGCTGACAGTATTTATTTTAATAAATTCGGTACATACGGCAAAAAGGTCGGGGCCTATAATGACTTTAACAGCCCATATCATAACTGGTATAATTTTATAGTATTTCCGAGAGTTTACAGCAGCTGGTGGGGAATCACTACCCTTCCGACCGTGAATAAGGACGACAAAAATTACAGGGCATATATGTTCGGTGAAAATGGAATTATAAGAAAATGGCTCCGGGCAGGCGCAAGCGGTTATCGCCTTGATGTAGCCGACGAATTATCCGATGATTTTTTAGCCGAATTAAAAAGCGCCGCGCGAACTGAGAAGCAAGATGCCCTCGTGCTAGGCGAAGTTTGGGAGGACGCTTCGAATAAATCCGCGTATGGCAAAAGAAAGCATTATTTTCAAGGGCATGAACTCGACTCAGTCATGAATTACCCTCTTAAGGATTCCATAGTAGATTTCGTCCGTCGAGGTAATGCTGAAAGTCTCGCTTTCGTGGTTGAGAGCGAGCTTGAAAATTATCCCTCTGATGTTATCGACTGCCTGATGAATAACCTTGGCACCCACGACACAGCGAGAATTCTGACTGTACTCGGCGGAAGGGAACTTCCTAACGATGCCTCAAGGGAAGAGCGCCATGTCACTAAAATGGCATTCAAGGAATTTAACGCTGCGATTGAATTATTAAAAATAGCGGTATTCCTCCAGATGACTCTGCCCGGAGTGCCATGTATCTATTACGGTGATGAGGCCGGTATGGAGGGCTATAATGACCCATTTAACAGGGGATGCTTCCCTTGGGGAAATGAAAATATGGACTTAACTGATTTTTATAAGAAAATGATAAAAATCAGAAGGTCAGATCCGGTTTTTAAGCACAGTGAAACGAAGGTTCTGTACGCCAAGGATTCAATATTTATTTTTGAAAGAAGCGTCGGGAAGGAAAAGTATATTATCGGAGTCAACAGGAGTTATTTTCCTGTGAAGTACGAAATTATTGATTTCGACAAGCTTAGCAGTGTACAGAATGTCATGGATGGTTATTCCGATGTTGAATCAGAATACATAATCATACTACCTTATGGGAAGATGATGCTTAAAATATCGTAAAACAGGCAACTCTCCTACTAGGAGAGTTGCCACTATCATTGTAATACAATCATCTCCGCGCCATGGGCAGGAATTTCTATTTTTATCACACCGTTATTTATATTAGCCTGATTTATTTCTTTGTTTGTCCAGGCGTCGGTAATTTTATTAACCTGCATATCTAATTCTGATGTGTCGAAGGTTATCTCTTTTTCGCTGTCGCTTAAATTAAAGAGTGCCAAATACCTCCCTCCATCAATCTCGCTAGTCCAGACAGCATGGTCGTCATCGCGGGCAAGCTCTGTCGGATGCGCTCCCTCCTGATTAGCCCGGATAAGATTCTCATTTGTAAGAAGGCCTAATGTGAATTCATCTAACTCTCTTAAATCTCCTCCCATCATTAACGGAGATTTAAATATACACCACAATGTCATTAATGTCTTCTGTTCATCGCGAGTAAAATTGGTATCTCTTCCCGCCCTGAAGCCTGTACCAATTCTTCCGAGAGGGAGCATATCGCAGTCAGGGAAGCAACCGGGACTCACATGCTTCTGCCATACTTCGCAGCGCTCAAACATTGCTTTTAATAATTTCCAGTCATCCCAGAAATCATCCGTGATTCGCCACATATTCGCGTCTCGCTCCATCTGCCAGGCCTTTTCTATTACAGCTGGTCCGGGTGACAGCGACAGTACCATATCCCTCCCTGAATTATCTATTGCCTTACGGATCATGTGTACTTCAGCTTCGCCATACGGATGGTCAGGATATAAATGCTCGTGAGCAATATCATCTACCTTAACAAAATCAACACCCCATGAAGCGTAGAGGGCAAATATTGAGTCATAATATTTCTGACCTTCAGGTGTATCCTTAACTCCATACATATCCCCATTCCATTGGCATATCGAAAATGGATCGGCTACGTCTCTTGCCCTGACATCGGTCCCTATAACCGGACAGTTTAATTCCACTGCCTTTCTCGGAATTCCTCTCATAATATGAATCCCGAATTTAAGTCCCATAGCGTGAATCTTATCAGCTATGTCCTTAAATCCCTTCCCGTCTGCGGCTGACGGGAAGCGGTTTACTGCCGGCATCTGCCTGCCGTACTCATCTATTGTGAGATCCGCGAAGTCACGATAGGTAACGTTTTCAGTTCCCGCAAGAGGTTCAGACCACTGAATGTCACAGACGACGTACTCCCAGCCAAACTTAGCCAACTTCTCAGCCATGATTTTAGCGTTAGCAAGGAGCTCTTGTTCCGTCACATTTGCGGCAAAGCAGTCCCAGCTGTTCCACCCCATAGGCGGCTTAAGCACCACCCGATTTTTCTTTGCAAATAACATTGCCATCCTCCTGAATTATTTGTTATATTACTGCTCATTTATTCTTACGCAGGCGAGCTTTTTATTAAATGATATCCCATATTTATATATGTTTTTCGCCACACCTGAACGAATAAGTGTCTTATCATATTTCTTAACCACAATCTGTTTTATGGCCGCATTGCAGGCCTTTTCCATAACTTCGACATCATCAGAATCCGCATACTTTAATTCTAAGATTGCGGCAGTTTTATTCCCGCGGTCAAGAATCATTATGTCAGAATATCCATCACCCGACTCAGAATTACTTCTTATTCCTTCGAAACCGGTAAGAAGCCCAAGCACAAATCCATGGTAAAAATTTTCTCTAAGGTACTTTCTTGTATAAGTATCCCTTATACTTACTGAATCAAACAGGAGACCATTCAGTACCCCTTCCATTTCTTCGGCATTACCGGATAAAGCCGCATTATAAAATTGTTCCTTTGAGCTTGCATCCTCACGCACTTTTTTGTTGAACCATTTTATTATATTTTCCTCATATATCTGACGGACCTCCTTATTAGGAATCCATAAGTCATATAAATTATCATTTGTTCTTATACCTGTTAAATAACCTGTAGCATATAAAATTCCCCACAGATTATCTATCGTGCTATCCATGTCTCTGTATGTAAGATTTTCATTAATGCTTTTCTTTACTTTTTCCCCAGATACAAGCTTTTCAAGGTCCTCAATTGTTTCTTTCGTAGATATATCAACAAATTCACGCACAAGGTCATTGCCGCTTGAATTAATCCAATAGTTATTAGGTTCCTTAGTTACGCCTGAAATATTATCATCTACATAGTTAATTACATCCCAAGGGCAATATACCTCATCATCACCAAACCTGAATCCATCATACCATGCCTTTACTTCATCCTTATTCTCTGAAATACCATAGTATGCAAGCATCTGCTCAACTTCATTATTACTGAAGCCAAAGGTTTCACCACTGTTTAGCATAGATATAGAATCAACTTTCATGTTATTCAGGCCGGTAAATATACTCTCCTTAGATACTCTGAGGCACCCTGTAAGTACAGCAAAGGCAAGGTTTGAATTAGTCTTAAATGCGGCATGAAACATGTCTCTAATTAACTCGACCATTTCATCATAGTAGCCATGAATGTGAGCTTTATCAAGTGGTACGTCATATTCGTCAATCAGTACAACCGCCTTTAAGCCATAGTGCTTATTTAGAAGCTCAGTCATAGTATAAAGGCTTCCCGATAGCACATCTAAGGGCAAGTCGAACCGACTTTTACCATTATCATCGACTTTAACCAGTTGCTCATACAAAGCCTTATCACGTTCCGAGAGCTTTGAGCTGTCTTCTAAAAAGCTGAATCTCATGGCTTCTGTTGCTATAACCGCCGCAAGCTTATTTTTAGCCTCTTCATAGGTAAGTCCACTGACACCTTTAAGTGAAATTGAAATAACTGGATATTTGCCCATATATTCATTACAAATAACCTTGTTCTTTGTAATCTCAAGTCCGTCGAAGAGCGATGGATCACTCCCGATTTCAAAGAAGTTCTTTAACATGCTCATGTTCAGCGTCTTGCCAAAGCGGCGTGGCCTTGTAAAAAGTGTTACTGCGCTCCCTGTTTGTATCAGGTTGTTTACAAGCCTTGTTTTATCCACATAATAGTAATCACCTTTAATGACTCGTTCGAAGTCATCCCATCCGGTTGGTAATCTCTTCATGCTTTTATCCTCCATTGTCGCTTTGTGTAGCAATGCGACTAAAAAAATCCGACCTTTATGATAAATTCTACCATAAAGACCGGACAACGTCAATATTATTGCTATTAGTCCGACGCAAGTTTTGCTTCAAGTCTTGCGTTATCTATTATATTTCTTACTGCTTCAACGATAAACCATATAAATCCTACAATCCATCCGCCCTTTACCTCAAGGGTAAAGGCCTTGACCATATTCATATTTATTCCGCCGCCTGTCATTTTAGCAAGAGCTCTGAGTGGCATATTGTAAATAAATAATATGTTCAAGTCAGGTTTACCTCGCTTAAGCGATATCTTAAGCAGAATGGTAAGTACAAGCCAAACCAGCCAGAATATAGGACTCCTTCCGTGAATTAATTCACCGAAGGTAATATTCTCATCTATCTTCTTTATTTTAGATGATGGAAGTGCATGACCTAGGAGGGCTGCGAATTCTGTATCACTCACATTTTTTACGTCAGCTGCGTAATATGAATCTATACTACCCCGCTTTAGTGGGCTTTCCGCTATATCACCCAGGCTCTCAAAGTCGACCTTAAGTCTAATATCGCGGCTGCTGGCGCCAACCTGTATTTCCCATGACGCGGCTTCGGTTTTCCATTTATTTTCTTTTATGTCAAAGAAGCGAAATGTCTTATCATCAAAAGGAATGGTTACAGTTTTGCTTTCGCCTGCCTTTAAATAAACCTTCGTAAATCCTTTTAATTCACGCTCAGGTCTCGGAATAATTCTCTTATCCGAATTATTATTGTGACGGTGGGCATAAAGTTCGGCTATTTCACTTCCCTCCATGCTGCCTGTATTAGTAATTGTAAATGTAACACCGTTTTCATTTACGGAAATATCACTGTATTTAAATTCGGTATATGATAGCCCAAAACCAAACGGAAACTGAACCTCGATATTAGCGGTATCATAATAACGATAGCCTATATACATGCCTTCTCGATATTCGCTGGTCCTAGCGTGGCTCGGGTAATTTCCGTAAACAGGCGAATCACTGTACTGCATAGGAAATGATTCGGATAATTTTCCACTCGGATTAATTTTCCCCGTAAGGACATCAAGCGTCGCTTCCGCTCCCGCCTGTCCGCTTAGATAAGTATCAATTAAGCCCTTGCAATCCGAAAGCCATGGCATCTCAACCGCGCTGCCACCTGAAAGCACAACTACAACGTTAGGATTAACTCCTGCTATAGCGTGAAGGACCTCAATCTGATTTTCATCTATCTTCATATCAGACCTGTCAAGGCCTTCGCTTTCCTTTATCTCGTCAAGACCCATACAGTAAATTACGATATCGGCCTTAGAAGCTAAAGCGGTGGCCTCATTTAATAAGGCCTTATCGCTACCACCGTGGCGCTTATAGCCTGTAGCAAATCCTGCAATATTTAATTCATAATCACCGATCTTATCGGTCATGGATGATAATTCTGTAGGATTTACAAGGGATGAGCCTGCTCCCTGATAGCGGGGTGTTTTAGCAAAATCACCTATTAACGCGACACTAGCGTTCTTCCTAAGAGGTAAAATATTATTTTCATTTTTAAGAAGAACTATTGATTCAGCGGCTACACGTCTCGCAAGGTCATGATGAGCTTTTTTATCGAATTCCTTTTTCGAATTCTTAAGAGCCTCATCGCTTGTCATAATTATTTCAAGAAGCTCGTTTAACCTGTCATCGATAATATTCTCAGAGAGTCTTCCTTCTTTTACCGCCCTAACAAGCTCTCTTGTGGAGCCACCTCCGGGAGCGGGCATTTCAAGGGCTGAACCGCATCTTACGCCCTCGACGTGAGAATTACTGCCTCCCCAGTCCGTGACAACCATGCCGTCAAATTTCCATTCATCTCGTAAAATATCCTTTAATAAATGGGAATTTTCATTTGCGTAAAAACCATTTATTAAATTATATGACGTCATTATTGTCTTAGGGTTGCCTTCTTTTACTGCTATTTCAAAGGCAGTGAGATAAATCTCCCGAAGCGTTCTCTCATCAACAATAGAGTCGCTCGCCATTCTCTTTAATTCCTGGTTATTCGCTGCGAAATGCTTAGGGCAGGCGCTGACTCCTGTTTTCTGAATTCCCCTTATATATCCTGCCGCCATTTTTCCGGCAAGATATGGGTCTTCGGAAAAGTACTCAAAATTTCTGCCGCAAAGAGGCGAGCGCTTCATATTTAAACCGGGGCCAAGAATGACCCCGACGTTCATGGATTTCGCTTCTTCACCAAGCGCTTCACCTACTTCTTCACCTAGCTTAGGATTCCAGCTGTTAGCTACAGTCGCCGCGGTAGGAAAACAGGTAGCCGGGAGCGAACCGCCGAGACCTAAATGGTTCGCTCCTTCCCCCTGCTTACGTAAGCCGTGAGGGCCATCGGATAATTCCATCGCAGGAATTCCATAGCGCTTATAACCTCTTGTGGCGAATGTCTTGCCACCGGAAAGCATAGAGCACTTCTCGGCTAAAGACATTTTAGAAATAATATTCTGATATTTTCTCATATTATTCTTTTTCTTCCGGTTTTTCAGCGGTAATTTCAACAAAATCGTCCTTGTGCTTCATATATGACCTAATTGCAAGAGCATAAAGAAGTACAATTACAGCGCCAAGTATAATATCAATCACAAGCTGTAATATCTGCCAGGTCTGTAAGCCACCGTGAAGATTCTCAGGAGCGTAAGCACGGCTGTTAACTACGGTGTACATTATGTTCTTGCATGCCTGACGAGCAGCTGAGATCGCAGTAGCGCTTTCCTTGTCTGTTAAATGGTTTGTCTCGGTATCGTAATTAACAAGCATTATATCATTGCCGTTTCTGATTGCGATATCGGCATCCATGTAACCGTATACACCGTAATAATCGGTGAGAACCATACCCTTGAAGCCCCATTCATCACGAAGGACATCATTTAGGAGGTTGCTACTTGCGCCACACCATCTGTAGCCGATGTAATCAAAGCCGCTCATGACTGCCTGGGCTCCACCCTGCTTTACGGCTATTTCAAATGGCTTCAGGTAAATTTCACGAATAGCCTGCTCATTTGACCATGTACAGAGCATATTTGTTCTGTTTGTCTCCTGGTCATTTAATGCAAAGTGCTTAATATAAGCGTAAACACCATGGTTCTTAGCGCCAATTACAGCGTTTGCTGCCATATTTCCTGAAAGAACACCATCCTCTGAATAATATTCGAAGTTACGTCCCGCAAATGCTGAACGGTGCGTATTCATGGCAGGAGCGTACCAGCCTGATACGTTCATTTCATTTGCCATCTCACCTATGCTGTCACCGAACCGCTCGGCAAGGTCTACATTCCAGGTTGCCGCAATCATGGTAGCGCATGGGAATCCGACTGAACCGACCTTAGTAAAGTTATTATTGATACTTGCAGGTCCGTCGCAGTCATATGTCATTACTTTTCCGACTGAAGATGCCGCTGTGGTAGAATAACCACCGAGAGCAATCATCTTATCCATATCATCTATGGTTAACTGATCAAGTAATTTATCCCACTTTTCATCGTCGTAATCCGCGCCGCGAAGGTCTTCAAGCTTAATGCCGTTCTTTGCGCCGGTTGTAGGCATTACAGCATTTTCATCATTATCCTTTGTTACATCATAGGAGCCGTTATTTACAAAGTTATTAAGTGTTTCTTCTGAAGCTGAAAATGTCGTAGGTGCCGCTGTCGCTGTCGCGTAATTTTCAAAATGATTAGCACGGCTTAAATATGTGACATCTCCCGCTGCGTAAGAAAATTCATTCTTGGCTACAGTCTCATCACTTGAACGCTTATTGTCACCTGAATAAACAATCTTTTCAGCTACATTTACCTTGTCACTGGCGATAATATTGTGCGAATCATTATTTATTGAAATAATATAATCGCCTGCTTCAAGTACATAGCTTCCGTCACCTGTCGTATCGTAAGAAGCCATATCCTCTTCGTTAAAAGAAATATTAACGGTAGCTGATTCACCCGGCTTAATTATATCGGTCTTAGCAAACGCGATTAAATTAGCGCTTGCCTTCTCTATGCCGCCGTTTGTATATGGAGGATTATAATAAGCCTCGACTACATCCTTTCCTTCCTTGTCACCGGTATTTGTAACCGTCACAGTAAACGAAACCTTTCCGTCCGCTACGGTTATAGGGCCCATTTCCTGCTTAAATGTCGTATACGAAAGTCCATATCCGAATGGATAAACTACTGCCTTATCGTAATCGATTAATCCTTCTGTGGCTGCCGTCTCATAGAATTTATATCCGACATAAATTCCATCTGTATAGTTTACGAAGGTAGGAAGCTGAGTAACCTCTGTATCTGAGCCAAACGGTTTTGACGTATAGGCGAATTTATCCATGTTATCATAGGCAAATGATCCGAAATTATTCCAGGTTGGTGTAGAAGTCAGATCGGCTACCCATGTATCTACTGTACGTCCTGATGGATTTATGGTTCCCGCAAGTACCTCGCCAAGGGCCTCAAAGCCGTTCTGGCCTGTGCCCGCGCACCAGATGGCACCCTTTATCTGCGGATATTCATTTATAAAGCCTAATTCCATGGCGTTAGCGCCGTTATAAACTACAACTACATTTTCGAAATTAGAGGTTACGATATCGAGCATTTTCTTTTCTGTCTGGCTTAATTGTAAATAATGCTCGCCTGCTTCAAAATCCTTATAATCCTTCGAATTATCTGTATATGTAACCTTGCTTACATCTGTTGGGACATCGGCTCCCTCACCACCTACACGGGTAATTACAACAAGAGCTGTGTCTGAAAAGCTCTTAGCGTTATTTAATAATGTATCTGTGTAATAATCAGGAGTAGGCTCCGGAAGCGTCCAGTCCTGAGACCACATACCAACTACCGGACGGTCAGCCCTGTAATCGGTATACATTTTCGTTAGCTCATCATTTAACTTAAATCCGGCGTCAGTAAGTCCCTGTAATAATGTCGTTGTCGGATAAGCGTCTGAAAGTGCGCCTGATCCGGTACCGCCGTAGCAAGGATTCGTGCTTGCCCAGCCGAATACATTTAAGTTAGAATTAGCTGAAAGCGGAAGAATATTATTTTCATCCTTAAGAAGGACAATACCTTCTTCGGCAATAATTTTAACAAGCTCTGTTGCTTTCGCGCTTGTCTCTTCCTTAATCGTACCGCTGCCTGTAGCGAGCTTAATCATAGTATTCATAGGCCCGGTAACAATCATATTTAATACAATAACAATTACAAGTAAAAATGAAATCCAGGTTAGCTTTCCTGAAAATCTTCTCTTAGGCTTATTTTTAATCTTAACCTTATAAATAACAGAAAGAACTATTGCCGCTACAAGCGCAACCCCTAGCGCTATAAGATAAGGCTTAAGTGTTGTTAAAACCTTACCCACGTCATCCAAATTAATCTGTAACATTATGCTTCTCCTTTCGCTGTCTGCTTCTTCGCCTCATCATTTTTCTTTTCACCCTCAGGGAAAATGATTTTAAATACGAAGAAGAATACTATCATCGAAATACCACCCATAATAAATGTACTTCCGATGTTGTAGAGCCATCCCGGCACTACATCCTGCATAACGCCTACCCAAAGGCAGTTAAGGGAATTTACGACCGGTGTGATAATTATCCACGCTATGAAATACCACATCGCCTGATACCACGGATTTCCGTGGGACTTGAACGTAATATTTCTCTGGAGCGGAAAATTAATGCACTGGGCAAGAAATGATCCGACGAGCATCGAAATAAAGTATCCGAGGCCGCCGCCTATCATGACATTTCCGTTCGCGTCATAGAGGACATCATATCCAAGGGCGTTCCAGGTAAATGTCTTGCCGAAAAGCGTTACCGGGATAGCGGGCCAGCTCCATGCCGTACCGGCGAGCTTCAGTCCCAAAAGCTTCGGCAGGAAGGCGAAGATTATATACTGGAAAATCGTTACGCCTTCCGAGAACACGATGAAGAAAAATATCTGGTAGAGCCATTTAGCGAGAACCGGATGCTTTTCTTTAAAAGATGACCACCATTGTTTCATTTGCGTGCTTCCTTTCTTGATGTTTTCTGTATCATAACACAAAAAGGGATAAAAAAAACAGTCGGTGCACAAACTGTCGAAATTTGTGCACAAACTGCATTTATCGTAGAGGAAGTAACACATTCAATATAAACCATTCGTTAGCTACGTTTACTGTTGCGGTGCCGCCGTAGTGCTCGGCTGTTGTCTTTATCGACTTCAGTCCATAGCCGTGATAAGCCACATCAGGCTTAGTGGTCTCCGGCAGGCCGTCACGCATTTTAAGCTCACCGCCCTCATAATAATTCTCAAACTTAGAGAGAACGAAGCCCTTCTGCCTGCAGACCGTAACTCTCACCAGCCGCTTCTCCTTATCCGGAATCCTCTTCTCATATTCTATAGCGTTATCAAGGGCATTTCCGAAAATGGATGACAGGTCCATTACGTCCACAAAGTCAAGGAGAGAGCCTTCAACCACACATTTAAATAGAATAGAATGCTTCTGGCAGTATAGCGCCTTACTTGTAAATATAGTATCAAGCACGACATTTCCTGTCTTATACTGGGCCTCGTAGGTCTTAATGCTGTTCTCCATCTGATCGAGGTATTCATTCTTCTTGTCCGGATCATCCATTGACCTGAGAGCATTTATCTGGTGCTTTAGGTCATGGTATTTCTGATTAATTAAATTAATGCTCTCGCGAGACATGCGATATTGGACGTACTGGTTCTGAAGGACATTCTTTAACGCGGCAATCTCATGCCAGGCACGGCTCTGACAACAAATCACATAGTGAGTATAGAGGATGGCGAAGCCACCTATATCGGTTAATGTCCTCGTGTATAGGACGTCCATCGGGTATTGTACCGAAAAAGGTGTGTTCGAATATACAAAGCTTATATTGCTGACACCAAAAATAATTATTCCCGTAATAAAGGCAGTAATAAATTCCTTTACGGAAATATTTAATTCCATGTCTGACGGCAGCCTGTCCTTTTCCACAAAATATATAATAATTAATATTGCGGCATATATTATTATAGGGAAAATGAATTTCTCCACAAAAGGACGAGTTCCGGTTTCGTAGAAGAAAAATACATAGAGCTGCCACTCAAGTGATGCCATCATTTCCGCGAGAACGAAGGCACGGATTGTATAGTAGGCTGCGTCCCGTCGCTTCATTTTAAGGCTCATAAATATATATAAAAACATCATGAGCGCCGCAAGAGCCATGGCAGGCATCCAGAAGGCAAGGGGGAATTTTTTTGATACCATTAACCAGGAGCTGAGGCCCAGTAAAAATGCCAGTGATATCAATATCTGCTTTAGCAGGTTATACCGCCTGTTAAACATGACTATATAAAGCGTGCACGCCGCCCATTCGGCGACTGCCGTAAATATACGGGGAATATCAGGGACCTGTCTTATCGCTTCCATTATGTCTCCTCCCCTATATATTCCGCAAGCGCCTTCATAAAGTCATTTTTTCTGGCTCTTGAAATCGGAAGCAGCTCATTTTCAATTACAGCGCAGTTATCCCTTACGCCGTCCACAAAGGATAAATTTACGATATAGCCCTTGTTGCAGCGGATAAAGTGATAATTAACCAATTCCTCTTCTATCCCCTTGATAGTAGCTGTTGTGCTTATATTCTCGTTCTTTGTATGAAATATCAGGTTATGTCCCTGGCTTTCCACGTATTTTAATGATTTGACATTTATTTTCTTTGTGCCTTCCTTATTTGACACCACGATGAAATGCCTGTCATCCTTAGGGAGCCTCTCTATCGCCCGTTCTATGCTCTTGCTGAAATCAAAGTATGACACCGGCTTTTCTATATAATCGAGAGCCGACACAGCGTAGCCTTTTATAGCGTACTGAATCATATTCGTAATAAAAATGATTATTACCTGTGGGTCGACTTTTCTTATATTTTCAGCCGCTGTCATACCATCCATAAAGCGCATTTTAATATCGAGGAGAATTATATCGTATTCAGGCTTATAATTCTCCACGATTTCATCTCCGTCCGTGAAACGGGTAATTTTAAATTCCTGGCCCGTCTCACGTCCGTATTTATTGAGATACTCCGTAAATTCACCGGCGTATGTCTCCTCATCCTCACAAATTGCTATTTTAATCATAACGTTGAAAATTTTGCCACCGTATTCATAAGCTGTCCCGTTACCTTTTCGTTCTTATCCATGGAGTCGTTTATCTCATGGATGCTGTCAACCATCTCGGTCGAATTCTCAGCGGACATCGCGATTGCCTTCGTGCTCTCGTCAATACTCGTGACAATCATCTCCACGCTCTTAACCATTTCGGACATAATCTCATCGAGGTTCGATGCCTTCTCGTTAAAGGTGGAGAGCATGGAATTCATGGTATCGGCTGTCTCTTCGTATTTTCCGCCTGTCGCTTCAAAATCATCATAATCAGGAATTACCGTATTATTGATGAAGTCAAGTACCGCATTCGCGTTATCGGCAAGGGAATTAACTGCGGCCGTAACCTCAGTTGAAATGTTCTGAATGTCGGCAGCGGTCTTCCTGCTGTCCTCGGCGAGCTTACTTATCTCAGTCGCTACAACGGCAAATCCCTTACCTGCTTCACCCGCTCTCGCGGCCTCTATGGAAGCATTAAGAGCAAGCAGGTTCGTCTGACCTGCGATTTCAAGAATTACGTCAGTGAGCTTGCTTATCTCGCTTACCTTCTCCGAATCCTTTACAGACTGGGCAAGTACACCCGAAAGCTCATCCATCTTGACTCCTGCGTCCTTCTTCTTAACAGATACATGCTTCTTTAATTCGTCAGCCTCAGCCTTTATGTCATTAGCAGTCTTAGTTCCGTTTTCCGCCTCGTCATAAATATCATGGGCGGCGCTTCTTACGTCATCCACGTTTGATTTAATTACATTTACATTTTCTGAAACAGTATCCATGCCGGCTGATAATTCCTCAAGGGCAGCGGATGTATTTGTAATGCTGTCATTGGCGTCACGAACTTCGTTCAATACGCTTTCAGTACTGTCGGACAGAGTATCCGCTCCGCTCTTCACGTCCCTCATGATATTCTGAAGGGTGCCGAGGAAGTCATTCATGCCATTTTTAATATAAATCAATTCCGATTTTGTATCTACTGTAATTCTCTTTGTGAGATCACCTTTTCCTTCTTTTATTCCCGAAATAATATTATTTACCTCGTCGGAAATAGATTTAATTTTTAATACAACATTTTTGTAATTAAGAATGAAATTTATTATCATCAAAACAATTACTACGATTGCTCCGATAATAGTTACAAATACTCCCGCGTTAAGAAGACGGTCCATTTCACCCTTAATGCCCTCTGTATTTGAAACAATTAACTGATCGATTACCTTTGTCGAATGGAAAATGGAAACCTTCTGAATTTCCGCCTGGTTAAATAATTTATTATAGGCGACCTCGGTATTTCCCGCATCACTCTGGGCAATGGCTTCATCAATCATTGCGCTCATGCGCTTATATGAATCTTCTATCTCGGTAAGGGTTGTTGAAACCTCTTCGCTGTCATTTCCGATCTCATTTTTTAAATCGGAAATATCCTTTTCTATGCCTGACTTGGCGTTTTCTATCTCTGGCTTGAGCGCGTCCCTTGTCTCCTGCTTATCGGCGGCAACGTAGCCAGTAGCCTGATCATAGAGGGACATCACATCATTTTTAAGGCTGGCCTCTTCACGGGTCAATGTCATCATGTAATCAAACATGGAGACACTGTTATTCGTGCTTCTCTGCATAGCAGTTGTCACAAGTGTCATGACAATCGAGAAAGCGACAAGTATTCCGATATTCATGACGAGAAGCTGAAATATAATTGTATGGACTCTCTGCGGTTTATTAATTACCGCTTCATTTTCTCTGCTCATTTTTCCCCTCCTTATTTAGCGTAATAATCGGCAGTTGCTTTCTTTAATTCCGTTGCGAAACCGCTTGCGTCCAGTTCTCCGCTTGCGTAATCAAGAAATACCGGCGCTGTGGCATCCTTGAGTCCATCCTTCATATTAAGCCAGTGCCATGCGCTCGTCTTTCCGGAACTGATATATTCGCTGACAGCTGAAGCGATAGGATCGTTTGAAACATATTTGCAATCCGTATATGGACTGATAAATCCGGCTTCCTCAACCAATATCTGCTGCCCATCATTTTCAGAGCACCACTGCAAAAAGGCCTTAGCCTCGTCAGTGTGGCCTTCCTTCATCACAGCCCACCAGGACGGAGCGCTCGTCATAATCGTCTCTGTGCCGTCTGTGAAGGCGTATGGAGCCATGCCTATTTTAAAATCACCTGCGTAATCATATTCCGCTTTATCATCGCCTGTTAAGAGGGCGCCAATCCATGACCCTTGGGTTACAAAGGCGTATCTCCCCGAAGCGAAGCCCTTTACCTGGTCATCATAGGTACCGGTAGTTAATAATGCCGGATCGGAATATTTATTTAATAATTCTATAAATTTCGCGTAGTCGCTAAGACGCGCATCATCAAACTGACCGCCGTCGTTTAATTTATCAATATAAGTAGTATCATCTCTCGCAAGTCCTGCGTCAAGGTAGGTTCCGAAGATATGGTTACCGGTAGACCAGCCTAAGTTCAAGGCTTCCGCGCAATATCCGACTGCTGCCGTAAGGCCCAATTCCTTTTTATTATCGTCGAGTGTCTTAAAGGCGGTTTCATAGGCGGAAGGGCTTGTGAGTCCCGCAGGGTCAATTCCGGCTTTCTCGAGCAGATCCGCGTTATAAATAAGCCCTATCGCCTCCACGGTATATGGAAAGCCAATAGTGCCATAATCACTATCCACGTAAGCAGAATCGGTTCGACCGGCCCATTCCTCATCCTTCATGTCAACAAGGAGGCCCTGCCAGTTAGCGAAGCTCGCCGACTCACAGGTGATGATGTCGGGCATGTTATCTGAAAGATAGTAGCCCTTGAGCGTCGCCTGAAGGTCTACTCCTGCGCCGGGAGTCTTGACATTTACGGTCACGCCGCTCTTACTGCCATAGGTCGAGGCCAGCTTCTCTATCTGACTCTGGACCTCACCCTTGCCGTTCAAGATGGTGATTGAAGAGGCTGAAACTGCTGAGTCTCCCTGTGACTCAGTATTTCCGGATGCGCTGCTTTCCCCGGCAGTATTATCTTTACCGCCACATGCTGTTAATCCCGCAAGTGACATAGCCAATATCAGCGATAACGAAATAAGCTTCTTTGCTTTCATATTTTCCTCCTGCTTCCATAGCACAGTAATAATTACTGTTCAAGCCTACATGTTTAGGTAAATTGTATCACATTCTTCACGTTACGTCAAACTGAAATACGCAAAAAGCGAAGGGAGAACGTGTTTATTGCTTGTCACGTTCTTCCTTCGCTTTGTTTATAATCTCATCGTGTTAATTTTACCACGCACTCCACAGAATCTGTCCATGGGAACATATCTACCGGAACAGCTTTTTCGGCCTTATATCCCGCCTTCGTTAATATGCCAAGGTCTCTGCCCAGGGTCTCGGGATTACATGAAACATATATTATTTTATCCGGCTCCGCCGCTATG
>Ga0256404_1002660_pt1 | contig 38843 bp, 25 predicted proteins | sample RumenRJG_01DNA_FD_185990 | JGI IMG/M metagenome (GOLD analysis project Ga0256404, IMG submission 185990) | Bovine rumen microbial communities from Lethbridge, Alberta, Canada - RJG_01 | ecosystem: Host-associated > Mammals > Digestive system > Stomach > Rumen | place: Canada: Alberta | collected...
TGGAGCGGCTACGTCAAGGCACACGGAAGGCCAGGATACATCACCATGAAGGAGGGACTCGACAGGTTCAACCAGCACATTGAAATCATCGCCTTCGCCAGGGCCAGAGATGTGTATAAAGAGTAGTACATGGGAGGGGAGCGGCTACGCCATCAAGCACTGGAAACATCGACAGGTACATAAAAGCGGCTGTGACATCATGCACTGGAAATATCGACTAATCCATAAAAAGGGGCTGTGCCAAGAACGATTGGCACAGCCTCTTTCGGGGATTCAGGGGAGGTGATTACTCCGTCTTGCCGTTGATGGAGTAGACGTAAGCCTTCTTCGACGAGGTCTCGTAGGTCGACTTGTCGTTCTTGGTGTACTTCGTGAGCTTGCCACAGAGCACCACCTTGTCGCCTACAGCCACTTGGCCGTTGCCTTCAACCCACGACTTGTTACCGAGCCAGTAGACACTGTAGGCCTCGAAGTCCTTGGTAAGGTCGTCGTTGAACACGCCGTCGCTGGAAATCCAGAACGTGCCTGTGCCATAGCTGGCACTGAACTCATAGACAATCTTCGAGACAATGCCCTCAACATAGACGTCGTCGCTGCCACCGGCATCGATATAGCTGAAAGCCTCGGCTACGGTGAAGGGCTTGTTTGCTGTTCCGGCTTCAGCCGTATCGTTGCTGCCCTTCTTGATGGAATAGACGTAGACGTTGCCCGAGAACTCGGGAGTGACCTGATCGCCCTTCGTGTAGTTGACCAGCTTTCCTACGATAACTACCTCGTCGCCCACGCCAATCTGATCCTCTGCCGTGAACTTCTCGTTGTTCAGGAAGAACGAACGGTAGACGGTAAGCGGGTTGGCATCGGTTCCGTCGTCAGAGATGTTGAACGTTGCATTGCCATAGCTGGTAGAGACTTCTTTGATGCTTGAGATCTTACCCTTGGCATAGTAGAGCTCGCCATCGGTAGTAGAACCAATCTCCTGACACTTGGCGATAGCCTCGGCCACGGTGAACGGGTCTTCAGGGTTCTTTCCGTGAGGCAGTTTGAAAGCTTTCTGTGTAACGTTGAATGCTACCTGTGAAATGTTCTTGCCGCTGGAAGAGGAGAAATTGATAGTACCCGTACGCTTGTCCATCGTGTTGGGAGCGACGTTGAACTTGTAGATAGCTGTATCGGCAGGGTTCTGTTCAAAGATGGTCTTCGTGCCGCCTTTGTAGCTCACGTTCTCATAGCTGATCCAGCTCTTGGCGTTGTCGTCGATGGTGAAGTAGGCACCGCTGCCCTTGTAGGCCACCTTTACTTCCAACTGTCCACCGTCGGTGTCGAACTCAGCATCAGGCGTGATGACCTTCAGCAGCGACTTTTCAATCTTGATGACCGTAACGTTGACAAGCTCGTAAGTAGTACCGCTATAGATAGAGAGCGGACCTTCGACGGTAATTACGTCACCTACCTCGAAGCCCCAGCCATCTTCACCATCGATAGGGTTGACCTTACCAGCCTTGCCCTTCTTGTCGAGCGTGCCATAGATGTACAGACCATCCTGGTTCTTAGCGGTTGAGGCAAAGTCGTAGGTTCCGTCGTCCAGATACCAGTTTCCATATTCCATGCCCGCAATCTTCGTGATGCGGCCTGTAACACGGTAGTTCTTACCGTCAACGCCATTCATGATTTCAGCACATGTGGCCGATGCCGCGGTCAACTCACCTTGACGCACCTTGACGAACTGCTTCAGTCCACCCATGTTGATGCAAATCTCGGTTTCGCGGCCAGCCTCTGTCTTGTCGGCATGAAGTGTCAGTACGGTTTCGCCTGCAGTACCGGCAGTCTTGTCGACGGTGAGCCATGTAGGCACGCCTTCAGTCTTCTCCTTGTTCAGTGTGACGGGTACGGGATAGTAGAGCTTTTGTTTTTTGCCGTCGATAGTTGCATCTACCGAATAGAGATTCTCGAGCTGCCAGTCGCTGTTGGCAGTAACCTTCACCGTCACGCTGTTGTCAGTTGTCGGCATGGTCACAAAGTTCTTGTCTACCGTCAGCGTGCCAAAGTTTCCGATGGGATCGTCCTCGGAGCAAGCCGTGAAGAGCAGTGCCGAGAGTGCTATTGCGAAAATATTCTTAAGTTTCATACGTTTGTCCTCCTTTGTTTAGTTGAAAATGTACTTGATACCCACAGAAGCATACCAGCACTGTCCGATGGTGTGGTTAAGCACCCACGTGTCTGTGCTGTTGTTTACAGCCTTCGGTGTAGAGAACACGGGATAGCCCTCGGCATCGGTGCGTTCATATTTCAAGATGCGGCCCTCGTTCAGGTCGGGATTCATGTACTTGCTCACACCCCATGCGGAATTGAACAGGTTCAGCACATTCTTGATGTCGCAGCTGAGTTGCAGGTTGTGCTTGGTCTTGCCGACGCTGACTCTGAAGTCGTGCTTGTAGGCGAAGTCAACACGATGTACCCAAGGAGAGTAGACGCTGTAACCCTCAGCGTATTCACCCTGATGGTTGCTCAAGTAGTCGTCGTTGTGGACATATTCCATGAAGCGTGCCTTGTCGTCCTCAGAAGCGAAGCGGAACTGGTTGCTGGCCACCTCGTTGTCTGTCGGGATGTAGAGGGCGTCGTAGCTATAGCCGTCGCCGTTCATGTCGTTAGACAGCATGTAGGAATACTTGTAGCCACCGCGCCATGTCTCGTAGATGAACGAGTAGTGGTTGCCGCTCTTGTCGTTCAGCGTAGCGCTGGCCACGAAGCGGTCGGGTGTCAGGTTGGTGGCGTTGTGTAGCATGATGTTGTTCGGACCCTGATAGGTGGGGATGTAGGTGAAGGCCGACTCGGCAGCAGAACCGGGCAGTGAGGTCACCTCCTTGGCAACGCTGTGGGTGTAGGCAGCCATGAGGTTCATCCACTCGAACGGCTGGGCATTCAGTTGGAGGCTGGCCTGCCAGTTGTAGCCGCGGCTGGTGTTCTCAAGCACGAAAGCCTTGGTGCCCTGGCGGAAGGTGGCGGGGAAGATGGGACGGTTGTCGGCACCGTTCCATCGGGCAAAGCCCTCGGCGGGCATCATGCTCCAGTCGGAGATGCACACGTCGTTGACCATCTTGTTGAAGATACCTTCCAGTGTGACGCTGAAGGGGAACGATACAGGAATCTGGTAGTCGATAGCTAATGACGACTTCCATACCTGCGGCAGCTTGAAGTCGGGATCGACAGCCGAGATGGCCGAGGGAACGGTACCGTCCTCAGGTGTTACGGTCGTGGGGAAGATGTTCTTGCCATCGGCGTTCTTCATCGAGGTCAGCTTGTCGTACAGGGCTGCGATAGTAGCGTGGCCATTGGCATCGGTCACCAGTCCACCCTTGAACTCGTCCATCGAGTAGCCCAGCTTTTCACCGTTCTTGGCGTTGAGCTGTGCCTGGTACTGCACCATGCCGCTGTTGGTAGGCATGTTGGTGAAGAACACCAGAGGCAGACGACCCATGAACAGGCCGGTACCACCACGAACCTTCAGCGACTTGTCGCCGAAGATGTCGTAGGTGAAGCCTACGCGGGGCGAAATCATGACGTTATTGCTGGGCCAGGTACCAGTATCAATGTGGCGGCCATTATAGTCAATGTTGTAGATGGCCTTGTTGGTCATCAGGTCACCGTTGTTGAAGAACAGACCGTCGAGACGCAGACCGTAGGTCAGCTTCAGGTTGTCGAGCACGTTCCAGTCGTCCTGCAGGTAGAAGCCGGCCTTGTTGTACTGTACACGGGCAGCAGGCTTCGACTCCCCGTCGTAGCCGTAGGTCAGACAGACCACCTCAGGAGTGGCTCCCTTCAGGAAGTCGTTGACGCTCAGGTAGCGGTAGTAACCAGTACCGTTGCGCATGTACTGGTTGTCGGCCATCTGGTGCTCATAGCTCAGACCGGCCATGATCTTGTGCTTACCCATGTAGTAGGTCACGTCGTCCTTCACGTTCCATACGGTATTGTGAACGGCATTGTTCCAGGTGAAGAGCTCATAGCCCAGTGCCATGTAGTTGGCGGTGTTACCCGATCCGTCAAGGATATCAATGAATGGGAACTCGTCAGAGTCCGAGCCGCGCACGTCGTCTTTCTTGGAATAGGTGGCAAGGAACTGGTTCGACAGGTTCTCGGTCAGACGGCTGTTCAGGTCTACAGAGAACGAGTGAACAATATTCTCCATCGAGTACATCGAGTTGGCAAAGGCCATCGAATACATTGACAGGCGGTTGTAGGCCGAACGCGTACCACCGTCCATCGACGAACCGTTGGTGTTGTTCCAGATGTTGTTCTTCGTGTAGTTGTAGCGCAATGCCAGATGGTGCTTGTCGGTGATGTTCCAGTCTACGCGGGCCAGAATCTTGTAGTTGTCCTCGTCAGCAGGGAAGTCGGTCCACGAACCGGTGTCGTAGCCGTACTTATCCTTTACGTGCTGTGAGACGGCAGCCATGTCGGCCAGTGTGGTGCGCGACAGGTAGTCGTTGGCGTTGTACGAACCGTCCTCGCTGGCGCGCCAGCGGTTGACGATGGTAGGAATCTTCACCATCTCAGCATTGACGAAGAAGAAGAGCTTGTCCTTCAGAATCGGACCACCAAGGGTAAATCCGTAGGTGGTCTTCGAGTCCTTGGCGCGTGCTCCGCTGATGGCTTCGCGATCAATGGCGTCGCCACGCAGGTTCTCGTTCTGGTGATACATGTAGGCACTGCCCTTGTAGGTGTTGGTACCCGACTTCGTGATGGCGTTCACACCACCACCGATGAAGTCAGTCTGGCGCACGTCGAACGGCGAGATGACGACCTGCAGCTCCTCGATGGCCTCGATCGAGATGGGGTTGCCACCGCCGGGGAGCTTGTCGCTCAGACCGAAGTCGTTGTTGAAGTTGGCACCGTCGACGGTGAAGTTAGCCGTACGTCCGTCACGACCTCCGAAGGTCATGCCGTTGCCGCCGTAGGGCGAGAGACGCGTGACGTCGGTGATGGCACGGCTCACCGTGGGCAGATTGGTAATCTGGGCGGCGGTGATGTTGGTGGAGGCACCGGTCTTCTCGGCAGCGAACTTCGATGCCTTGCCGCTGATGACCACCTCGGTCAGCTCTGTAGCATTCTCCGACATCCATACATCCAGCTGATAGGTCTCACCAAGCTGAAGGACGATGTTCTTCAGCATCTTGGGTTGGAAACCTACGTAACTGACGGTCACGGTATACGGGCCACCGGTACGCATACCCTGAATAGAGAAGCGTCCGTTGACGTTGGTCACTGCGGCATAGCGTGTACCCGAGGGCTCATGCACAGCCTGCACCGTAGCTCCGATAATAGCCTCTTCGCTACCCTCGAAAGTTACCTTACCTGCCAAACTTGATGTGGTAATTTGCGCTATAGCTGTCAGCGAAAGCGTCAACAGCATAGCAATCAGAAAGATAAATCTTTTCTGCATAGAGATAAGAAATGTTTAATAAATTAATGTCTCCAGAAGCCAATATGGCTCCTTTCTTTGATTTTCGGTGCAAAATTAATTAAAAATACTGAGAAAATGTTGTTTTCCCAATACTTTTTTTCTTATTTCTTTTGTTGGAGTATTTTTACGCCCCCTCCTTTTGAGAAATAGAGCCGCTGTGACCTCAGTTGGTAGTTGGAATGGTCGAAAACAAGCGACGAATCGAACGAATGACCGTCGACGCGCATTTCGAAGTGCAGGTGCTCAGTAGTGGCCTTTCCTGTGCGACCTGTCAGTGCGATGACCTGACCGGCCCGTACATAGTCGTCCACCTTCACCATGTTCTTGTGGTTGTGGCTATAGAGCGTCTCCATGCCGTTACTGTGCCGCAGAATGATACAATTGCCATAGCCAGAGTATGGCTGCGACATCGTGACGATGCCGTCGAAGGCAGCCCGTATGCTGTCCTTGGCGTGGGTCTTGATGTCGGTGCCCTGATGGGCTTGCCCGTCTCGTCCGCCGAACGGACTGATAATCTTTCCTTTTGCCAGCGGATAGCACCATTCGTTCTTGGCGAGATGGTTAAGGTATAAGGTAAACGCCTTGCCGCCCGCAAACGGGTCGAAAGGCGTATAGTCTATTGCCTGTGCCCGCAGCAACGAGGGCACAAACCATAAAAGTATGCAGAGAAGAGCAGGCGCAGGTCCTTTCATGGGCCTATTCGTCCTCCTCATATTCGAAGTCATCGAGGTCGTCAACGTCCTCAATGTCATCGTCGTCGATGTATTCGATATCGTCGTCCTCGCCCTGGTCCACCAGTTCCTGTGCAAAGAGGGTCATGTCCTTGTCGCGGTGTACCAGCGTGTCCTCGGCCATGGCAGCCTGTAGCTTGTTGCTCTCGGCATTCAGCTCGCGCCATAGTACGTCCTTCAGCTCTTCGAGTCCGAAGCCGGTGACGGCCGAGATGAATACTACGGGCAGGTCGTTGGGCAGCGTCTCGCGCAGCATCTCGATAAGCTCTTCATCGAGCAGGTCACACTTTGTTATAGCCAGCACGCGGTGCTTCGTCAGCATCTCGGGGTTAAACTGTCGTAGCTCGCCGAGCAACACCTCATATTCGTGTTTGATGTCGTCGGTGTCGCCGGGCACCATGAACAGCAGTAGCGAGTTGCGCTCTATGTGGCGCAGGAAGCGCAGGCCCAGTCCGCGGCCCTCGCTCGCCCCCTCGATAATGCCGGGGATGTCGGCCATGACAAACGATTTTCCCTCGCGGTAGCCCACGATGCCCAAACTGGGTTCCATCGTGGTGAAAGGGTAGTTGGCAATTTTCGGTTTCGCGTTCGATAGAGCCGATACCAGCGTTGACTTGCCCGCGTTGGGAAAGCCCACGAGTCCCACGTCGGCCAGTAGTTTCAGCTCCAGGATGACCGTCATCTCCTGCATCGGCTCGCCGGGCTGGGCATAGCGAGGTGCCTGGTTCGTAGCCGTGCGAAACTGGAAGTTGCCCAGACCTCCGCGGCCACCTTTTAATAATAATACCTCCTGACCGTCGTAGGCCACATCGCATACGAACTTGCCCGTCTCGGCGTTGTAGACCACCGTGCCTGGCGGCACGTCGATGTAGACGTCCTTGCCGTCGGTGCCGTGACATTTGTCCTTACCGCCGTTGCCGCCATGCTCGGCAAAGATGTGGCGCTCGTATTTCAGGTGGAGCAGTGTCCAGAAGTTATGGTTGCCGCGCAGGATGATGCTGCCGCCCTTGCCACCGTCGCCCCCGTCGGGACCACCATTGGGGTTGTATTTCACATGGCGCAGGTGCATGCTGCCCCTGCCACCCTTGCCCGAGCGGCATAAGATCTTTACATAGTCAACGAAATTGCTTTCCATAAATTATCTGATGAGGCCAATGGGGCCAATGGGGCTAATAGAGCCAATGGGGTCTATGAGCTTCATTAGTCTCATGGACCCCGTTAGCCCAGTATGCTGCTCTAAAGGTTGTCAACCACCTCGCAGATGTCGGCGAAGATGCGGTCGAGCTCACCCAGGCCGTTGATGTGGTGATGCACGCCCTCCTGCTTGTACCACTCGATGAGGGGCTGCGTCTGCGAGTGGTAGACCACGAGGCGCTTCTTGATGGTCTCCTCGTTGTCGTCGGCACGGCCGCTCTGCTGGCCGCGCAGCAGCAGGCGCTTCATCAGCTCGTCCTCGGGTACGTCGAGTTCCAGCATGGCTGCCACTTGATCGCCACGTTCAGCCAGCATCTGTTTCAGGGCCTCGGCCTGCGGAATGGTGCGGGGGAAGCCGTCGAAGATGACACCTTTGTGCTCACGTCCGAACGAGTCATAGACACTTGCAAGGATGTTCACCATCAATTCGTCGGGGATGAGCTGTCCCTGGTCAATAAACTGCTTGGCGGTGTTGCCAAGTTCAGAGCCTTTCTTAATTTCGGCGCGCAGCACGTCGCCAGTCGAGATGTGTTCCAGACCATACTTCTCGATGAGCTTGTCGCTCTGTGTGCCCTTGCCTGAGCCGGGGGCACCGAAAATCACGATATTCTTCATATTCTTCACTTTTCACTTATCATTTTTCATTTTTCACTTACCAGCGTGTACAAGTCCTTCAGCCCGCGTCCCTGCTGGTCGTAGTCCAGGCCGTAGCCGAGGATAAAGTCGTTGGGGATGCTGAATGCCACATAGTCCAGCTGTAGGTCTTCCTGTAGTCGTTCGGGCTTGAAGAAAAGGGTGCACACGTGGACAGACGCGGGATTGCGCGTGCCCAGCGACTCGATCATCTGCTTGATGGTCAGTCCAGTCTCCACGATGTCCTCGAGAATGATGACCGTGCGACCTGTCAGGTCTTCGTTGATGCCGAAGACTTCCTTAATCTTGCCCGTCGACGTAGTGCCCTGATAGCTTGCCAGCTTGACGAACGATATTTCGCAGGGGATGGTCATCTCGCGCATCAGGTCGGCTGCGAAGATAAAGGCTCCGTTGAGCACTGCGAGAAACAGCGGGTTACGTCCCTCCATGTCGTGGCTTATCTGTTGAGCTACTTCGCGAATGCGCTGTTTGATTTGTTCTTCCGACATCGATACCTCGAATGTCTTGTCCTTGATGGTTACTCTGCTCATTTTTCTTACAATTTGCAATTTTGCTGCGAAGATACGAAAAAAAACGCAAATAGCCTTGTTTCTCTTCCACTTTTTTTAGGTTTAACTGAAAAAAACATCGGTACTGTCACCCAACAGTTATATGTCGCAGAGAACAGATCGGCGGCTCCATGAAAAAGCGAGGAGGCATCGGTTGTGTCGTAACGGATGCTTTATGGTCTTGCTGACAGGGGCTGTTAGGTATCCTGACAGGGGCTGTTAGGTATCCTGACAGGGGCTGTTTGCCAGTCTGACAGGGGCTGTTTGATACCCTGACAGGGGCTGTTTGCAGGGCAATAGATACTTCGCGCGCGCGTTATAAATAAGGTATAAATAATCGGGCGTTGCCCGATCTCACATCGACCAACGCCCTACATCATGTACTAAAAGCAAACAATAACCTAAAACAAATCTAACTAAAAACCGAAAAATCGTCTTTTTGCCTCTTTTGAAAGACATTGCAAAAGTAGCAAGAAAACAGGATTGGTACAAATGATTTTCCCTAAACTGAAGGGGGATTTTCCCTAAAACAATGGGGGAAAACCCTCAGGGAAGGGCTTATGGGGCCAATAGGACTCATTAGACTCATTGGCCCCATTAGACTCATTGGCCCCATTGGCCCCATAGGCCTTGTGGGCCTACATTAGCAGGCGTTCGAGCGACGGCACTTCGATGCGTCCGCGGTGCAGCTGTAGCAGTCCGCGTGCCTGCATGGCATTTAGGGCACGCGACACGTTCAGGCGCCTGTCGTTCAACTCCTGGGCCAGTCGCTCCATGAGGATATAGACCGTCTTCGCCCCAGCAGGATAGACGGCATGGTCTATTAGAAAACGCACGATGCGGGCTTCGAGTGTCATCGGACAGCTGCGCCACGGCAGGTGTCCGCGCCGCTGGCTCTGGGTGGCCAGCACGTTCAGCAGGTTCAGGCGGATAATCAGGAAGTCATCGAGCAGACGCAGCACTTCGTCTTTCGACAGCGTGATGAAGTGAGTCTCGCTGAGCGTGCGGATGGTAATGGCATAGCGTGTGGAGGCACCAAACAGTGCCTCGGGCTGTAGCATCCAAGGAGCCTGCAGCTGTTCCTCTATGCGGTAGGAACCGTCGTCGCTCACAGAGTTTGCGGCCAACTGTCCGTTGATAAGGAAGTGAAGCTGTGTGCACTGTTCGCCCTCGCGCACCACCGTTTTCCCGGCAGGCAGCTTCACGAAGCCGAACTTCGTGTTGCCCGCCATCTGGAGCAGTTCGGTGCGGCTCAGTCCTTGGAACAGCGTGAACTGCTGCAGCTGTTCGTAGATTTTCAGTTCTGTCTGTATCATTGCTTCTGTTTTATCGAATAGTTTGTTGCAAAAGTAGCGAATCTCTGTGAAACCAGCAAATAAATACAGAAAAAATGACGGCGAGACTACCCTCCTGACTCCTCTGTCCGACCACTGCCCCCCCCTTCGGCTATCGTCTAAGTGTCGACAAAACACGCAAAAATAGTTTGATGATTATTTGGCTAATTAGATAATTTTATGTAATTTTGCCACGATTATGCCCTAAAGCGTAACTCTGACTATTCAATATTTACAATAATTATTAACAAAAAGCAAAACGAAAAAACTACACATGTTAAAGTAAGACAACACTATGCAGAAAGACAAGTGTCGCGGCTGGTCTCACCACTAAGACTGGGAGGCTGATAAAAGAGGTTCGCAGACGGACACGGAAGATAAATCTAAAACTATTATTGCGCTAACGGACCGGAAGGCGCAAAACACATAAAACAATAACCAAATGAACAAGAAAATACGTTTTTCATTGCTCACGATGTTGGTGATGCTATTTAGTGGAGTTGCGTATGCCAATAATGTCAAAGCTACGCTTACGGGCACTAATATGTTGGTGAGTGGAGTTAGTTCCACCAGCTATTCCGACTACCTGACAACAGGCCTTACTGACGATCAGGGCAATGTATATTATGGACGTTGGTGTTATCAGAAAAGCGGTTCAAATTATATGAACATGCTACAAATCAAGAAGGTTGAGAGTAACACCGCAACGCGTATCAATCTGCCTAAGTATCCTGGAAACATCCAGAAAATCACCTTGGCTGTGACGAATGCCAGCAGTACTTCTATTGATAATGGTACAGGTGCAAAGACGCGTTTGGCCATTATAAATAGTACTACGTACAACACGGCTACGGCTACTAATGCAGATAATCAAGTTCTTGTTGTAGGTTCGAAGGATAATGAAACATTATCATACGTGTTTGATTTTACAACGTTGAATGAAACCTATGACGGTGAAGGACTTTACCTCTGCTCATTGGATGGCGCTGCTCGCATCTGGTCGCTTGAAGTAGAGTATACTGCTCCTATTGGTGGCGATAGTAATGCTTACACCGTTGACTTCAACAATCCTATTGCTGTACCGTCATCAAACACAGCATCTCCAGTATTCCAGGTTTCTATTGGATGGACTCGCATAGCCCCCTCTGCAGCTGGTGACGGCTACGGTCCCTACTATATGCGCTACAACTACAGCGCTGATCAGGGTGTAGACGGTACCGGAGCACTGCTTGCCAACGCACAATGCGCTCCGCAGTCTACCTACGACGGCTCTATAGAGACGGTCAACGACTATCTCGTGACCCCGAAAGTGTCGGGTACTGTAACGTTGCAGGTCAAAGGCAGTTCTTCTGCTAATTCGACCTATCCCTCGTTTGTGAAATTCTTTGCCATCGACGATGATGCTACCACAGTAGGTAATGAGATTGAAGCAACACTCTCTGGTGACATCAACAATGATGAATATGTAACCGCTACGCTCACACTGACTGATGCTACACGCTTAGCCATCAGAGCACAGTGGGTATATATGGACAACTTCACTGCTACGGCTGCTGAAGTGCCCGAGGTGAAGTCACTTACGGTTGCTTCCGTGATGAACATGGAAGGTAAGGAAGGTACCAGCGGCACGACAACCTACTTTGAACAGCAGGCTGACGGCACACTGAGCGTTCCTTTGAAAGTCCTGCTTTCTAACACAGGTAACATTGACCTGGTTGCTGGTACTACAGAGAACTATACGCTCACACTGGCCACTGCTTCTTACGCAAGTGGAGCTAAGACCTACTATGACGATGCAACTGTAAACGTACCCGTTTCACTGGCAGCAGGGGAATCTGATACCGTTGAAGTGTCATTTAATATCCCCTACGCTACCGGTTGGAAGTATTATTTCGTGAAGGAGAATGTTTCTGGAACCACTTCTTCTTCTTCTCGCTATGCTGGTGTTACCGCCTACGAGCCTAAGTTCGTGTTCCGAGCATTTGAGAGCACTTCTACCAGCAGTCTGAGCGGTGCACAGGCCTATGGTCTGGTTAGCGAAGAGACCACAAAGAGCTACGAGATTGCCAACACGGGTACAGCTCCTCTGACCATTAAGAGCATCACCCTGCCCGAGGGCTTCACCTCGGCTAACATGCCCGAGATACCTGCTGATGGATTAGTGATTGCCAAGGGTGCTGTACAGGCGCTTGACATTACGCTGCCTGCTACTACGACAGGTGCATATAGTGGCAATCTGACCATCGTCTATCTCGACAAGAACAGTGCAGAACAGACCTTTACGCTGGCCTTCAGCGGCAATGTGCTGGCTGCTGGTACATGGGCAGCCGACTTCGATGGTGAGGACGCTATTGCCTATCCCGCCGGCTCTGTTGCCGAGGGCGGCATCAACAGCGACTACGCTTTTGCTGATGGTGCTTACAATTACTACATCAAGGGCCGCACTTCCAGCAGCTATGCTTCTGGAAGCAACATGTTCATCACGCCGAAGCTCCACGCTACCGCCGGTCAGCAGCTGACCTTCGATGTGAAGGGTTCTTATGGCTCATCATATTATGCCAAGGTCTATGTGTCTACCGACCGTAAGACTTGGGGCGAGCCTGTTGCCTACTTCACATACGGTGAGACTGAAGGTGCCGTAGCCATCGGTTCTTCCGACTGGGTGAACAAGGCTATCACCTTCGATGCTGAGGGCGACTATTATGTAGCCTTCTCGCTCTATGGTGAATTCAAGATTGACAATATCATTGGTCTGACGAAGGTCGACGTGGCCCACGATCTCTATATCAAGAGTATCAACTGGCCCGATGCTTCTATCAAGACTGGTGTATCACAGTCGAAGCCCTCTCTCGATGTGATTCCTCTGACCGACGAGGCTGCCGATGCCTATACCGTGAAATACGTATGTGGCGAGACTGTTCTGGCCGAAGGTACGCCTGTTGCTTTGACTAGTTCTGCCAACAGCAGCAAAACCTTCTCGTTCTCTTGGACTCCTCAGGTAGAGAGCACTACTGTCTATCAGGGCACCAAGGTGGTGTTTGCATTTGCCGACAACACAACGATTGAGACCGAGACCTTCGACCTCACCATTACCAACGAGCCGAAGTTCCACTTCGTCAAGACGATGCCTACGAGCAAGTGGTATGAGCCTTCTGACTACACGACTCCCATTACTTTCGGCAAGACCAACACTGCCGATGTGCAGACTTTCTATGTCTACAACTGGGGTTCTGCTCCTCTGACCGTGAAGAGCATTGCTGTGCCTGTCGGCTTTACCGCTACTCCTGCCGAGCAGTTCACTGTGGCTGCCTTTAACGAGAACGATTTAAGCGTGGCTGCACAGGCTGTTGAGATTGTCTTCTCGGCTACTGAGGCTGGTGAGTACAGTGGCGACATGGTGATTACTTATCTGAATGGCGCTAATGAAGAGCAGACCTTTACGCTGGCTGTCAGCGGCACGAAGCTCGACCCGAACAAGTGGTATGCTAACTTTGGCGGTGAGGCCAACCAGTGGCCTGCTGGTTCTGTCTATCAGAGCAATGTAAGCACCACTTATATTGACACGAATAACTATGGTATCACTTCTTCCAGCACGACGAACAACCTCTTCGTTACACCGAAACTCACTGCTGCTACCGGTGACAAGCTGACCTTTGATGCTAAGCTCTATAGTAGTTATTGGGCTGAGGGCAAGGTGGTGGTCTATGCCGCCGCTACCCGTGACGAGGTGATGAACGCCGAGGAAGGTACTACCCGTACACAGCTGTTCAGCATAAGCGGACAGGATGAGACGAATGCAATCACTACCGATTGGCAGACCTTCGAGGTGCCCGCTCTTGCTGGCGACAACTACTATGCCTTCGAGATTAGCGGTCGTCCTTATGTCGACGAGATCTATGGCCTGAAGCCTGCTGCCGTGGCTCACGACTGGGTGCTCGCTTCGAGCAACATTCCTGCTGAGGCTATGCAGAACAATCCTGCTACGGCTACGCTGAACATCGTGAACCGTGGTTTGCAGGATGAGACCGACTATACCGTCATCGCCCATATCGGCGAGGAGACGATGGAGGCTGCTGGCACCGTGACGCTGGCAATGGAGCCTAAGGCAGTTGCCAACGGTACGCAGATTACCGCTACCTTCCAGAGCCCGAAGCCTGGCACCTTCCCCGTCTACATCGAGGTGAAGGCTGGCGACTACAGTGTCGCTACCGATCCTGTTGACGTGGAGTTTGCAGAGGAAGTTGCTTCTGGCGATGTAGCCGTTGGCGAGTCGGCTGGTTTGGATGGCACGACACCGCTGAACCTCTACTATAAGAATAGTGAGACTATCGCCCTTTATACTCAGGACAAGCTGGGATTGAGTGGTGGAGAGAAGATTAACTCTATTACTTGGAAGGGTGTTACCACTAAGGCTCATACTTCTACGCTGAAGGTGTACTATCAGTGGACTGATGACACTTCGATTACCAGTCCGGCATCTACTGGAAACTACGATGTAACTGGTATGACTGCTGCTATTGAACCCACATCGCACAGTTGGACTGTCGGTGGTTCTGCTGATGAACTCCAAGACCAGATCGTTGTTAACTTCCCGACCCCGCTGGTTTACGAAGCAGGTAAGTCACTCCTTATCTTGGTAAGCTCGTCTGCAAGCGGCTATGCATCAAGTTCGACTTCTGTTCAGTTTGAGAAATCAAACATCACTGGCTTTGCCTTCCTGCACTACAACGATGGAACCGAAGGAACCTTCACTGGGTCTTGGTCCGCTAAGAACCTGCCGCTCATCCACCTCGGACTTGAGGTGCAGGCTACTACCTTTGCTGGTACTGTGAAGAATGCCGACGGTGAGGCTATCGAGGGTGCACACATCATGCTCGTGAGTGCCGATGGCGACAACGTGCAGTACATGGGTACGTCGGATGCCGAGGGCGCATATAGCGTCAACGTCATTCAGGCTAACCGTACCTACACGGCTACTGTCGAGGCCGACGGCTATGTGCCTGTCGAAGAGACCGTCGAGTTTGCTGGTGGAAGCGTTGAGAAGAACTTCGTCCTTGATGTTCCGCCTCTGGGTAAGTATTTCGTAAATACTGACTTTGCTTCAACAGAAGGTTGGACGGCTGTCACTTCTGCACAATATGCAGACCTTGGCAATGGTAAGATAGGTGAATACAATGTTCGCTTCTCACCTGCCACTGTCGATGACGCTCACCCTGCAACAGCCTATTGCTTCGGCTTCGAGTGCCGTTGGAGTACCAACTACTCATCATACACTCAGGAATCTAAGGTTGCCCTGCCCGCAGGTACCTATACGTTGACTTTTGATGTGGAAAACGTCAATGGTTCTACGACTAAGGCAGCATATGAGAATCGCTTCACCGTTACCGTAGGCGAAAATGTGTTCACCGATAAGGCTACTGAGTGGATGAACGGTAAGAGCAGTTGGACAAAGCACACGCTCGTCTTTGATGTTGTTGAGGATGCCAAGGCTACGCTGAGCTTCGGTTATGGTACGGGTTCTAACAATATCGGTGCAAATAATACACCAGCTATCTATGTCAGCAATCTGGACATGACCTTCAAGTCGCTTGCTGATGCTGCTCTCGAGGCTCTACAGGCTGAGATTGCCACTGCTGAGGCTCTGAAGACTGCAACCCGTACTGAGGGACTTGACGACTTCAATGCTGCTATCGAGACTGCCAAGGCACTGCTTACTTCTACTGATGTAGCTGCTATCAACGCAGGCGTTGAGGCACTGAAGGCTGCTGAGGAAGCATTCCTCACGGCTAACCTGCCTATGGCCGAGGGTACATACTACGTCTACAACCCGCTGACGGAGAAGTTCCTGAGCCGCGGTAATGCCTATGGCACTGCAGCTGTGGTCGATGACTACGGCGTGGCCGTCAATGTGGCTGTCTCCGACCTGACTGCAGGTAAGTACACGCTGTCCAGCTTCGATAATGGGGCTAATTATGGCTTCGATGCATGGATGTATGCAGATGCTGGCGGCAATAACGTGCGCGCGTATAATATAAATAAGGTAGAAGGCGGCGTGACTTTGACCAATACTGGCAACAATATGCTCGTCTATGTCTATACGAACGAAGGCGGTGACAAGTATCGAGTGGCTGGCAATGCCATCAAGGGCGACAACTACACCGACGATGCTCAGACCGTTTGGCAGTTTGTTACTCCTGCTGAGCGCGACCGTATGGTTGCAAGCCGTGAGGCTGCTGCCAAGACCGCTGCCTACGCTGCTGCTGGCTTCTCCGAGGACGACGAACTGGATCTTGGCGAGGCTACTGAGGTGAGCTTCACCACTGGTCACGCGTGGACACAGACTGTAGTTCGCTCGGAGAATAACCAGCCTGCAACCAATGACAATGGTACGGAGATGTGGCAGGCCACGGGTAACTATACCCAGACCATCAGCGACCTGCCTGCTGGTCTCTACAAGGTGACCATCCAGGCCTTCTATCGCAACGGTAGTGCTGATGAGGATCAAGCACGCGTGGCTACTGGCTATAACACCGTTTTGACTTACCTTGAGGCCAACGGCAACAAGGTACAGGTGAAGAGCTGGACCAGTGACAAGGGCGAAGGCAATGATCCTAACAACATGGCTCAGGCCAAGGCTAAGTTCGATGCCGGCAAGTACCTTAGCGAGGTCTACACTTGTGTCGGTGCCGACGGTGCCCTCAACCTAAAGGTGAACAATCCTGCACATATCGGCAACGGTTGGTTCATCGTGGGCAACGTGAAGTATGCCAAGGTCGAAGAATCTGTACTTGCAGGTGATGTCTCTGGCGACGGTGAGGTGACTACTAACGACGCTGTGGCTGTTATCCCGTTCGTCCTTGGGCAGGCTGAACCCACGCCTGCGCAGTTCAAGGCTGCCGACGTGAACAAGTCGAACACCATTACCATTTCCGATGCAGTAGGTATTGTGAATATCGCATTGAACTGGAATTCTGAGCCTGTTGACGGTGCACGTGGTATGGTCGACGCGTCCAACGACTACATCGTAGTCAATGGTAGCGAAGTTGGCTTGATGAACGCCACCACCTTCGTAGGCTTCCAGATGGATGTCACGCTGAGCGAGGGCGCACAGTTCAACGGTGCACAGCTTACGGCTCGCACCATGGGCCATCAGGTGGCTTGGAACCGCGTGGCCGACCGCACCTACCGTGTTGTTGTCTTCTCGGCTGCTAACGAAGCTATTGCTTCTAACGAGGGTGCTCTGTTGCAGCTGAACATCAGCGGCAACCAGCAGGTATCGCTTGGCAAGATCGAGTTTACCGATGCCGATGCTCGTGCTTACACTCTCGGCGTGGCCGATCCTACGGGCATCCGTGGCATCACTGCCGACCAGCTCGACGCTCAGATCTACACCGTCGGTGGTGTCAGGAGCGACAAGGTGCGTAAGGGCATGAACGTCATCCGCCAGAACAATGGCAAGGTGACCAAGCGCTTCGTGAAGTAAATACCATGATGTGCTGTGGCGCGTCTGAAACATGACGCGCCACGGCGCACCAAACATTGAAAAGTAATCAATTAACCAATAACAATATGAACAGAAAGAATGTCTTTAAATGGTTGTTCGTTTATGTCCTGCTTTGCGTGGCGGGCATTACGACTGCCGTAGCACAGTCGCTCTCCATCGCCGACTTCTCTATACGCTACGGAGAGACAAAGACCTTGACCATCACGATGGACAAGGGCAATCTGGCTGCCGTCTATGGCGTGCAGACCGACCTGACACTGCCTGCGGGTTTGCAGCTCGTTGACAACAACGTTGCGGCTGTAGCTAATATCATACAGTATCCGGGTGAGCCCACGTTGAACTTTAATCCCGACAACGGGCGCATCACTATCTTCTCGCTGTCAGGCAAACCGTTTGGCGAGGGCGTAACCGGCATCGTAACATTTACCGTGAAGGCTGGTGCCGATTTTACTGGTGGCGAAGTGAAGCTTGCCAACTCGCTGTTTACTACCAGTCCTGAAGGTGAAGAAGTAAGCGGTACCGACGTGACGGTTACGGCCACACTCGACACCAGCTACATCGTGGACTTCAACAAGCCTATTGCTACGGGCAGTCCCAACTTTAAGGTGGCCTCGAACTGGAAGCATATCGTAGATAAATACAGTGACTACTATGATGAATACTACATGTCCTATAGTTATAAGACCGCTGACGGCTTTGATGGCACGGGTGCTCTCTATGCCGCTCGTCAGTATGCCGGTGACAACTGGGGAGGCAAAGTAGTTAACGACCTTCTTGTCACTCCTTTGGTTTCTGGTGCTATTACCATGAAGGTAATGGCAAGTAGTACGGCATCCTCTTCTTATCCCTCGTTTGTTGAGATTTATAAGATTAATGCAGACGGCACTCAGGGCGACCTGATCCAGAAGTTTACTGCCGGCGAAGGCTATACCGATATTGAAGGTCAGGAAAATTGGAAACTCATCTCGCTGACGCTCACTGAAGAGCAGCGCATCGGTATCCGTGCCCAGTATGTCACAATGGATGATTTCACCGCCGAGAATGTTACCATCGTTCCTGAGAAGTCGCTTACCGTGACAGGTGTGATGAACGAGAACAAGCAGAACGGTACAACGGGTACTAACCCCGTCTTCGAACAGCAGCCTGACGGCACACTGAAAGTGGTGCTGAAGGTAGCGCTTGAGAATACCGGCGATGTCGACTTCACCGCAGGTATGGAAGGCTTCTCGCTGACTCCTGCCAGTGCATCCTATTCATCAGGTTCTAAAAATTATTATGAGAATGCTACTGTAGCCATCACCAGCGACCTCGCAGCAGGTGCTGTAGACACGCTCGACGTAGAGTTCTATACGGACATGCCTACCTCTACTTGGACCTATTGGTTCGTCCGCGAGAATATCGGTGGTACTACTTCGTCGCAGTATCGCTATGCCAGCACTGCTGCCTATGAGCCGAAGTTCGTGTTCCGCGTAGCTGAGGCTACCTCAACATCGAGCCTCACCGCTGCACAGGCCTACGGCACTGTCTCTGAGGAGACGACCAAGCAGTTCGAGATTGTGAACCTCGGTGTGGCTCCGCTGACCATTAAGAGCATCACCCTGCCTGAGGGCTTTACCTCGGCCAATGCTCCCACTGCCGAGTTCACACTGGAGAAGAATGCTTCGCAGGCTATCGACATCACGCTGCCCGTCACTACTACGGGTGCCTACAGTGGTAACCTGACCATTGTCTATCTCGACAAGACAGGTGCTGAGCAGACCTACACGCTCGCCTTCTCGGGCAACGTGCTCGCAGCAGGCACATGGTTTGCCGATTTTGGCACGGCAAGAGACCAGTATCCCGAAGGCAGTGTTGCTGAAAGTGGTATCTCAACTGACTATACCTATTCGAACGGTGTCTACGACTACTACATCAAGTCGACCTCTGTCAACAGCAGCTATGCTACGGAGAACAATAAGTTCATTACCCCGAAGCTTCATGCTAATGCTGGCGACCAGATGACGTTCGAGGCCAAACAGGCCACCTACACTTCACAGAATGCCTACTTCGTGAAGGTCTACAAGTCGACTGACCGTAAGACCTGGGGCGAGCCCGTGGCCGAATACTATTATAACGACCTGACCAGTTCGTTCGAGAGTAAGAGCATCAGCTTCGCTGAGGAAGGCGACTACTATGTGGCCTTTGCCGTCTACGGTGTCTATGTTGATAACATCATCGGCCTGACGAAGGTTGACGTAGCCCATGACCTCTATGTGAAGAAAGTCAACTGGCCCGACGCATCGGTGAAGAGCGGCACATCGCTCTCGAAGCCCAGCGTGGAGTTCATCCCGCTGACCACTGAGGCTGCCGACGCATACACCGTGAAGTACGTGTGTGGCGAGACCGTTCTGGCCGAGGGTACACCTGTTGAGCTGACAGCTTCTGCCAACAGCAGCAAGACCATCGACTTCTCGTGGACGCCCACCGTTGAGCAGACCACGGTTTATGAAGGAACCAAGGTGGTGTTTGCATTTGCCGACGGCACAACGTTTGAGACCGAGACCTTCGACCTTACCGTGACCAATGAGCCGAAGTTCCACTTCATCAGCTCGCTGCCTTCAAGCAAGTGGTACGAGCCTACCGACGTGAGCACACCTATTGACTTCGGCAAGACCAATACTGCCGACGTACAGAACTTCTATGTCTACAACTGGGGTTCTGCTCCGCTGACCGTGAAGAGCATTGCTATGCCTGACGGCTTTACCGCTGCTCCTGCCGAGCAGTTCACTGTGGCTGCCTTCGACGAGAACGACATGAGCGTGGCTGCACAGGCTGTTGCTATCACCTTCTCGGCTACTGAGGCTGGTGAGTACAGTGGCGACATGGTGATTACCTACGTCAATGGTGCCGGTGAGGATGCTACGTTCACGCTGGCCGTGAGCGGTACGAAGCTCGATCCTTCGAAGTTCTATGCCAACTTCGACGGTGAAGGCGATGGCTGGCCCGCCGGTTCTGTCTATCAGAAGAATATCAGTTCAAGTAACGGTGGCACCTATAGTACTCCCAACTACTATATCACTTCTTCGAGCACAACTGATAACCTCTTCATCACTCCGAAGCTGACGGCTGCTGCCGGTGATAAGCTGACCTTCGACGCCAAGCTCTACAGCAGTTATTGGAGCGAGGGCAAGGTGGTGGTCTATGCCGCTGCTACCCGCGAAGAGGTAATGAACGCCGAGGAAGGTACTACTCGCGTACAGTTGTTCAGCGTAAGTGGAGAGGACGAGACTGCTCCGATGACCACTGACTGGCAGACCTTCGAGGTGCCCGCTCTTGCTGGCGACAACTACTACGCCTTTGAGATCAGTAATCGTCCTTGTGTTGACGAGATCTATGGTCTGACGGTTGTCGACGTAGCCCACGACTGGATGATTGCTTCGAGTAATATTCCTGCCACAGCTATGCAGAACGTGGCTACTACCGCTACCGTGAACCTACTGAATGTGGGTCTGGCTGCTGAAACGGCTGATGCTTATACTGTTACGCTGTATATCGACGGCGAGGCTGCCGCAACTGGTGAGCCCGTTGCACTGCCTATGACACATAAGCTCAGCGATGCAGGTACGCAGCTCTCTGTTGCCATGCAGACACCCAAGGTCGGTACGTTCCCCGTCTACATCGAGGTGAAGGCTGGTGACTATAGTGTAGCTACCGAACCTGTCGATGTGACGTTCACCGAGGAAGTTGCTACTTCAGATGCTATCGAGGTGGGTGATGGTACCATTGCGAGCTATAATTACGCTCCTATTGACTTCTATAACTTCGAGCAGGCAAAAACTTCTGATATTGTTTATACTGCTGCACAGCTCAGTGAGTTCGGTATCAAGTCGGGCGACAAGATGACTAAGCTCGCATTCAAGGGTACGCTGACTTCTGCAAAGACACTTGCTAACAGCTCATTGAAGGCATGGGTGGCTTTGAAGACTGGCGACATCGAGTGGAATGCTCCCGACAAGACTACCATGACCGAGGTCACGGTGTTCAATGCAGGTGAAATGGTATTTACTTCTGGTGACAACTGGATCAACATTAACCTGCCTGAGGGTATTGTCTATGACGGAACTTCCGACCTGCGTATATATCTGGAAGGCGGCGGTAACAACGAATATGTATCTATGAACTTCACTTACGACACTGACTACCAGAACATGAAGTGGAGCAATTCCACCAGCATGAAGTACAACCCGACGCTCTTTGTTACGTTAGCTGCTGAGGCTGCTACCTTCTCCGGTACGGTGAAGGATGCTGACGGTAATGCTATTGAGAACGCTACGGTGACACTCGTCAGTGCTGACAACGACAATGTGCAGTACACGGGTACAACCGATGCCCAGGGTGCTTATAGTTTCAACGTGATTCAGACGGGTCGTACCTACAACGCTACCGCTACTGCCGAGGGCTTCGAGGATGCTACCGAGGAGAACATCAGCTTCGCCGAGGGCAACCAGACGAAGGACTTCGTGCTGACAGCGATGGTAACTGTAGTGAAGGGTGATATCAATAACGACGGCAAGATTACGACTGCCGACGCTGTGGCTATCGTTAATATCGCATTGGGCGAGGCTGCTCCTACCGCTGACCAGCTTGCTGTGGCCGATATGAACGGTGACGGCCAGATTACGACTGCCGATGCTGTGGCCGTGGTACAGTTGGCACTTGCCGAGGAGGCTCCTGCAGGAGCACCCCGTGTAGACCTGAGCGCACAGAACCGCCTGTCGGTCAATGCCGGCAAGGTGATGCTGAGTAATGCCGACGAGTTCGTGGCCTTCCAGATGGATGTCACGCTGGCCGACGACGCACAGCTCCAAGGTGTGAATCTCTCTAACCGTATGACGACTCACGAGGCTACCTATGCTCGCGTTGATGCTAATACTTGGCGTATTATCGTCATCTCTATGCAGAACGATGCCATCATGAACAACAGTGGTTCACTGATGCAGCTGAACATCAGCGGTAATCAGGAGATTTCGCTTTCGAACGTTGAGTTCGTCGATGCTGCTGCCCGTGCCTGTGCCGTAGGTCTCGGCGAGACCACTGGCATTGTCGGTGTGGATGCTGACCAGAGCGATGCTTTCTACTACAACGTGGGTGGCGTGCGCAACAACAACGTGCGTAAGGGCATGAACATCGTGCGCTCTGCCGACGGCAAGGTCAAGAAAGTGTTCGTGAAGTAATAGTAATCAATTAAAATCATTAATGATATGAACAAAAAGAATATTTTCAAATGGTTATTCGTGTACGTCCTGCTCTTGGTAGCAGGCGTCACGAGTGCTGTGGCGCAGTCGCTCACCATTGCTGACTTCCAGATCAAGGCCGGAGAGACAAAGACGGTTACCATCAAGTTGGACAAGGGCAACCTTGCAGCGGTCTACAGCGTGCAGGCCGATATCGCTTTCTCTGACGGGCTGTCGCTTGATGGTGATCCTGAACTCATCAGCGGTGTGCTCTCTGGTGGCTCGTTGGCCTTTAACACATTCACCAGTGGCGTCACTCGCATCTCTGCCCTGTCGATGAGCGGTAAGACCTTCACTGCTGAAGAGATTATCAACCTTCCCGTGAAGGCTGCTGAGAACTTTGAGCGTGGTACCATCACACTCTCTAACATCGAGTTCGCTATCACCAACACCGGACAGACCTTCAAACCCGAGAACAGTACTACTGCTGTGACGAAGGAGGAAGAGCAGCAAGGTGAAGAGGTCGTGGCTCAGTGGGTTGCTAAGGATAAGGAATATGGCAATGCGGAAGAAGTTACTGAATCTGTCATTGACACTAATGTCTCTGTTACTTTCAATAAAGGCACAGGCAGCAACGCCCCAAAATACTACACAACTGGTGAAGCCGTTCGTGTCTATGGAGGTGGAAACTTTACCATTGCAAGTACCACAGCAACGATTGTGAAAATTGAACTGACGTTCGGAACTGGTGATGGAAATAATGAAATCACTACAGATGTTGCGTCTTACGAGAATGGTACATGGACTGGAGAGGCTCAGAGTGTTAAGTTTACTGTAGGTGGCACATCTGGCCATCGCCGTATCGCTGGCATAACCGTAACTTATAAGGGTAATGGCGAAACGCCTCCCACGCCTATCACCGTGGCTGCTCCTACGTTCAGCGTTCCCGAGGGAACCTATACTGAGGCACAGACCGTGACGCTGGCTTGCGAGACCGAGGGCGCTGCCATCTACTACACCCTTGACGGTACTGATCCTACTGCAGAGAGCACGCTCTACACTGCTCCTATCACTATCTCGACCACTACGACGGTGAAGGCTATTGCCATCAAGGACGACGTGCTGAGTACTGTGGCTTCTGCCACCTATACCTTCCCTGCAGTTGCTGAGAACATCGCTGCCTTCAAGGCTCTCGATGTGAATGCCGAGGCTGTGCTGACGCTGACCGATGCTATTGTGACCCATGCCAATGGCGACAATGTCTTCGTTGAGGACGCAACAGGTGGTATCTGCTTCTATAAGTCTGGTGCAGGCTTGGTCAAGGGTAATAAGCTCAGTGGTACTATCTATGGTAAGTACGCTGAGTATAAGAGCCTGCCCGAGCTGGCTGTTGTCTCTGGTAAGACCTCGCTCGACAACGTCGTTATTGCCAATGAGGTTGCTACCGTTACCCCTCCCGTGCTCTCTATCACAGAGGCCAGCGCAGCTACCTATGCTGCCCGCCTGGTGAAGATTGAGGATGTCACCGTGACCGTTGACGGAGGCAAGACCTATATCGCTGATGCTACTGGCGCACAGTTGCAGATCTATATCACTTATGGTTCAACAGCAGAGCTTCCCGCTGCCGACACGAAGCTGAAGAGCATCACTGGTCTGTTGATTCCTTTCAACACCTCGTTCGAGATCGTTCCTCTGACACAGGACGACATCGTGGTGGACAATGGTGAGGAAGAGACCGTGAAGGAGGTGACCATCGACCATGAGCGTACGGTGGGCTTAGGCTATGGTGTTACTACGGCTACTGTCGACCTTGCTGAGGCTGCCGAGTTCCTTGGTGTTGAAGCCATCACCACCGACATGCTGCGAGTCGAGAATCCTGACGGTACGCTCATCAGCGACTATGCCCCTTATGACGGTTGGTTCGACGGTAATGGTGTTGCTACCACATGGGGCGAAACGACCAAGGTCTGTGTGAAGTTCTTCCAGGCTATCCCTGATGGTGCGTTCGAAATCTGCGACATGAACGGTGCCGACGTGGTTGGTCAGACCTATACCGTTCGCTGGCAGCTTGTCAGCGGCGAGAAGGCCGTTCGCTATACCATCAACGTGACGTTCGTCGCGGCTGAGCAGCCCGAACCAGAGGTTGTCCAGACAATCAACGTGCCTGTGACCATGAAGCCCGCAACGGCTTATGAGGCTATCAGCGCTACCTTCGATGCAGCTGCTGTGGCTGAGGCTCTGGGTCTTGAGAGCCTGGCCAATGCCAAAGCCTACATCGTGAACGTGACCGACGGTTCGTTCGTGATGAATGGTACCGACGGCTGGCGCGATGCTAACGGCGATGCCGCTACATGGGGCTCTGGTGCCGGTATGGTCTGCGTCAAGATCAACGATCCTGCTTCTGGTGTCATCGATTACCTCGGTGCCATTGACGAGACCTATGCCGAAGGTGCTACCTACACCGCTAAGTGGGGCTTCGTGAACGAAGCTACCAATAAGGCAGTTGTCCTTAACATCAACATCACCTTCACCACTGCTACTGGCATCGATGCTATCAATGCTGCTGTCAGCGCCGGCAAGGTCTACAACCTCAGTGGTCAGCAGGTGCAGAAAGCCCAGAAGGGCATCTACATCATTGGTGGCAAGAAGATGGTGGTGAAGTAATTGAGAATTGGAAATTGAATATTGAGAATCAGGCGGCACCCACCGCTATGGTGCGGTGGGTGTCACCAAAAAACAGTAACAAAGTAAAAACATAATGAAACCAACTCTTTTCCTTCTTGCAGCTGGCATGGGCAGCCGTTATGGCGGTCTGAAGCAGCTCGACGGTCTGGGCCCCAACGGCGAGACCATTATGGACTATAGTATCTACGATGCCATACAGGCCGGCTTCGGCAAGATTGTGTGGGTCATCCGTAAGGACTTCGAAGAGCAGTTCCGCACCCAGATCCTCTCCAAGTACGAGGGTCAGGTGCCCTGTGAACTCTGTTTCCAGGCACTCGACGCACTGCCCGAGGGCTTCAGCGTTCCCGAAGGCCGTGTGAAGCCCTGGGGCACCAACCACGCTGTGCTCATGGGTAAGGACGTCATCAAGGAGCCGTTCTGCGTCATCAACTGCGATGACTTCTATGGCCGTGACGCTTTCATGCAGATTGGCAAGTTCCTAAGCAACCTGCCCGAGGGTTCAAAGAACGAGTATGCCATGGTGGGCTTCCGCTGCTGCAACACGCTCTCTGAGAACGGTTCTGTGGCTCGTGGCGTCTGTGCCTACAACGAGAAACGCCATCTGACCGACGTCGTTGAGCGTACCGAGATTATGCGTATTGCCGATAAGGGCAATGCCATCTGCTATAAGGATGGCGACGAATGGTTCCCCTTGGAGGAGAACGTACCCGTATCGATGAACATGTGGGGCTTCACACCCGACTATTTCGAGCACTCTGAGGCTTACTTCAAGTCGTTCCTCAGCGACCCGAAGAACATGGAGAACCTGAAGGCAGAGTTCTTCATTCCTCTGATGGTCAACAAGCTCATCAACGATGGCACGTCAACGGTAGAAGTGCTCGACACCACTTCCAAGTGGTTCGGTGTGACCTACGCTGCCGACCGCGATGCCACTGTGGAGCGCATCAAGAAGTTGGTTGACGAGGGCGTCTATCCAAACAAGCTCTTCTAAGCATTCTGATCAGATAAACAAAGTGGAGAACGGGAATACCGCTCTCCACTTTTTTATGTGCTTACGAATGACGCTCACTTCTCTACTTCTAACGATGGGGAGTACCAGACAGCAAGTTGTCCGTCCTTATCGGTATAGATGAAGTAGGCCATCAGCTCTGGATGTCTGTCAAGCAACTCTTGCGCTTTTTCCAATCCCATGACCATGAACGAGGTTGCGTAGGCATCGGCAGTGGCACAGCTGGCGGCCAGCACCGTGGCCGACAGGATGTTGTGCTGAACGGGATAGCCTGTGCGGGGATCGATGGTATGGGCGTATTTGCGTCCTCCTTTATAATAGAAGTTGCGGTAGTTGCCGCTGGTGGCCATAGCCCGGTCGGTGACGTTGAGCACCGTTTGCAGCTCACCTTCGCCGGCAGCCAGCGAGTCTTCTGTAGGCTTGGTCACTCCGATGCGCCAGGGCATGCGGTTGGGACTGATGCCTTGTGTGACCACCTCGCCCCCGATCTCGACCATCAGGTTCTCCACGCCTTTCTTCTTCAGCATACGTGCCACTACGTCGCTGCCGTAGCCTTTGGCGATAGCACTGAAGTCGAGCGTCACGCGCCGGTCGCGCTTTGTCAGCATCATGTCTTCACTGTCTAACGACAGCTGTTTCATGCCGATGAACTGGCGAAGGCTGTCTACCTGTCGTCTCGTAGGCATCTGCTCGTTCTTGAAGCCGAAGCCCCATGCGTTGACCAACGGGCCTACGGTAATATCGAAGGCTCCCTCGGTGTCCTCAGATACTGAGGCCGCCAAGTTGTAGACCTCAAGGAACATGGGCGTGAGCATCACTGGCTTGTCACCTCTGTTCAGCCGCGACACGAGCGATTGCTCGTTGAACATCGAGAAGGTCTCGTCGATCTTCTTCAGCTCGGCTTCTATCTCGTCCTGCAGATTGTCGGGCCACTGATAGGTGACGTTATATACAGTTCCGAAGACGAAGCCCGTGTTCTTCTGATAGGGTGTCTGCCGTTGCTGGCGGATGATGAATACTGTTCCTGCTATGAGCAATAGCAGGAACGGCAGTTGCCAGCGAAGTTGTTTTTTTCTTTTCTCGTCCATAGTTTTCCTTTTATTCCTACACTTCTACTCTCCCACACTTATTTTCGGAGGAGAGACCTCCCCTCGCTCGGTTTTGCCGCTTTGCTTTGCAAAGAACCCCTCCTGTAGGAGGGGGATAAAGGGCTCCTGCACTCCCATCAAATGTCCACAATCACATTGAACGTTGCTCCGAGCGACGAGGTGTCCTGAGTGCCATAACCAGGCACGTACCATGTCTTGCCGATGCGGCCGTCATCATGGCTCAGGCGGAACTTGTAGCGTGCACTCCATCCTAAGTGTAGTGGACCGAGCACCTTGGCATCAAGGCCGAAGAGCACCTCGGCCCAGCTTTGCGAGCAAGGTTCCTGCCTGACACCAAACGAGGTTTCCCATAACCAAGTAGGGTCGGGGAAGGGGCGGCTGTTGATGTCGACCTTATACTTGGTGTAGCCGTAGCGTGCTCCTATATAGACACGGTTGCCCGTATGCTTTTTCTTCATTACGTTCACGTCGACACCCACGCGGAAGTAGGGTGCCGAGGTTTTGTAAGTGATGCCCGTCACTACGTCGTCTTCGTGGTTGGCCTTGCCGTAGCCCACTTCGACAATGGGGAAGTACTGGTCGTGCAGGTTCAGCCTGAAGGCTCCTTCGTACTGTCCGTGGTCGCTGAGCAACATCTCTGCTGCTCCTACGAGGTCGAACGACACGGCGAAGCCCCTGAACAGTGGTATGCTGTCCTCTTGGAATTTCAGGAAACCCTGTGCTGAGGCAGTGACTGCCGACAGCAGGAGGCACATGGCTAATCCTACAGTCTTCAGCCATTGGTTCTTGGCCTTGTGAGTTCTTCTGTTCATGGCGGCTCCTTATTTAAACGAGATGTGGAAATGCTCGGTCGATGATTCGTAATCTACCTGTGAGTGGTTGATGGCGATGGTATCGATGCGGTGATGGGTGCTGCGCACGCCCGTGAGCTGATGGAAGAAGGTGGGGGTGCAGTCTACTGACTCGAAGTGGGGAATGTCGTCTTTCTTGATCCACACCGTGTCTGTCGTGCTCACTTTCGTAGTGTCGGTAATACAGAAGTAAAGGGTGTCCTCGGGATGCTGGTAGCTGATGGGCAGTTCGAACGACGAACTGTTGGTTCTCTTGTTCAGCAGAAGCGTGTCCTTACACTTGACGGTCCTTGTCCAGATGGTGAGCGTATCGTGCAAGGTGTCGAGCTTTTCGCCTCTGTACACATGGTAGATGGTACGTACCCTGTTCTCCACCGGACACTCGATGGAGGAGCAGGCACAGATGAAGACGAATAGCTGTGAGAGCAGCAAGACGGGTAATGCTGTTTTTTTCATATACACTTCTTTGCTCAGACTTTCTTTTCTATCTGGTAGTCGTTGCGGTTCTGCGACGAGCGGCTGATCAGGTCGCCCAGGAATCCTGTGAGGAAGAACTGCGTGCCCAGTATCATCATGGTCAGCGCGATATAGAAAAAGGGTGAGTCGGTGACCAGTCGCTGGGGAATGCCGACGGCCAGACAGTAGAGCTTGCCGGCACCGATGACGAAGGCGGCCACGAAGCCGATGAAGAACATGAGTGAGCCAAGGAAGCCGAACACGTGCATGGGCTTCTTGCCAAAGGTCGAGAGGAACCACAGCGTGATGAGGTCCAGATAGCCATTGACAAAGCGGTTCCATCCCATGAACTTCGACTCGCCATACTTGCGTGCCTGATGGTGAACGACCTTCTCGCCAATCTTGTCGAAGCCGGCATTCTTTGCCAAGTAGGGAATGTAGCGGTGCATCTCGCCGTAGACCTCGATGTTCTTCACCACGTCACGGCGGTAGGCCTTCAGTCCGCAGTTGAAGTCGTGCAGGTTCTTGATGCCGCTCACCTTGCGTGCAGTGGCGTTGAAGAGCTTCGTGGGCAACGTCTTCGACAGTGGGTCATAACGTTTCTGTTTGTAGCCGCTCACCAGGTCGTAGCCTTCCTCTCGAATCATGCGGTAGAGTTCGGGAATCTCGTCGGGCGAGTCCTGCAGGTCGGCATCCATGGTGATGACCACGTCGCCCTTGGCTTCGGCAAAGCCGCAATACAGTGCAGGGCTCTTGCCGTAGTTGCGGCGGAACTTAATGCCGTGAACATGGTCGGGCGACTGCTGTTGCAGCTCCTCGATGATGGGCCATGAGCGGTCGGTCGAGCCGTCGCTGATGAAGATTACTTCATAGCTGTAGCCATGTTCGTTCATTACACGTTCTATCCAGGCAAACAACTCTGGTATCGACTCTTCCTCATTATAAAGAGGTATAATAACTGATATATCCATGATTCAATGCTTAATGCTTTATGCTCAACGCTTAAGAACAATGCAAAATGCTCCATGCGGAGCCTTTAATATTTTAATTCTATAATTTTTTAATTATTCAATTTTTCAATTCTCCTCATGCTCGCCGCGATGGGCAGTCCCAGCACCATGCCAATCAGGATGTTGGTGGTCAGCACGTTCAGCGCAATGTCTATCGGGCGCATGGCCTGTAGCTGTGCAAGGTTTTCCTCGATGCTCTCTTTCATCCCGGCCTGCTTCAACATCTGTTCAGTCTCGGGCGAGTGGAGCATCTTTTCGATGGTGTCCATTAGGAACCCGTGGTCCAAGAAAGCGAAGTAGGCATACTGGGCGATGGCCAGCAACAGACTGGCGTAGAAAAATATCAGGACGACAAAGGCCCAGCCGCGCCGCATCGAGATGATTCCCTCAAGGCCGAAGTCGCGGAAGTGGCGCAGTCGCCGGGCAGCAAAGAAGGGCGTCGCCACCGCCAGCATCACGGCTATCATGCCGTAGATAGGGTGCCCCAGTCCTGCTATGTAACAGCCGAAGCTGCCTATCCACAGTAGTGCCATCAGTGCACCGTCCTGGCGTGCAAAAGCCTTCAGTTGAATGTATTCTGCAGGTGTCATGTACGTACCGTTGTTTCAATAACGGATGCAAAATTACGCATTTTCCCGCACATACGGCTCTTTTGGGCACAAGAAAAATATAAAGAACATTAAAAAAGCACCTATTCATGTCCGCTTTCCGAATAAAAGCATTAATTTTGCAGCCGCTAAAATGCAAGGAGAGATGCTCGAGTGGCTGAAGAGGCACGCCTGGAAAGCGTGTGACCGGCAAAACTGGTTCGCGAGTTCGAATCTCGCTCTCTCCGCTTTATAATACTTAAAGGGAATTAATCAGGTTCCCTTTTTTTTGTGCCTGATTGACAATATCTTAAGTGAGACTCCGTGGCAGGAGGAAGCCAAACATGACTCTGTGGTAGGAGTGGGACAAGTTAGACTCTGCGGCAGGAGTAACTCAACTAAAGTTTCCCACCCTTAGAATAATCCAATAAAATAGCGGTTTCTCGAAAATTTGTTGTAATTTTGTATTCGCTAAAAGTACAATAAACACAACGAATTAACAGAAACCGTTATGAATGCATAATTAGACAAAATCTGCGAGCTGAGCAAATTTTTGTGTGAAAAAGATAGTCTTCCCAGTCTTTCATGGTAATATGGCACACGTCAGCGTTTGACCCTCTATGGTATTGAGGTTCTGTCAGGCGCAAGAGGTCAAAATGTAGATTAAACCACCCTAGACTGTCTTTCATGTCAGGGTACATTCGAACGATGTGTGGTGCCACATCTTCGAAATTGACGCTGTTTATTAGTTCTTTGAATGTCATACGCAAAAGATTTCTTTGAAAAGTTTACATATTTCTGCCAAAGCCTTTCTATTGGCCTCGTCCCAATCAAACGGAATGCCCCTTTCATATAAGTTCTCGGCCAGAGTATTCATCAAATATTTCATACCTTCTTCCGTATCAAGGACAGAATAGTCATGGCCTATGAAGAGTGCATGATGAAGCCTATTAAGATCATCATTCTCTCTGTGTATTTTGTTCACAAGAGAGTATATCTGTGGATTCAAGTCCTTAAATGGTTCAAGGGCATCGACAATCATGCCACTTGTCACTAACTTGAAGCCTGCTTCACTAATGTCTTGGCTTTCCTGACTTGTAACGTAGTCGTTCTTGACGCAAATATAGCTTTCGCATTCAGGCAAGGTTTCTTTAACCTTTTCAAGCCTAGCACAATTCACCCATTGATCTGTAAAATCAACTAATACCATTGGTATGATTTTGTTGTTATGTTCTGCAGTCATAAGCGAATTTGAATTGATTACGATGCAAAAGTAAAATGGAGTTATGCCGTACTGGGGCACAACTCCACTAAAAGTTACAAAACAGCGAAAATTAATTTGTTTGGTGTCTATGTAGATAATATCATTTGTGGTTCGCTTTCCACAATTCTATTATTCGCTCCCCCTCTTCATAGAAATGAGAATCCTCGATTGCATTAATGATTTTCTCTGCGATAACATTCTCTTTTGCCAGTTCTTCAGCAGTGAATGGAATTTCATAACCTTTGTAATGCCACCATGTTGTTTCTTTTTTGTGCCCGTCTGGTTCGATATTCAAACTCTTTAAATAATTAGATAAACTCTCAGCCAGCGAAATCATCTCCTTAGAGCTGAGTTCCAAAAACATCCTGATATGGGGCCTTTCATATTTCCATATCGTATCATAAACGAGTGTGAGCATCACCTTGTCTGGCAGAGCATTAAATGTGTAGTAAACGTAGTTTACGTTGTTTTTGGTTTTTACAGAAAGCCGCCAGCCATGATGCTTGAACATCGGTTCTAACATCTTGCTGTTTTCTATTGCTGTCCAAATGTGGGTTATCACAGACTTTCGAAGCTCAGCAAGCCGGTTTATCTTTTCCCTGTTCTCGGGATTAAAATAGAAATACAGTTCTTCTTCATTCATGGAATGCGTAACGTTATAAATGTTCTGAATAAAATCTTGTAATAACATCAAACCCTTTGGGTCTGCAGAAGTAAAGTATGTTGGCAAATTCTTTTCAATGGACTTGGCCAGCTCCTCGTGAGTGATATTTACAAAACCTTTGTGGCTGGGGTGTATTCTCCATAGCGAGAGCACAACGCCTCGTTTGTTTTCCTCAGGAACCGATGGCTTCCCCCAATACAGATCCAGACGATTATACAAGCTCGCATATACCTTGTTCTCTATGATGATAGCTTCATTATCGTTCTGTAGCAGCAGGTCGATGCGTTTCATATTACCCTTTTCATCTGGTACTGCATCTTCACGAAGCACAGAGAAGGAATTCATAGAGAGTGCGGGTCTTTTCGTTCTCCCACAGATGATTTCCTGTAAGGTGTCTATGAATAGCCTTGACAACCCATGGGATGCTTTGGGATTGAAGAAGTACAGGTAAATGAACGACCAATGATTTTCGAGGTGCTCAATACCTGCGATGTCAAGGAACGTTTCCTTGCGAACTTTCTTCTTCGGTATGCCGTTTTGGTGTTTAAGCCAATCGGCCAAATTATCAATTTCTATATTCATTGGATACTATTAAATTCTAAGCAGCGATTGACAACCTTCACGAAAAGGTTAAAAACCTCATCGTATTCATGGCGTGTGATATATTTCCACATACAATGGTTATTGCTGTCCGGGAGAATATCTTTGAGTGATACGATTTCCGAACTGACAATTACCCTCTCTTCTTGTGGAAGGTCTCTTGAATATTCTACCTGGCAATAAAGCTTTTGGTCTCTTTCATTGCTGATGAACACACAAATGTCTTTACCATCTGTGGAAGTTAGCGTGACATCTGTCAATTCGCCACGTTTACAAGGATTGAGGTTTGGAAACAAATTCCTTGTTTTATCCCTCCATTCCTCGATAATAGGCTGTCGCATGCGGTCTCTTAATGCATTCATTGAGTTAATGAGATCTTGCATGTCATCAATTTTCTCTTGCAAGGATATGATGCGATCCTGTGGATTGTCGAACTTGTCTAGTTCAAACTGTGTCTTGATAAGATTGTCTAAGTTCATATACATTTTGTTATTTATTTCACGAAGTAAGAAATAGCCCTCCAGATAGTCGATGTACTGTAGTACAGCACTATGGAGATAAACATCTTTCTGGCGAATGTTTGGTAATACATTAACTTTCAGCCAGTTCAGAATATCTTCTCTGAAAGAAAGATTAATGTATCGAGAAGCGAATTCCACTTTATATCCTCCCCATGACTGGTCAGCAGGATCGTGGCCATCAGACGGGAGATATACCACAAAAATTTTATGCTTATTGAATCCTTTGGCGATAGTTTTGTCAATGTAGCGTGACAGTTGTTCCTCCTGGTCTTGCGCATCATATACTTTGTTTTCAAAGATGATGGCATAGCCAGTTGAACTATCTCTTAGCCAAAGGTCTATTCTCTCCTCTTCCTGTGTAAGAAGCGGATGCTTTATTTCAATGTCAGAGAATGCCGTTGAATGGGTATGCTGTCGGATGTACTCCAACAACGATTCCAGAATTTCAAATTCTCCTTTTCCGTTGCGGAACTGCAAAAGTTTTAAGAGCACACGGCTATGGCCATTCTCATTTATATGCAGTTCGTCTATTATGTTGATGTGATATGGTTGGCTAAGACTTTCCCTTTTAAGTGTATTGTTGAATATGTCCATAAAGGAAAGAAGTTTCTTGTATTCTGTCAGTATCACATTATGGATAGACTGAAAAGCATCAAGTGAGTTTTTTGCATTATTCTCTTCCATAGGCAGTAAATATCTATGAGTACATGTGCGATGAAGATTTTCATCATTACTATCCAAATAGGTCCTTCCTGAATTCCTGTTCTTCTAATGGAGTCATTTTACGATGTTCGGTCTCTTCAAAGTCCTGCTTCATCAGAGTGAAATAGAATTCTTTCTGCCAATCTTCATGATACCGCTCCAGAAACTGGTCCTTTTCCACCCATAAACCTTGATCTACTGCTTCGGTACAAGTGTCGCCGAAGCAATAGGCCTCGCTGTCACTCATTCCATGTTCTTTTGCCAATTCGTATGCCTGAGAATAAAAAACACAAAAAGACTCTTTATATTCATCGTGGTGGTCGGCATAAGCATGGGCATAAGTCTCACTCTTTCCTAATGCAATCATTCTTCTGTATTCATTGCAGTAAGACTCTGTGAATTCCTTTGGGTCGTTAAGAGTTTCGGTGAAGAGAAACTTGAATCTCTTTATGAACAGAGGGTCGTCGCTCATACATGCAACGTGGATATCTAATTCTTTCTCCCTTTCTTCCCTATCTTCTATAGCATAATAAGCTTCTCGATACGAAAGATATTCTTCTATCCCAGGCATGCTACTCCTGGCATAGGTTTCAGCCCAAACATCTCCATGTCCCTTTTCCTTTTCAGGAACATAGTATTCCATAAATTCTTTGGTGAGACGAATACTTGCATCAGCATTATTCTCTTCCTCTGGATCATCGTCATCTTCAGGACAGCCTTGCTTTAGCTCTGAATAACAGCGTTCTACTTCTTCTTTGAATTTATCAAAGTACTTTCCGTCGACAGGCAATTCATCAAAGGCGGCCTTTATCATATTATCTGTAAGCAACTTTTTCATACTGCAATTATTTTAGTTTCTAACGATACTATTACCTAAACAAGTAGCGGTTATGCAGATACATAATCCACTTTTTCTGCTCTTCTGTGCAGAAATGGTGAGCCAACGTCTCAAACAGTTTCTCGTAGGTAAAGGTAAAGAAAGAGGAAATGCCTTTGTCTGTCAGCACTTCACGATATTCGGCTGCAGCTGAATGGAAGTGAGGATTGGCGTTGGGGAAAACTGTCATTGAAGCGAAATGACGGATGTCTCCATATAGAATCATTGAGGCTCCGAGGATATTGTTGCGCCATATCTGCCGGAGATTGTCGGACACAAGTTCAGCCTCGCAGTTGGGGATATAGTAGCTGGATTTGTTGGTCGCTTGTGCGTAGTGCGGAGAGAGGCGGACATTTCCTTGTTCATCATGCGTGTTCTTGTATTCCGTTTCTCCTATCTTATATTCACGCTCGGTATATTTCACCTCTATGCCGACAGCACCTTTGCTGCCATCTTTGTGTCGATAAAGCACAAAAGCATCGAAGGCTGTACCATCATTGAGGTAGTCGCTTTTCGGCTGAGGGGCAAACTCGATTCTGACATCTAGCACTTCTGCAATAGCATCTGTCCCCAACAGTTCATTGAAGAAAGCGCGTGTTGATTCCTTGTTCTGGCCGTTCATCATTGGGAAGAACAGGTTGTAAGGAATATGCTCGCTGCGGAGCGCATTATTAAGCAAGTTCAGGCCAATCTTCGTGCGGTCGTCACGGTACATCTCTAAGATTTCTTTACGGAAACCTTCATAGAAAACCAAGCCCTTCAGAGCATATTCATCTTTCAGCCATACCCCATGATGAGGACGCTCATCCCAAATGCAAGCATTGCCAAACTCTTTTGCCCACTGCCTTACAATGGACTCTTGATATTGTCTTGCTTCACTCATGAACGAAGCATGGTCATGGCGTAAAATTTGTGGTTTCGATACCCCATCTTTGTTCTTTGACGCAGAAGGAAAGTTATCATCTGCAACATCCTGACCAAAAGCTTCGCTGCCATAAATAGCAGATATTATCTGTTCGCCGTATTTACGGTATGGAGCCTTCATCAAAGTCACGCGATTCCATTTGACACCTTTTTTAAATTCGTCTGGGAAAGGAAGTTTTCTAGTGGATATCCAATTTACCTTTCGACAATGGCGGAATCGTAGTCTGGTAGGGTCGTATTTATAATCACTTGCAACGATACCCAGCCCCACAATAGTATCATACTCATTACGTGCAAGAATAAAATCGCCGATTTGCATTACGTTAGCAAATTCATTCAGGAGCTTCTTGCCATCAGCAATCCGACGGCCTGGCCCGTATGCTTTTCTCAGAGCTGCTTCTAGCCCTCCCTTGGCATCCATGATTTCATTCAAGTCGCCCACTTCTCTTTGCCTGTTATTCTCATCTTCATTAAGCCCACAGGCCATGAAACTTTTTTCTACATTTTCTTTAAACTGGTAAGCCTTTTCTCCCGGCCAGTACATCCATATTCTTTTTTCCATATCATCAATAGTTTCTTTATAATATTTTTCTTGCTATCCAGGCACATGCTTCTGCGTCGGCCAGTGCATGGTGATGGTTTTCTAACTGGTATCCACAAGCAGCAGCGACAGTATGCAGTTGATGGTTCTCCAAGTCTGGCAATGCCTGGCGTGAGGCAGTCAGCGTACAGAAGAAGCGATAGTCGGGATAGTCCATCTGATAGACGCGGAACACGGCTTTCAGGCAGCTCTCGTCAAACGCTTTGTTGTGGGCAACGAGTGGTAATCCCTCTATGAGCGGTTCGATCTGTGCCCATACTTTAGGGAACACTGGGGCTTCCTCAGTGTCCTCACGGCAAAGTCCATGTACCTGCGTACACCAGTAGTTATAGTAGTTCGGTTCGGGCTGTATTAGCGAGTAGAACGAATCGACAATCTCTCCGTCTCTCACTATCACCACACCAACAGAGCAGACACTTGTGCGCTCGTTGTTGGCGGTTTCAAAATCTATTGCTGCAAAATCTCGCATACTTTCTTCTCGTCGTACTTGTTCCACATTCGTTTCACTATTCCCGCAATCTCCTTTCGGAGCCAGTAAGGTTCCAGGACTTCAAAATTCTCGCCCTTTGACAGTACTTCCTGGTAGAAGTCGAACTCCGGACAGATGCGCAGTTGGAAGATGCTGTATTCCGGCGTGGTCTCAATCTCGTCCTGCGTGTCATGGAGCGGCAGCGAGCGAAGGTAGTTGGCCTGGCCAGCCGACACTTTCAGCTTGACCGTCTCAAGTTTCCGTTTCGTCCCAGCAATAATGCCATAGTAGTTGCTGAAAAACTCTTCTGGGGCAAAGTCCTCAGGCATCTTGAATGTCTCACCGTCCTGTTTCCATATGTTAAAGATGCGGTCGAGCGCGTAGATCATCACCTTTTCATAGTAGGGACTGAGCGCAATAAGATACCACCGTTGTTTGAACAGCTTCACACAATAGGGGTGAACATCAAAAGTAAAGCTCTCGTCTCGCCAATAACTCTGGTAGGTGATTCGTAGCGGTGTGTCCGTTTTCATTGCTTCAATGATAACGGCCAGCGATTCCTTTCCTGAAGGAATATCTTCAAGGAGGATGCGGTCTTTCAGCGACTGACTATCCATGAGCAGGTTGCTCACGGATATGGTGCTCAACAGCCAGTTTCGAAGTCCGCCACGTTTTATCTCCGCTCTATTCTCTATATAGTAATGGTAGCCACCCTTCCGCTCGCACTCGATAACAAGTCCGAACATATCCTCTGCTGCTATTTTCCATTTGTGGAAGGTTCGCAGTGGGATAGGCTTGTCATCCATGTCCTGATCCAGCCACTTCTCGTTGATTTCCTCAAACGTTATGCGACCAGCCCTATAAATGGTGTCTACCAACCATACATATTTGTTGATGAGGTTCTTTGCCATAGCAACGGTTTCTTAGTGGCTACAAAGATAGTAAAAACATGCGAAGAATTGAGGCACATGTTCCTGATTACTTTAAATCTTTATTGATTTTTAGCAGAAATCATTTGCTCAATACCAGAATCAACCGACATTGAAATGGTTCCAGTTTCCCATCGGTGCCATATCTCCAGCTAATTACTGCGTCATGATTCAATTTCTGTTCAATGAACTGATGTAGTTTGTCTATGTCATCCATTATTACGTCATTAGGGTCATGGCTGTCAATAGATATTATAAGGTAAGCATAATCCGTCAAGTCTGCTTCCTTATCCACTTGAAGCTGTCTTAATATTGAAAGCAGCGGTCTTTCGCCGTCTGAAGTGTCAGAAAGTTAGACTCTGTGGTAGGAGGGGGACAAGTTAGACTCCGTGGTAGGAGGAAGCCAAACTTGACTCTGTGGTAGGAGGGTGACAATTTATTTCCTGTTTCGCTGGCTGAAGACCAGCGTGGTGAACTGAGTCGTTACACATAAGGCTTCAATTCGTTTCATTTGTTAAGTGATGACAAAAAAGATAACTTGGTACAAAATAATTAATGGAACACGAAGATACGAAGATACGAAGTTTTTCGTTCTAGTGAAAAATCTTCCTTTCTTCGTTTCTTCGTGTTTAGTTAAAATCATACCCACTTATTTTTATACGATTACTTAAAGGGTAAGAAACTTGATTTTTGAGTCCACTTTAAAAAGTCAATATAGTCTTCGAACTGTCGCGCCATCCCTTCCCCTCTTAAACCCTGCCCTTACGGGGAGGGGTGCCCTTTGGGCGGGGTGGGGTCTGTAATGTCCTGATTGCGAATAAGATACTGACCCCACCCCAACCCCTCCCCTACAAGGGACTACTCTTTATACACATCTTTTAACTCCTCACCACCCCTAAATTAACATATAATGTATTGCCCATTTGCTGGATTTTTCGTACCTTTG
>Ga0256404_1002661_pt1 | contig 38837 bp, 39 predicted proteins | sample RumenRJG_01DNA_FD_185990 | JGI IMG/M metagenome (GOLD analysis project Ga0256404, IMG submission 185990) | Bovine rumen microbial communities from Lethbridge, Alberta, Canada - RJG_01 | ecosystem: Host-associated > Mammals > Digestive system > Stomach > Rumen | place: Canada: Alberta | collected...
AATCAGTAGTTACGTTCTAACGGTGATTTACTGTTGAGGGAAAGACTTGAACCATTGATGCTGGAAGCTATCCGACAGTCTAAGTTTACCAACAATGATGCAACTCGTTTGCTGGTACGTAGCAGGGAAACACCTGATGACCCTCTGAAATATACAATAGAGTATGTTCAGGCAGTTCTCTCCTTGGAGAAAAAGCTTTGTGTGATGCTCTATGATGAGGGTACCCGCGACCACATGTTGCAAGAAGAGAAAATCTTCAAGGATTCTTCCATTGTAGGTTTCGTTGCAGACAGAGCTCCTCAATATCCAGCTATAGTCAAAGACTTGGAAGGACAAGAGTTGTTGCGCCAGGCCTGTTGGTTCCACGCTCGCCATTATTTGGTGGATGCCTATTTGGTAGATTCGAGAATGGAAATGCTTTTGATATTGATCAATGCTTTGTTCTATATCGAGCGAGTCTTCCTACAAGAGGATGACCAAAGTCCAGAACATCGCCTGGAGTTCCGTAAAGAGTGGAGCGAGCCTATCGTTGATCGCATCATGGAAAAGCTCAAAAAGATGCGTGCTGCAGGTGACGAATATGGTCAGATGGTTCACAGAGCCGTAGATTACATACTTGATGACGAAGATGCCTTCCGAACATTCCTTTCGGACGGCCGAATCGACATACACAATATTGCCATAGAGAGATGTTTTAGACATATCGCTATGGGAAGACGCAATTGGCTTCAGACAGGAAGTCACTTCTCTGCCCAGAATTTGGCATTTATGTTCGGGTTGTTAGAAAGTTGCAAATTGAACAAAGTGAACTTTGGTGAGTACATTGAGGATATCCTTACTCGCATACTTTGTGGCGAGGAGGTTGATGCCTCGTTCCTGCCATGTGACTATGTTCGCCATTTTGAAGATGGTACGGATGCGGAGGTAACGAAGACATCCCAAGCCGTCGCTTGATTGTTAAATTTTAGAAAATCAAAACTTTATTCAAAAATACTGGTATGGCTAACCCGCTGATAAATAGTGGGGACGCTGTATTGGTGGTTTACTATTGACTGCTTGATGAAACTGGCTCCATTGATTTGAAATGTGGAGGTTTCAAGGTGTATAATATAATACTAACATATAGAGATCAATACGTAAGCACAATTTGGTGGACTTACTCGCTCATAGATGGCAGCTGGCAACAGTTACTTCTTGGGCATAAATTCAAATGACTTTTTTAAAAAAGATAATAAAAAAGCATTCACTTTATAGCTTAAAGTGCCAGAAGTGACCACATTACAAATGCACACAAAATGGATTCGAAGTTCTTTAAAATCATAGTACATGAAGAAGAATCTATGCCTACTTTATTGGGCATTTGCGCAGGATTCGAGAACGGTGAATGGCGCGGAATGCGTTTGGCAGACAATCTCTTCAATTGCATTCCTGATTTCTGTCTTTCTTATTCTGAAACTCACGAGGTAGACAGTGTGGAATGGATGGATAAGATAAGGAAGTCTGTCGCTATGATATACAATACTCCCAAATATCAGAACCGAGGAGAATTTGGAAAATTGCTGTTGCATTATATACTTAAGGATTTATACAAAACAATACCTGCTGTTAGCAAGATGTACTTCAAGGATGGTCCTAATGAAACAGTAAAGGGCTTTGATGCTGTACACGTCATAGAAAATGATAAAGGCTTGTTGGATTTGTGGCTTGGCGAAGTGAAGTTTTACAAGAACGCTTCGCAAGCAGTCAAGGATGTTATACCAGAAATCAAAGAACATTTTGCCCATGATTATCTCCGTACAGAGTTTATAGCAATAACTAATAAATTGGACAAAGAGTCTCCTTTCTATGAAAAATTGTGCCAATTAATAAGTTCAAATACATCTTTGGATGAGATTTTTGAAAGAATATGTGTACCTGTACTCATAACATTCAACTCAACGGTAATAGATAAACACACAAAGTTCACTGATACCTATAAAGAGGAAATGAAAACTGAGATGGAGAAGTATTTCAAACAGTTTGAAACTCTTTTGGGGAAATTAGGGATAGATATAGAAATTCATTTGTTTTTGCTGCCTCTTAAGACAAAAGAGACATTCATACAGATGCTTAATCAGAGATTAAACTTATGGAAACAGCTTTAAATTATAGCAAAATCAAGAAAATGCTAAGAAACAGAGAGGCAAACTTACCAAAGTTTGACATTCTGAATTTTATTTCACAATCTGTCAATCAAAATGGAATTAATGTCGAAGGACAAGATTTGTTGTTGCGTGTTCTTGACCGAAAGGATGATTTTGTGGAATACAACGGCATTGTCATATCACTGATTCGACAATATGGTCTTTATCCATATTTAAAGAATTTTGAGTTGTCGTTATCAGATGAGATAGCATGTGAAATACACAAGCCAGAAGGATTAAAAAATATAGTATTTCATTCTCTTCAAAATGAAATCTATTACACTTTAATTCATAAGGGGAACGTTGTGTTAAGTGCTCCTACCAGTTTTGGAAAGAGTCTTATTATAGATTCTATATATATAATAACATAATGATAATAGTTCCATCAATCGCCTTGATTGATGAAACACGAAAGCGTCTGATAAAATACAACAAACAGTATCGGGTTATATCCTTTTCTGGTCAATCACTTGGCAAACGAAACATTTTTGTATTAACACAGGAGCGTGCGTTAGACTATATTGATAAAGCAGATATAGATTTCTTTGTCATAGATGAGTTTTATAAGCTTGATATGAAAGAAAACCAAGATGTAAACGACAGTAGAGAAATTGTATTGAACCAAGTGTTCTACAAGTTGTTTAAAAGTCAGGCTAATTATTATCTTTTAGGTCCCAATATAGAGCGTTTGATAGCTCCGAAGCTAAATGAACAAAAGTATAAGTTCATAAAAACTGATTATAAAACGGTTGTATCAGAGTTCCATCAAATTAAAAACAACGGTCATGACAAAGAAGCAAAGTTATTGGAGTTGTGCGGAGATATAAAAGGACAGACTTTGATATATTGTCAATCTCCATCAAGTGCCAATAAAGTCGCAGAATTGTTATATGATAATTTAAACTTGGAACAAGTAGGGAACAATGAAGACTTTGTTCGTTGGATAAAGCAAAATTATCATCTCGATTGGAATTATCCTAAGTACTTAGAATATGGCATTGGCGTACATCATGGCAAAATTCCAAGAGCCTTGGCACAAAAAAGTGTTGAAATGTTTAATCAAAGGCATCTTAGATTCTTGATTTGTACATCAACGCTAATTGAAGGTGTAAACACAAAGGCGAGAAACGTCATTATATATGACAATGTTGTCAATCGCAAAAAGATGGACTTCTTTAGTTTTAATAATATTTGTGGTCGTTCTGGAAGGATGAACTCTTATATGATAGGTAATGTCTATACATTTTATGAGCAACCACAACCAGAATTGCCTTTTGTTAATGTGCCAATGTTTGGTGATGCATCAACTACAATTCCTGACAATTTGGTGATAAATATGGATGATGAAGACTTAACTGAAGACACCCAACTACAAATACAAAAATACAAGAACCAAAACATCTTGTCTTCAGAATTGCTTAAAAAGCATTCTTATGTAAAACTCGATTATCTTTTGGAGTTAGGGCAATATCTAAATGGATTATCTCCACATAGGTTAAGTCAAATAGCATGGTCTGGTTCTCCTAACTATGAAGGATTGAAGAGCACATGCGAGTTAATTTGGGATTATATCGTTAAGTCAAACAGACAAATTTCCTCTGTTTGCTCAGGTAAGCAATTATGCTATAAGATTAGACAATATGAGAAAAGCAAGACAATATCAAATTATTTAAAAAACATTATTGATACTAAGAAACCTGAAGATAATAATAATGATTTGATAGAAAGCGCTTTAGATTTCATGAGGCAATGGCTTAATTATAAGTTCCCAAGATACTTAATGACATTGCAAGACATTGCAAATGAAATATTAGAAAGAAAAGGACTTGCGTTATGTGATTATGGTTTTTATGCATCATATGTGGAATGTTATTTCACAAAACCTTATGTTATACCTTTTGATGAATGTGGTTTACCTATTCAAGTCTCTACTAAAATAGAAAAATACATCTCTAATGAGAGTATAGATTCAGCAATGGCTTCTTTAAAGAAACTGAATGTTGATGAAATTGCACTTTCTACATTTGAAAAAAGTATGGTAAAATATGTTCAAGCAAATTTATAATAGTTTATGGCAATAGTAGATTTAAAAACAAGATTATCCTCAAAAAGAGACGAATGTGAGGCAAGTAAAATGTCAGCTGAAAGTCTCATCTATACAGACTCTAATATAGATATTGCAGAAGGTAATCCTATGTCTATAGACCTAAAGGTCGGGGATATATGCCTATTACCAGGCGATAGTCGTACTTATCGAATCGACGAGCATGGAATAAAGGTAAAACCACGGCAATCAGTTGTGATATATTCCAAGGAAAAGTTTGTCTTACCATTGAATGTTTTTGGGCTTGTGACAGGTAAGGGTACCTATATATTTCAAGGTTGTATAGTGGCATCTGGAAAAATAGATCCAGGATATAGTGGTAACTTGAAAGTTTGTTTCTTCAATGGTGGACGTTCCTCTGTTACAATTAAGCCTGATGATGTTTTTTGTACTGTATTCTTTATGGATGGTGATTGCACCTTAATGTCACCTTTGGCTGATTATCAAGAAACCCCTAATCCTACATTATCTACATTTGGACTATGGAGTAAAATTAGAGAATGGTTGGCAAACAATTGGTATAAGGTCTTATCATTAGTGCTTTCCGCAGTAATTGCATTACATTGGATAAAAACAGATGCCGTTCCTTTTATTTTAAATTGGTTTAAGCAATGATAGTTGTATCTGAAAATTTGAAAGGGTTGATAGAGCAAACATCACTAGTCCCGCTAACAGCATTAGATGAGTTTTCTATAACCTTAACTTTAAGTAAGGACATTGTACGTTTGGATGTCCCAAATGGGCAAGAAGTTGTGTATGGCACGACTGTTCCTAAAGAATGTATAAAAGAGGAAATGTTAACGGATGCGTTGGTTCTCTCTCCAAGACAAGCAGTTTTAGCATGTTCTAAGGAATTTGTTAAAATGCCAAAAGGTTACATGGGGCTACTCCAAACAAAAGGATCTTTGGCTCGGTTGTTTATATCAGTTCATTGTAGCGATGGACAAGTAGAACCAGGCTTTGAAGGACGTGTGACATTTGAAATATGTAATATGGGCAATGCTACAGTTAAAATTTTGAATGGTGCCCCAATAGCACAAATGTTTATTTTCAAAACATCCTCTAATAAAGTGGCATATAATGGTAAGTATTGTCATTCGCAAAAGCCAACAATTAGTTATCAAGACAAAAATGAAGAATGAATTAACATTGGCCATACCTACAGAAAAGGTATGGGATATTATAAGTTATCAAAAAAAAGGAGTAATTAAAGCGTTAGACGCTTCTATTATGGATGAACTTCTACAATATGGAGTGTTTAAACATAGAAATGAATTGGAAGAAGATCCTTCTTTCAAACAAATCATACCTTATGCTGTGATTTGTCATATGGATGAAGTTTATATGTTTAAGCGTTTAAATAGACAAACTGAAGTCCGACTTCACAACAAATGTTCTTTGGGAGTCGGGGGACACATGAATCCTTTTGGAGAAAAGATAGATACAAATTATCTTCATCATGAACTAGAACGTGAAATGAATGAGGAAGTTAAAGTCTTTTCTGATTGCCTAATAGAGAATATAAGACCAATAGGTTTTATAAATGACGATCTTTCAGAAGTTGGGCAAGTGCATTTAGGTGTCTTGTATCATATAAATGTCTCGAATAAGCACATAGAAATAAATGAAAAAGAGAAAATGACTGGTGAATGGATAGATAAAAAACAGTTAATGAATTTCTATGAAAACATGGAAACTTGGTCTCAGTTATACTGTAAACTGATTGGAATATGCGACAATATAGATTGATAGAGTCTGAACCTTATTGCTGTGTAACTTCTTCGTTGGAAAGTATCTTGCTAAAGCATGGCTATAACTTTGATCAGATTGCTATAGCAGATTTCTTTGGCGTAACTGTTCCTACTGAAGAATATGCAGAAATGTGTAAGAAATTTCAGAATGTCAAGGCTTCAAATGAAGTTCACGATATTGGTATTCATTTGGATCAAAAGGGGTTGAACTCTTTTTTCGAGGCAAATAATATAAAGCTAAAAGAAACGTTTATAAAGGCTTCCGAATTGTCTGAACTAAACTTCGAATCCATATTGGATGCCGTATCACAAGATTCGGACATCATGTTTTTCTTCGATTATGGCGTTCTTTATGATGAAAACAGAAACATTGGTGTAGGACATGATGGTATTTATATTTGTAAAAAGAATGATAAGCTCATATATCTTGATTCTGGTCCTCGGCGCTTAGGTATGAATGAGGTGAATATTCTTTCAATGCTTAATGCAATGAAAAGAGCTTATGCAGGTGGAGGACTTTCTGTTATAACAACTATCAGGTGATAAGAGATTCTTTTGTTAAAGAAAGCAGAGCAATGAAAAATATTATAGCAATCATTTGGGATTTTGATAAAACGTTGGTTGATGGCTACATGCAAGATCCTATCTTTGAGGATTATAATGTTAATCCTCATGAATTCTGGACAGAAGTAAATTCTTTGCCAAAGAAGTATGAAGAGGAACAACATGTAAAGGTAAATCCAGATACGGTATATCTTAATCAATTCATCAAGTATGCTCAAACAGGTAAGTTTGAGGGATTGAATAATGAAAAGCTAAAAAGCTATGGTGCACGCCAGAATTTCTATGCAGGTATTCCTGAGATATTCAAACACACGAAGGAGATGTTGAAGAATGACCCTGTTTGTGAGGAGTATAATATCAAAGTAGAACATTATATTGTAAGTACTGGTTTCGCCGAAGTCATTCGAGGCACGGAATTGATGGAATATGTGGAGAATATTTGGGGATGCGAACTCATCGAGAATGAAGAGCATAGTATCATCAATGAGATAGGTTTTACTATGGATAATTCCACGAAGACGAGAGCAATCTTTGAAATCAATAAAGGTGTAAATAAGGAGAAGGACATCACTGTAAACTCCAAACTTTCTGATGATTTGCGTCGAGTAGATTTCCACAATATGATTTATATCGCCGATGGTCCAAGTGATATTCCTGCCTTTTCTGTAGTGAAAGGAAGAGGTGGCGCAACCTTTGCCATTTATCCCAAGGGAAATGAGCAAGCTTTTGCACAAGTAGAGAAACTTCGTGAAGACGATAGAATCGATATGTTTGCAGAGGCTGATTATAGCGAGGGTACTACAGCTTACATGTGGATATGTAATAAGGTAAAGGAATTTGCAGAAAATATTAAGCAAAAAGAGAAAAGTAAGCGCAGCGGAAATTATTCTACACCAACTCATTTAGTTTAATTTTATTCAAAAATTTAAAATGACAATGATAGAAATTAAAGATATTTGTCAAGCCTTTTTCGAAGGCTATGTTCATGCAAAGGCAACTGAGTATTTACTTAACGGTAAGATTCTTGGCTCTCAACTTGATGCGGCAAAGGAAACTGCAGTTGAGTGTATGAAATCATACATAGATCAGCAAAAGATTACTGATTTTGAAAAGCGACAGTTCAAGGAAAATTACAAGCAATGGGCGGAATCCTTTTTGAGTGGAATTAAGACGCGTCTAAGGAATATAGGTGAATTAAGTGAGTAAGCTCAGCAAAGCATCTCATATCGTATAATTTTATAGAAAAATGATAGCTCAAATCAAAAAGTACCCTCGCAATTCCAACATAGAATTATACCGCATCATTGTGATGCTACTCATTGTAGCCCATCATAGTGTGTAACATTCTGGGAGTGATGGAAGACTTGGCTCAGAACCCATTCTGTGCCAAAAGCAACATCTATTACATCTTGGACATGTGGAGACGGACAGGCATAGATTGCTTTGTGCTAATCACTGGCTATTTCATGTGCAAGTCACATATCACATTGCGAAAGTACCTGAAGCTGTTGTTGGAGGTGATATATACCCTGTTTCAAAAGAATATTCTGTGGAGTTCTAAAAACTTTATTCCTTGCAAAGTTTAAATATAAATTATGGAAAATAATTTTTCAAATCGTAATACATCTATTGAGTTTTTACGCCTTTGGTTTATGCTCTTGATAGTGTTGATACATGCCTATTGTCACGGATCAGGGCTGAACTATGAATATTTATATTCTTTAGGCTCTGACTGGAGTACAGCTCACCATCTTGGTTTGCTATGTATAGGAAAATGTGGAGTGACTGGCTTTATGTTTATCTCAGGATATTATGGGGTATCATTAAAATGGAATAAGTTGGCATCCATGATAGCGATGCTTCTGTTTTATGTTCTGTTGCTTACATGTTTTGGTGGCTATAGCGTATCTGATATGCTTAAAATAATATTTCATCCTTGGGATGAATGGTGGTTTGTAAGTTCTTATATGGTGATTTGTTTTCTCTCACCTTTACTCAATCAAGGTATTTCTGCATTGGGTAAAAGGCAGTTTGGAATAACAATAATAGGACTTTTGTTCTATGAATATGTCGGAAAATTTATAAGTCAGATGAATAGCCATGATACGATGTTTCTTTTGACGATATATTTATGTGCAAGATATATAAGACTATATATTGCCCCCCCGATATACCAACGATTAACATTAAAGCATTTAGGTCTCGTTAGCTTGTCTTTAGGAGTAATTCTATTTTTCTTTCCCATACTGTTCGCTATGTTGGGATTGTCAAAGCTAAATCCATATTTTATTTCTAATAATAATATTTTGCTTTTGATATTTACTTCAACTCTTGTCTTGTTATTAGATAAAATCAAATATGTCAATAGGATAATCAATTATTTTGCCGCTTCAACATTGGCGATTTATATATTGACAGACAATGCTTTTGTAAGAATTCCATTAGATACGTGGTTGTTTGACGGTATAATGAATGGGGGAATAGGATATGTGTATGTTTTTGTTGCAGCATTGGTTTGTTTGTTAATTGACAAAATTAGAGAATTGTTGTTCTCGATTATTATAAAGTTATATAATGGAATCAAAACAAAATAGTGAAAGTTTAAAAACGAAGACGAAGAAAGGGCTCTATTGGAGTGCGGCAAGTAATTTTGCCAATCAAGGAATGAGATTTGTATTTGGCCTTATACTGGCCAGGTTACTCTCTCCAGATGCCTATGGAGTGATAGGTATGTTAACTGTTTTTTTATGCGTTGTTCAAGTCTTTATTGATTGTGGCTTTTCACAAGCTCTTATAGCTAAACAAGATAGAACTCAAACGGATTTTTCAACAGAGTTTTACTTTAACATCGGTGTTGGTCTTATCGGCTATTGTTTACTGTTTATATCAGCTCCATTCATAGCAGATTTTTATAACATGCCACTTTTGACATCTGTTTTGCGTGTCGTAGGTTTAGGTGTTATAATTAATTCATTATGTGTTGTTCAAAGTGCTCAGTTTTCAATCAGACTTGATTTTAAAACTCCTGCAAAGATAGGTGTGTCAACCAATTTGTTTTCGGGTGTTGTAGGAATCATTTTGGCTTATTATGGATGGGGAGTTTGGGCTTTGGTATTTCAGCAATTAGCTAGTGGTATTCTTTATGGAATATTAGTTTGGATACTGGCAAAATGGAGACCAACATTTGAGTTTTCAAAAGATTCCTTTAAATATTTGTGGAATTATGGTTCAAAAATTCTTGCTTCCTCAATAATTCAGCAGGTATATGATAACTTATATCCTCTGGTAATAGGTAAATTCTTTAGTGCAAGACAATTAGGTCTTTATTCCAGAGCTCAGGGATTTGCTTCCTTGCCATCAACTAATTTAAGTGGAGTTTTAGGTAGTGTTACATTTCCTGTTTTAAGTAAAATTAATAATGATGTGGAACGTTTAGTTGCTATTTATCGAAAGATGATTAAGACTACAGCTTTTATAGTATTTCCATTAATGATAGGGCTTTGTGCTACAGCATCTCCTTTGATAAAAATATTGCTTAATGAACAATGGTATGAATGTATTCTGTTGTGCCAATTGTTGTGTTGTGCTTTAATTTGGCAACCTATTAGCTATATTCATTTAAGTGTATTGAAAGTAGTTGGTAGAACAGATCTTGTCTTGAAACTTGAAATTTTAAAACGTTCTATGGGCTTAATTTCTATATTTGGTGCCATTCCTTTTGGGGTGGTAGGAATGTGTATAGGTTTTAATATTTTTTATATATATTGTTTTTCAATAAATACCTATTTTACAAGTAAAGCTTTGAAAGTTCCTGTTATTACTCAAATAAAAGATATCTTACCCTTATTGATAAATGCTGGAGCAATGGGTATAGTTGTCTATATGGTAACATTGCTTCAAATTAATATTTATATAAACTTAATATTAAGTGTAAGTGTCGGCATAGTGATGTATATTTTAACCTCAAGATTATGGTTTAAATCTATATATGCTGATGCTATATCAATGATTAAAAATAAATCTTAAGTATTATGTTGTCAAAATTTAAAAGAAAAATAGAATCAATCCTTATGAGATTGATTTTCCCGCATTCTGAAATATCGATGGAGAAGAGATTTGTTAAAGAGGCATATCATTTTTATTTGCTTTTAAGTAAATATAATGCTTCTCATCATACTGATGAGGATATGGAAAAAATGCAATATACATTATTGCGTGAAAACCATGTCATAGAAAAGGGAATGTCTATGCGTAATCCTCGACAAGGATTTGGTCAGAAAAAAGTAGCAAATCTCTTAAAACGTCTCCAAAAGTACTTCGAATTATATTCTGATAGAGATAAGGAATTTTTAAAATATCCTCTTTCTACTATAAAACAATATATAGAATATACAGAAGCAAATGGAGTTAAAGTTGATGGAATTAAGAGTGAGTTTAATAAACTTTCAGAGCATTTTAAACCATCTGAAATACAATCAAAAGCAGGAATTCAAGATGTTTCAAAAGAATCAATACTTGCTAGATGTAATTCAAATTTCGAATCTCTTCTTTTTAGCCGTCATTCTATAAGATATTTCTCCAAAGAACCTGTTGAAAAGGATATAATTATTAAAGCCTTGGAATTAGCACAAAGAACACCTTCTGCATGTAATCGTCAAGGATGGAAAACTCACGTTTTTACAGATGATAAAAGCGTTGAATTGATGAATTGGCAAGGTGGTTGTCGCGGATTTGAAAATGAATTGAGATATTCTATATTAGTGACTGCAAACTTGAAAGCTTTTCTTTCTTATGAAGTTCATCAAGCATATGTGGATGGCGGTTTATATGCGATGAATCTGATCAACGCATTGCATTCTTTAGGTTTAGGATGTATTCCTTTGTCATGCGGATTTGAATATGAAAAATTGCAAGGCTTAGAAAAATTTGGTATACCAGAAAATGAGGTGCCGATTGTAATTATTGCTTTTGGTAATCTTCAAGATAAATTTAGAGTAGCCGTTTCTACCCGAAAGGGTATAAACTTAACTAATACTTTTCATTAAATTATTATGAACATATTAATAGTAAACCAACCCGGTTTTAACCGTGGTGATGAGTCTGCTCATAAAGGGCTTATACGTACTTTATTACAACGTATACCTGACATAGACATTAGGGTGATGTCAAGTTCTTATCTTCAGGAGAGCGTAAGGCAATTTGCAGTGCATGATAAGCGAGTTGATTACATTGTTGATCCCGTAGGTTTTTATCATTTAAATGATTATCTATGGCACGGGATAGATATCGCACGATATGGCTTGTTGAAACTACGTCCATCTATCAGCAAATACAAGGCTGATTATGAGTGGGCTGATTTGGTGCTTTGTGCTCCTGGTGGAATTTGTATGGGTGGTTTCCAAGATTGGAATCACCTGATGCACTTGAAAATGGCACAAGTTTTCAAGAAACCATTGGCATACTATGGACGTTCTTTCGGCCCTTTCCCAACGGAAACAGAATCAAACCGTAAGTTCAAGGAAGTTAGTATGGAGATGCTTAACTATTTCAGCTTTCTTTCAATACGCGATCATAAAACAGAAGTTCTTGCCGACGAATTAGGAATATCGTATATCTCATCAATTGATTCTGCATTTTTGGATTCTCCAAAGGTGGAAATACCATACGAATTAAAATATGTTATAGGTAACAAGCCTTATATGGTTTTTGTTCCTAATTACCTACTTTGGCATTATGCTTACAAAGGAAGAATCAGTCATGAGACTGTTATCAATTTCTATTGTAAAGTAATGGATGAGATTTGGGCAGCCAATCCGGAATTAAATATATTGATGTTGCCTCAGTTGTTCTGTGGTCGAGAATATGCTTTAAATGATGTTGAACTATTCCGTGACTTAGCAAAAGCTAAAAATGACAGCCGCATCATCATTACAGCAGACTGTTATAGCAGCGATATTCAGCAAACACTTATCAGCAAAGCAAAATATGTGATAGGTGCTCGTTATCATTCTATCGTCTTTGCTCTCAATCAAGGAGTTCCTTGCATTGCTTTGAGTTATGAACATAAAATAGCTGGCTTGCTTGAAACATTGGGTAAAACAGACTGGTGCATAGAGTTTAGTAAAACTCTGGATTCTGAGGAGAACCAAAAGTTATGTTTAGAGCAAATTAGAAAGTTGATTCCTTCATTGAAGCCTGATACAGAAGCTCAGAAGAAAGCTAAACTTATTGCACAAAAAGGTATGGATAAATTTGTTGAGTTCGTTCAAAAAACTCAGGCTGCTATATAATGAAAGCTTATAACATTTCTGTCAATTATCTGAAAGCACTTGGAATATCTCTTATGGTGTTAGGGCATACAAGGGTAAATCCCCAGGTTATTGCTTTTATTTATATGTTCCACATGCCACTTTTCTTCATTGCTTCCGGTTATTGCTTTAAAGAAAAATATCTTTCCGCGCCTGGGAAATACATATATAATAAGGTGAAGGGTATCTATTGGCCGTATGTGAAATGGAGTTTACTATTCCTGTTACTGCACAATGTATTTTTCAACCTGCATATTTATAGTGATCAATATGGATGGAAGGAATATGTATCTCATCTCTATGCTCCCTCGGAGTTTTTAAGCCTTGCTACATCTATCATATTCAAGATGCAGGGGCATGAGCAACTTCTCGGTGGCTACTGGTTTATGAATGCTTTGTTTTTCGGATCTCTCATTGTATGGCTTGTGATCCGATATGTAAAGCAACCGCTATGTGGGGGGGCAATTTTGATAGTTATATGTACTGTTTTAAATAAAACGTGCTGGCAGATTCCATTCATCAATATCTCATCGCAAGCCTTTGCCGCAGGTTTATTGATATATATCGGCTATAGTCTGGCAAAGTATAGGATAAAGCCTTTCAACTATTGGCAAATAGTTTTGTCGCTATCAATAACATTAATAGGCTCCTTTGTTTGGAATATGGCTATGAATCAGAATTCATATAGCAACAAGCGGTTTATTCCATATATAATAACCGCAGTACTTGCTTCATGGAGTTTCTATTCTTTGTTTGATAAGATGAAATCTTCGCATGGTGTATGTGTTAAAGCCTTGGATTTCATAGGAAAGAATACCCTTACGGTTCTTACATGGCATTTCCTTGCTTTCAAACTGGTTTCATTATTGATTATAGATATCTATGATTTGCCAATAGAAAGGCTTGCAGAATTTCCTGTTATCACAGAATATTCGCAACAGGGATGGTGGATAGCTTACTTTATTGTAGCAATGGTAGCGACATGTGGAATCGCAAATTGCAATAAATGGATAAAAAATAATTGGTTAAAACTATAATTTTAATTATTGCTGTTCGAGTTTTACCAGATAGCAATTAATCAAATTAATTAATGAAAGTCTATGAACATTAAAAATTTGACATTAAAAAATGTAGGACCTTTTAAGGAAATGCATTTAGATTTTCCTTGTACTCCAAATGCAAATGGGAAACTTCCTGTAACTCTAATTACAGGAGATAATGGAACATGAAATTCAAATTGAATTCAGAGTTGTTGCTGTTTCAAAGAATGAAGCATCTTCAGGGAATATGCGATTTTGTTCTTTCTTTATATAAGATTAGGCAGAAAGAATCTCGTTCTGATTTTACGGAAGAAGAGTTGGCTGTTATCAAAGCCTTGCAAATCCCGATAATGCTTTTAGTTTAATGTCTGAAATGTATTTGCGCAACCAACTTCCTTGGTTGTGGACTTAATAAAGAAAAGAAAATGTTGGCATACAAAGAGTTAAAAATGGTTTTGATTTAGCATTGGAGAATGCGCGGGACTTGTTTGACGAAGCTAAGGGATTGGCTATATTTGAACATTATTCGAGGTCTTATACTTTGTATCAGTTGTCTATAGAAGAAGTCGGTAAATGTATTATACTTTTACGCGTTTATAGAAGGTTCGCTTGGTGTAAATATAGACAGTCATTATTTAAGATTATTGGGCTATTTTGACCACCAATCAAAAACTTCTTTAGGGGCAGAAAGTGTTATGTTGCAGTTCTTTGAGAAAAGTACAGGACATGATATTACGGAGTTTTTAAAAGAATTAAAATATGATGCTCTGCATGTAAAAGACATTAATGCGTTAAAAAACGAGAGTTTGTATGTTGGTTTCAATGGAAATAAATTCATCGCTCCCAAAAGTGTTATCAACAAAAAAATGGTAGATGATATTGCTTTTAAAGCAGATATACGCATTCATGCAATCATTCCCATGTTTCCAACAGAAGAACAATTAGACGAAATTGTAGAATTTTTAAAGCAAAATGAAGAAGAATAAATCCTTGTTTACAGGTGGTGATGCAGGAAAGGTAGCCTTGAATAAAGCTTTGGATTATTGGGAAAGTCTAGGGTATCATGCTTCTGATTTCTCTGTTGTTCAATTACCTCATCATGGAAGTTGTAAAAATATAGATCCTGATATTCTATCTCGTTTGAATGCTTCAGAATTTATTATATCTTGTCCTCCTGAAGAAATGAAAGAAGGGCATCCATCAAGAAGATTAATCAACAAAATTTTAGAAATGAATTCAAAGGAAAAGATTTATACGACAGCGAATCGCACAAGTTTTATTTTTTGTCGTGGAATAGAGAATAATTATACTATTCAAAAGGCTGAAACGATTTATCCTAAAATGGATGGTAAAGCAGCTATAGGGTAAGATTGTTTGTGATAACTTTGGAAACTATATTAAAAAAAATAAAGATATGGAAAATAAAGTATATTACGGAGAATACACTTTGATGCATTGGATAAATATGATGTTGACAGGTAACATTGTATTGCCTGATTATCAACGCCATTTTGTTTGGAGAGAGAAAGATGTAAAAAGATTGTTGCAATCGTTATCCGATGGGCAATTTGTGCAACCAGTTACTATTGCATTGTATAATGATGGAACGACCAAGCAAAACTTAATTTTGGATGGTCAGCAAAGACTAACATCTTTATTATTGGCTTATCTTGGCTATTTCCCTGATAAAAAGAAATTTGAAACAGGTGAATGTGCTAAGGTGGCAAGTGAAGATGACAGTGCTGCTGACGATGAAAGCAAAACATCTTCGGAGGGCTTTTTATGGCAATATTCTGATTTATTGAAATATGGAAAAAGTAAGTTGGAAATTTTGAGTAAGATTTGTACAGACGAAAGATACATTAAAACCGAAGATACTTTGATTTCAGGACTTACTGATGAATTCTTCAATAAAACTTATCTTGGATTTTCTTATGTCGTTCCTGACACAGCGCAAGTTACAGAAGTTCAGAAGAGTTTCTCTCAAATGTTCAGAAATATTAATTACTTTGGAAAGAAATTAGAGCCTATTGATAGTCGTAAGTCTTTATACTATCAGAATCAGGAACTTATAAAGTATTTTGAAGGTAAATGTGATGATGGAACTGATGTCTTTGGAAATTTGAGAATTATAGAAGACTTACAGCCAAGCAAAATTGATTTTGTTAGATATTTAGCTATCTTGTCACAGTATGTAGTTTCGATTCGTCCAGATGACGCTAAGGATGTGATGGTTGGATATTCAGCTTATGGCTCTCGTGAAAGTTTTTACGCAGATTATGTTTCTTATATTCTTGGAATAGAACAAGAAGACAGAACAGATAAGTTCGAAAGATTTTCTTTTGATAGGTTTTTCCCTAATGGTGCTTGGAAAGCAAGATTTTACAAACTTCGCGATGCTTTGGTAAAGGTAAAGCCATTGATAGAGTTGAAAGATAATACATCTTTTAATGCATGGTATGAGGCTGATTATTGGTTGTTCGGTCTTATCTATCAAATACTTTTTAAAGGTACAGAATTGAATGATGACTTAAGAAGAGTAGTTCGCGGTAAGATGAGAACATTAAGGGACGACGTAGAACGGCAAGTAAGAGATGACAGAAGTGATATCGCTTTTTCCAAAAATGCGAACAGAATAGGATTTATCCGCAAACGTTTGGTAGTATCATGTAATATCTTTGAACATTATGTACACTAGCCAACATTCAGAATTTATTCTTACTCCTTTGATTAGAATATTAAAGGATGGTATTGCTGCTTGTAGAGCCATTGGCTCTGGTATAGACTCCTATCCTATGGGGGAATACTTGATGCAATCGTTGTTTTTAAAAATGACAGGGGCGCAAGAACAAAAGATGAAGTGTATCTGTTGGGAATTGGCAACATTGGATTATGACTATCGTTATGAGTTTTTGAATAAGAAAAAGTATGGAGAATGTTCCTCTTATAGTTGTAAAAGCAGTATATTCAATGACTTGATAGAAATTATCAGAAAGGAAAAGCCGTCTTTTGAGCCATCATCATTGATAGATGTGTTTTTTTGTACTAATGCTCTTAATGAAATTGATACTCTTTATCGTAATTCTGCATTATGTATATGGCAGAGTCGAGAATATCAGTTTTACAAAACACATTATTCTTCATTTTTAAATTTCAATCAAATAAAATATCCACCGCATATAAATTCTTATCAATTGTTTCAACCTCCTTTAAAAGCAAAATACGAGGAAATTGTCTATAGACATCGTAACCGATGTGCTCACAACACATTGTCTTATCAAGTGAACAAACCTGATTTGAAAGCCTTGGCCAGTTCTGACTTTGGTTATCATAGTTACTTCTTTCGTTTTGCTATATTGATTTTAATAGATGAAATCTTTATGAAGTTGTTTCAAGCGTATATAGATTTACAGAAATCAAAATAAAGTGTCAGTATTCTTTTACCTTAACATCCGTTAATCAACTTAGACTTTCTGGATTTTGGGCGCGAAGGTAAAAGAATACTTATGATAAGTCTTTTCTCAGCCAGTATCTATTGTTATCAGAATCATTACCAGAGATAGATAATAATTTCCTTGTAGTTCCTTTTGTTAAGGCTGTATTCGAGTCTTTAAATATAAAACAGAAAGGTTAGTACTTATCTTAAATAATATCAATAAAATAAAGATGGATCAAATTAAATATACATTTCTTCTCCTTGCCTATAAGCCCGACTTTTTAGAGGTAGCATTGAGAAGTATTAAATCACAGACTTTGAAAGATTTCAAGGTGTTGGTATCAGACGATTGCTTACCGCATGATTTAAAGTCTATATATAACAAGGTGTGTGGTGATGCTGTGGCTTTGATAGATGATGCTAAAATGTTAAATCTTGATGGAGAAAATAAAAATGTTCAGTTTTCTTTTGACGAATCAAAAGAAAACTGTATATTTGCATATAATTGACTGCTTTTAGAAGCATTTTACCTGAACAAAGACAAATGAGAGAATACATTACCATAAAAAATATCGGACCACTTAAAGATATCGATAGATTGGAAATCCTACCGTTAACGGTTCTTATCGGTGAGTCCGCCATTGGGAAAAGTACGCTTATGAAAATGCTAATCTTGATGCGGTATCTTTATAAAAGGGCTAATATTCGTTCTTATCTGAAGCATTCGAGAATCACAAATTCTCCGTTTAGAATACGCTTCCAATCTTTAGTGTCGTTAAGTCATCTTGCGTCTCTTATTCAAAGCGATTCGTATATCCTATATGAGGTTCGTGCCGATTCTGGCAATATCTATAGCATAGAGTTTGGCAGCAATAAGCTAAAGCGTGTTGTCTTGCCCGAAATTAAGAAGGAAGACCTTACCTTTTGGAAAGAATCATTTGTTTCGGAAAATAGAAATATCATTCCTTCTTGGACGGCAAATGCCTTGACCAATAAGAATGCATCGTTAGGATTCTATTTTCATGAAACGATGAACGATTTTGCCCAAGCGGTGAAGGATGACAAGGAATATGAACTTTCTTTTTTGGGTCTCAAGCTTTCTGTGAAGCATCCGAAAGGAAGACCTGTGAAACTGATAGTGACACCAACGGGGAATACCTATGGTCCGATAGAGCTAACGGAAGCATCATCTGGTATTCAGACATCCACGCCGCTTTCTGTGATAGTGCAACATTTTGCCAAGGATTATTCATTCAAAGAGGCTTTTCGTAGATCTGTGCTTGATTATCTGTATGACAACGAGCTGCTTACAAAATTTTCGCCAGTCATCGAGTTGTCAGACCTGCCAAAATATGTGCATATCCATTTGGAGGAACCTGAACTCAGTCTGTTTCCTGATGCTCAATGCAGATTGATAGATGATTTGGTGAAAACGGCTTTTTTGGCTTCTTCATACGATCGCAAGATGGGAATCATCATGGCTACTCATAGTCCTTACATTTTAAACTACCTGAATGTTCTGCTTCGCCAGACAGCTCAGGAACGTGCAAATGTAAAATCTGAGGATATGGCTGTGTATAGAATCTATGATGGCAGTGCACAGAGCCTTATGACTATTGATGATAATGGGAATCCTATCGTAGATACATACGACTTGACGGAAATGATGTCTGTCATATATCAAGAATTTAATGATTTGAGCAGATGACTGACGAATTGAAGATAGGCAGGTTGTTGCAAGTGAATTACCCCAATGAGTATGGCATCGATGCCAATGGAGTGAATATCGATATGACTACCCAGAGAGGGATGGTCGAGTTGTCAGATGCCAAGGCTTGTGATGATTGTCAAGAATTACGTCCACAGCGTATTGCATGCAATAAGGTCAATTTGAGAGTGAATACATCAGCCAATTCTATAGAAATTGTGGACTTTGAGAAGTATGCCAATCAATTTGATAATACGGCTGCTGCGATGAAGGATAGGTGCGATTATATCTTGGTAGATGCCTCAGTAGGTCATAACAAGATAGCTTTTTGTGACTTGACTTGTTCGGAGGAGAAATATGTCAATCCGAATGATGGGAAATATCCCTTGGGCAAGCGGGCAAAGGCTGCTATGCAGATGAAGAAGTCATTGGAAAGTTTGTTGGTTGAGCCTTTGTTGGCGACTTGTATTTTAACATTTCCTGAAAGAGTGTGCTTATTTGGATGGAGAGACTATGCCGTGCCAGCGGATGTTACTCCTCAGCGCGGAAATGCAGCAAGAAATATGCTGGCATTTATGAATACGCCCTCTGCTAAAAGTGGCACTTTGAGCCAGTTTGTGCCAGTAGTAGGTTATGGATTCAAGTTTGTTCAAGTCAAATACCCAACGGTGTATCAATGGTGACGATGATGCCATGAAAAAAAGTAGATAAACACAGATAGGTTAGTATGTCTATATAGTCATACTAACCCTCCATGGTACATATTTAGTGTTGTTTTTTAGAATGTAGAAATTATGAATCAAACAAAATATACATTTCTTCTTCCTGCCTACAAGCCAAATTTCTTGGCTGAGGCGTTGGAGAGTATAAAAGAACAGACATATACAGATTTCAAGGTTATTGTAAGTGACGACTGCTCACCTCATGATCTGAAATCAATATTTGAAAAGACTTGCGGCGACGATCCACGCTTCGTCTTTCGCCGTAACGAGAAGAACATGGGTGGCAAGAGTCTTGTCTCTCATTGGAATCTCTTGGTTGATATTTGCGATACGGAGTATTTCATCATGGCGAGTGATGATGATGTATATGAACCGAACTTCCTTGTCGAAGCAGACAAATTGTTTGTAAAGTATCCTAAAGCAAATTTATTGCGTGCTCGTTCCCGTGTGATAGACGGAGAAGGAAAGGTGAAAGCCGAAGAGAATGTCACGGACGAATGGCTTGACAACCTCCATTTCATCAATCGTATCTATCAGAAAGACTGGGTCGGAGGAATCGCAAGCTTTGTTTATCGTACAAAACATTTGAAGGATAAGGGTAATTTTGTAGACTTCCCTTTGGCATGGTTCTCTGATGATGTTACCAACTTTATAATGGCAGACGAAGGATGTTGCATGACGCAAAAAGTCACTTTCAGAGTTCGCTCTTCTGATTACAACATTTCAAGCAAGTGGGGCAATCCTGACGACTGTCGTGAAAAAATGATTGCTACATACATGAACTACAGATGGATGAAAAACTATATGAAGACTTTCGAAAATTATGCAGATAGAAAATTTCTTGCTGATGTGACCAAGGAATACAAGTATAAAATATATACTAATATCCAAAGCTACATATATAGCTGTCGTCCTTCTTCTTTCTTTAAGTTCCTGCTTCAGTGTCCGTCAGACCTCGGTCTGTGCAAACTTCGCATGTTTGCTCATTGGTTGAGGGGAAGATTTAAGTATACTAATTAATTTTTTATAATATGAACAAGATAATAAACGCTTTAATACGTCGCTATCGATGGTATGTAGCCGATCCGTTGGCGCGTAGACCTTTTCAGAATCTGAAAATCATGGACTCTTTTGAGTCTATACAGTATATCATTGACCATCGTTGCTCTATCAGTCGCTATGGTGATGGTGAGTTGGCTCTATTTTGGGGAGAGAGAATAGGCTTTCAAGAAGTTAATGATAAACTTGTAAGCAGTTTAAAACACGTGCTGCAAGCCACCGATGCCCCAAACCATATCGTTGGCATTCCTTATTATTTGAAGAATGTGGATGGAACGGTAAAGATTACACGAACATTTTGGGGTGATTTCATTAGAAAATTCGGTAAGAGCCTTCGACCGTTGCTTTCTGGTAATCGTACTTATATAGACACTCAGATTTCACGATTCTATATAGAGTATTACGACAGAAAGAGAAGCACCAGGCAGTTGCAAATGCTGAGACGTATTTGGGAGGAACGTGATGTGGTTATTGTGGAAGGCAATCAAAGCCGAACTGGTGTCGGCAACGACTTGTATGATAATGCGAAGTCGTTACAACGCATTCTTGGATATTCTACCAATGGCTTTTCTCATTATGATAAGATGCTCCATGCCATTACCTCGCATATAAAGCCAGAAGAAGGTAAACTTATCATCCTCTCTTATGGACCTACGGCAACAATACTTGCATACGACCTTGCAAAATTAGGATATCAAGCTGTTGATATAGGTCATCTTGATATCGAGTATGAGTGGTATCAACGTGGAGATATGAATGGCGGTGTCGTTAAGGGTAAATATACAAATGAGGCAATGGGTGGAAACAATGTTGAAGAATGTGCTGACGAAAAATATCTTAGCCAAATCATTTGTGATATAACCAAAGAATAAAATTAGTATGAACATATTTCATAAGATTATGGGTAAGTTGCAGCGAAACTGGAAGATATATACAGATGCTGTTAATAAGGGAAAAGTCATGGGCTTGGGATACACTTTGTTACTTTGGAAGAATCATACGAAGTTCTTGCTTCGTATGAGAACCCCCAAAGATAGATTTGCAGAGGTAGACAAAGTCGTATGCTTTATGGAAAAGGAGTTTGGAGGTTTTGTTGAACAATTCAAGCCCCTGCCGATATACGATTACGATATATCTAAGGATGATTCATGGAAACAGAATAAAATTTGGATATATTGGAACAATCCCGATTCTATGCCGATGATGGTAAAATCTTGTGTGAACCGAATTAAAGAGATGAGCAACGGACATGAGGTCGTAATTCTTACGGACAGGAATGTTGGCGAGTATATTGATTTCGATCCTGTTGTATGGCAGAAATACAAGGAAGGAAAAATCACACGTACTCATTTTTCTGATTTTATCCGTGTTGCTGTGTTATATAGGTATGGAGGCGTTTATTTTGATTCGACAATCTACCCAACCCGTCCTTTAGACGATAAATTCTTCTCTTTGCCATTCTTTTCTAATCATACAGAATGGAATCAAAACGATCCACAAATAGCTCATTCTCGTTGGAGTTCGTTTATGTGTGGTTGTCGTAGAGGCAATCTTTTGATGAAAGCGGCTTTAGAAACTTTTACAGAGTACTGGAAACGCTATAACGGTCTTATGGATTATGTATTGATAGATTACACCTATAATCTATTGTACAATCATGTTCCTTCTATCAAGAAGATGGTAGATGAAACTCCATTTAACAATCCTTTAATTTGGAGTTTGCAGACTGTTTTGGATAAGACATGTACGGAGGAACGATTTAAGGAATTAATGGCAGAGCCTCTGGCGGATGTCTATAAATTCAGCTATAAGGATTCTATAGGAATGCCATTGAATGATGTAAGTGGAACTCCGACTCTATTAGGGCGAATTTGTAGTGATAAGTAAGCAATTATGATACTGTTGATTAGTGTACTTTTAATTTGGACAGTTTGTGCTTTGGGCAGTCATACTTTCATGGGTGTACAATTTTCAAAGCAGGCTACAGTTCCGTTGCGTGGTCTTCTGGCTATAGGTATCGTGTTGCATCATCTTTCTTTAAGACTTGTAGAAGCTTCACCTGATTGTCACTGGATTTGGTTGCAGTTCTCTTTTTGGGGAGCACCGATAGTGGCAGTATTCTTCTTCCTTTCTGGATATGGATTAATGGTAAGTCTTATCACGAAAGGACAGAAATATTTAGATGGTTTTCTTAAGAAGCGACTTTTTAAGATAGTATTGCCTCTTGTTTTGTGTTCTATAGTTTTTGAAGCAACATCAATAACGTTGTGGGGGGGCAAATTGCTGATTTCCGAAAGGACTGGCCTTTTCTGCCCAACTGTTGGTTTTGTGTTACAATCATAATCTATTATTTTGCGTTCTATATTACAGCTTTGCTTTTCAAGTCTTCTCCAATAAAAGTAGCATATAGTATGTGGCTTTTCTCATTTGTATATGTCTTCCTTTTTAAGGTTATGGACTTTTGCAACTGGTGGTACCAAATGGTTTTAACTATCAATATAGGCATGACGTTGGCATATTATGAAACTGCAATAAGAAATGTTTTATATAAGTATAAAAGGACAATCGTATTACTGCTGTTTCTACTGACTTTTCTATCTGCTTATTGGGCAAGTTGCTCTAAAACAGATAATTTTCCAGTTGGTATGATGGTTTTAAGTCTGGTAGTAGGTTTGTTGATATATTCTTCATTGTGTCTCCGACCTATAAAGAGCAATAGGTTATTGACATTCTTTGGGAGGTATTCTTTTGAAATATACTTGATACATGGAGCTGTTATCAGCGTGTTGTTTGGTATGGCATATACGTACATTCCTCGTTGGTGGCATGTCTTTACTATATTAACTTTTTTAGCGACTTTCTTTTTTGCATGGATATTAAGAAAAGTAATGAAGGTTGTTAATCAACGATTTATTTAAATTTATATGTGTGGAATTTTTGGAACGACACGACGCTATGAGCGGAGTGTCGTAGAACATAAACTGGATTTGATGAATTTTCGTGGTCCTGATCATACAGGTATAGAGGAAATTCAGGTTTCGGATGGTGAAATAATAACTTTAGGGCATGTTCGCCTGTCTATCATAGACTTGGACCCTCGAAGTAATCAACCGTTCGTATATAATGATGACATAAGTATTGTTTTCAATGGAGAGGTATATAACTACTTGGAATTGAAAAAGCAATACTTGGGGGATGTCACGTTGAGAACGGAGAGTGACACGGAGGTAATCTGTGCCATGTATGAGAAGTTGGGATTGAATTCTGTCAAACTTTTCAATGGTATGTTTGCCTATGTCATCTATGATCGCAAGAAGAATGTCTTGGTGGGTGCTCGTGATAGGCTGGGCAAGAAACCTTTCTATTATTGGCATAGTGACAAGGGCTTTGAATTCGCCTCTCAGCCTAAGGTTATCAAGTATGCCAACGACTTGCATGTGGATGTACTCGCTCGTCAATTCTATCTGCTCCAGGGAATCATCCCAGACCCTTATAGTCCTTTCGAGGAAGTGAAGAAGTTACGTGCTGGCGCATGCTTTACCTATAGTTTGGATACAAATCAACTGGATGTGCAAACATACTGGGATGTAGATACCAACTCTTGTGGTTTTGATGTACCTAAATCATACGAGGAAGCGAAGAGTACTGTCAAGGAATTGTTGTTTGATGCCGTAAGATTGCGTCTCAATGCCAATGTTCCAGTTGGTACATTCTTGTCGGGAGGTATAGATTCCTCGCTGATTTGTGCCATAGTATCCAAGTTCAACAAGGATTTGTGTGCATATACGGCAGGCTTCGAAAACCAACAGTTTGACGAAAGTCACTTTGCAGTAGATGTAGCTCGCTCTTTGGGTGTCCCTATCAAGGTTTGCCCATGTACAGGTGACGATCTTCTGAAAGTGTTCAACGATTATATCTCTTATTTTGACGAGCCGTTTGCTGATGACAGTCTGATACCAAGCAGTCTTGTTGCAGAAAAGGCACGCCAGGACGTTACGGTGATTCTTGGTGGCGATGGTGGCGACGAGCTGTTCTATGGCTATCCTAAATACGAATGGACAAAGGCACGTCTGCACCAATATCAGAAACCATATTGGCTTCGCAAGCTATTCACGCCATACTTCAAGCATAAGGGTGGTAAGGAAGAGGTGATGCAGTCTACCCAGCACGATTATGCCGACGTATATCGCAGTCTTGGCATGTTCTGTTACAATATGGGAGGGGCGGAGAAGTTCGACCGTATCACTCTTGGCAAGCAGCAACCAGATATGAAATACTTGCAGAACAAGGAGCGAGACATTCTTGCCTATAGCGACTATGATATGAAAACCTTCATGAATGCGGTCAACCAGAAGGTAGATCGTGCTACTATGCGATGCAGCCTGGAACTTCGCAGTCCGATTATGGATTATCGTGTGGCAGAATATTCTCGCTTGTTGCCATACGAATACATGATAGATGGAAATCTCGGATTGAAGCGCATCTTGAAGGACATCCTCTACGAGATGGTACCAAGAAATTTACTTGATCGTCCAAAACGAGGATTCGTTCCACCAACGAAAGATTGGTTTAGGGGTGAGATAAAAGAAGATTTGCTGGATACAGTTTCCTACGAAAAGATAGGAAAATTAATTCCAGAATTGGATGCAGCAAAATTCATACAACTACGTGACAGTTTCTTAGCAGGAAACAGTATCAATTCGAGAATATTGTTCACTGTATATACATATATAAAATGGTTTGAAAAATATGGCAACCAATAGAAATGCATCAATAGATGCCATGCGGTTCATCTTTATATTGTTCTTGTGTCCTGTTCATTGCCCTGCTGTTAGCCCTTTTCCGAATGGTTATATAGCGGTCGAGTTTTTCTTTGTTTTAGCAGGATTTTTTATCTATCAGTCATACAAGAAACATAGCGACATAGGTACTATTGATTTTACATTGAAGAAGTTAAAGCGCTTTCTGTGGCCTCTTGTTATAAGTCTTGTTTTGTTGGCTCTATTAGACAGAAAAGGTTATATATATCCACATGAATTGAGTCCTGATGGAATTTTAAGCCAGTATTTCATAAGAATACCTGAGTTTATGTTTTGCCAGGGATTGCAACTGATTGATGTGGGGCATTATATCAATGTGACGTTATGGTTTATTTCCATACTTTTGATAGGAGGAGCAATTTTGTTCTCATTGTTGAAAAGTTTCGGTCATAAAACCATCTCAGTAATTCTTCCTCTTGCTGTATTATTAGGCATAACTTATTTAAGAAGTTTTGGTAATTGTGGATTGATATGGCGTCCGCAGTTGCCAGGTTCTCCCTTTGACTGCAATCTCATAAGGGGCATCATAGAAATGGGATTAGGAGTAATACTTGCTTATGTCTATGAAATCAAGAAAGAATTGTTTGATAGATACAATACTTTAGTAAATGTTTTAGGATTGATAGGATTGGCAGGTGTGTTTCTGATAGTATGTGCCAAAAGAAACTACGATACACTTTCTTTGTTTTTGATACCAATGATAATTGTAGCTTGCATGCAGCCTGAAACTATATATTCTAAATTATTCAAAAATAAGGTATGGTCTTGGTTGGGGGGGCTGTCAATGTATATCTATTTCATTCATTCTTTAGTTTCTGCAATCTATTACATTATAGTTTCAAAAATTTCAGTACTGAATGAACTGCCATTGGCTGTTTCGTTGATTGGTTATCTTATGGTATGCACTTTTGCTGGTGTTGTATTGAAAATAGTTTCAGAAAAACTTTATAAAAAGACTTTTTAAGTAAGCATATCTTTTAAATTTGATTATATTTATGAAAACTCAGGTAGTATATACATTGATAAGTTCTGAAAAGGATTATTTCCTTGAAGAGTTATGGGTGTCGCTTTATTCTTTTAGGCAGTTTCATCCTGAGGCTACGGTCAATGTGCTGGTGGATGAACCTACGAGAAAGTATATGGAAGCATTTCCAAAACTTTGTGATATGATAACGAATATAGTTGTTGTACCTGTTCCAGAAAATTACAATGCCAAACAAAGGTCACGAGTTATCAAAACCACAGTTCGCAATGTAATAGATGGTGCTTATCTATTTATAGACACAGATACTGTTATTTGCAAGCCTTTGAATGATATCGATCATTTAGAGTGTGATATAGCTGCTGTTCCCGATGGTCACTTGCTTTTAAAAGAATGCATGTTCCCACCTATCCAATCTACTAATAGTATTTTCAATACAGATGTATCAGATTCCAAATATTGGTTTAACTCTGGAGTAATGTATGTAGCGGATAATGAACGAACACGGAAGTTTTATCAGAAGTGGAACGAGAACTGGACCTACTCTTGTTTTGAAAAAGATCAAAGTCAGGATCAGCCAGCTTTGCTCTTTACAGATAAAGAATTTGGTTATGTGATTACAGAACTTTCAGGAATATACAATGCACAAGTGGCAATGTCTTTAAAATATTTTGCCGATGCAGCTATCGTGCATTGGTGGCACATGAGTTTTATAGAGAATCAGGATTATTCTCCTTATTTTAGTTTGCAGATTTATAAAGATGTGAAGAGATTTAAGGGACTCTCAGAAGAAACTATAGAACTGATTAAACATTGTAAGCAGAGTTTTGCTTCGCCTTCAATGCCTGTTGGCAAGGAACATATTTATTTCTTATTTTCTCCAGCAGGGAAGATATTTAATAGAATATATAAGGAAGGCGGTGCTGCCAGCTTTTTGATGAATAAGTGTGCCAGCATATTAAGAAAAATCCATAAATATACAAAGAAAAAATGATTTCAGTAGTAATACCTTTATACAATAAGGAACCCATCATAGAAAAAACAATGATGAGTGTTCTTTCTCAAGATTATTCCGATTTTGAAGTTGTAGTAGTTGATGATGGATCCACAGATAATTCTGTAGAAAAAATTGAAGCAATTCATGATACTCGCATTCGACTGATTAGACAGGAAAATGGAGGACCAAGTAAGGCTCGCAACACAGGTGTGAAGAATGCTAAAGGCGAGTGGGTACTATTCCTTGATGCAGACGACGAATTGGAGCCTAATTCTTTAGCATATTTCGCAAATTTAACAAGGAAATTTAGCGAAATTAAATTCTTTTGCGCACCTTTCTATGTTTCTATTGGGGGGCACAAATCTTTATCATTTCAATATGTTGATGGTATAGTTAAAGACCCATTTTATGAATTTTGTATTAGAAGAGTTATGCCGCGTACTGGGTCTTTTATCTGTAGTAGAGAACTCTGCTTAGCAGAACCGTTTAACGATAATATACGTCGTTATGAGGACTACGAGTGGCTCTTTCGTATATACAAGCGAACATATATATATAGTGCATCTAAACCTGTTTTAACAACGAATGTTGATTTTAATGAAGCTTCTCATGCCCGTTCTGATATTAAAGAGGACTTTATGGGATATCTTAGCTTTAAGAAGAAATCTTTTTCTGAGAAAATGGCATTATATTTCTTATATCTTAGTGAGCGTGATTACTATCCTAATCAATGTCATAAATTATATCCATGGTTATATTGGCGATATGATTGGTTGTTGATTTATAAATTATTAAGGCTTTTAAGGAGATACTTTTATTAAACATGGTCATGCTAAATGTTCTTTTTCTAACGGCATGTGTCAATCCTAAAGGGATGACATATACGAAGCAGAGTATTTTTTCTACTAAATATTAGAGGGTGTATAAAAATGAGGATGCCCGAAAGCATCCTCTAATTTGCAGTTTGTGTCCTTTTAAATTCAGGACACAATTCACTAGTGAATAATCGTGGGATGCCGAAGCTGTGATGAATTAAAAGAAATCAAACAACTGAGCCACTTCGCTCATTTGCAGGTTCTTCCTTTTGCATTGACTCCCTTTAAGGTATTAATCAGCGTGCCCCCTCGCAAGGGTTCACGCAGAACATCACTTGTTTTAAGTCGCTACCCCCATAGTCCGACTATGGCTGCAAAAATACAAAAAAATATGGAATATCCAATAAAAATAAAAGGAAAAACAATAAAACAAGTACGAAAAATCAATTTGTCAGGTAGGAACTTAAAGTTTATTCCTGATAATGTGTTTCAATATACGAACTTGGAAAAATTAGATTTGAGTAATAATCGAATAGAAATTATTCCAAATGATATTTTGAAATTGCGAAAGTTGAGAACATTAGACTTGTCTTGCAATAAAATCAAAGTTTTGCAAGCCTCAATATTCAAATTACCCAAACTTAGAATCTTAAATCTTCATGGTAATGAAATAAGTCGTTTGCCTAAGCAACTTGCGGAATCCCATATAGAGACGTTAATTTTAAGTAGAAATAAATTTACTTTTATTGATGAAGAATTGACGGCAAAAATAAAGAAGTTAGATGTTGTAGATAATCCGATTGAAAATAGTAAAAGTCTTAATGAAGAAAAGCAAGTTGTGGTCAAAATGCAAGATGTTCAAATTCAAAATATAAATCAAAACAAAATGGAAAAAACAAATAAGAATAAGATTTTTATTAGCTATTCGCATGCTAATGATTCCTATTTTAATAGGCTTATGACTCATTTAAAAGGATTAAAGATATTAAAAGATGGGTTTGATGTATGGTCAGACAAGGAAATACATGCTGGTCAACAGTGGAAGTCTGAAATTTCTAAAGCATTAAGTGAGTCTAATATAGCTATTCTTTTGGTGTCTCCTGATTTTCTTGCTTCAGATTTTATCGAGAATAATGAATTGCCACCAATATTACAGAAGGCTGCTGTAGATAACACTACCATTTTATGTCTTCTTGTTGAACCATGTCTGTTCTCTGATTCAAAACTTGCTGAGTTTCAAGCCATCAATAAACCCGAACGAACTTTGTCCGATATGCCTACACCGGCAGAACAAGATAGAACTTATCTTGCGCTGATGAACGAAATCAAAAGAATAGTGAACAAATAAAACAGTTGTGTTTTATAAGAAAAATCGATAAAACAACGTATTGATTATATTGACCGAATGAAGGGCTTGGCTATCTTCTTGGTTGTCATGGGACATGTTTATGGCATGGCTTTTGCGCAGTCTGATGATGTTGTGTATAGAGTTATTAGTTCTTTTCACATGCCTTTGTTCATGTTTCTGAGTGGTCTTGTGGCTTACTCAGGTTTACTTTAAAAAGTACATTTGTGGGAAAGAAAAAGTATATCACCATTACAGCGTAAGGTTTTAACACATTAAGTATAGGTCTTTGCATCACTCTATTAATAATAGGTGGATAATCAAATAGCAATCCTTTATAGTTTAATGAGATAGATAGTATGGAATCGCAGAATTTTATAATAGATGAAGAGAAAGTTTTAGAAGTGCTCGAAGATGGCACATCTATGGACTTCCTAAACACTAAGGTTTATGCTGATGCTTTGGAAAAAAGTATAGAGTGTGTTCCTAAAGGAAAATCATTTACTATTGGTCTTTATGGTGATTGGGGAACAGGTAAATCTTCTATCATAAGAACCTTAGAAAAGAGATATGAGAGTTCCCAAGCAAAAAAATATAAGTTTGTAACTTATGATGCTTGGAAATATGCAAATGACTCTTTCCGTCGTATGTTTCTTTTTGAACTTCAAAAGCAACTTGGTGTGAAGAGGACAGAAAAGATGGACAGGTTCTATGATAACATAAATGAAGATATAGAGGTAAAACACAAAAGCAATCCATCGTATGGGATTGCAATTTTAATTGCAGCGTTGATTATTGCATTAATTTTGTTGATTATCCCCAAAGAAAATATATCATGGAGCTTTGGTTTTACAACAGCAACATCTATAATTACATTAATCATTATTTATTTGAAGCATTCAACTGATGACTTAAAGGTAACTTGTCAAAAATCAAGATTGTTTGCTCCAGAACAATTTGAAGAATGTTTCGATGAATTAGTAGATGCCTCGTTAAAAGACAATGTACTGGACAAATTGTTGAAATGGGTAAAGAAAGATGATTCACCAAAATATAATAAGCTGATTATTGTGGTTGACAATTTAGATAGATGCTCTGCTCTACAGGCACAAGAGATGTTGACTGCGATAAAGTCGTTTTTAGGTAAGCGCTCTAATGTTATATTCATAATTCCATTGGCAGTAAACTCCCTAAAACATCATCTGGTTAAATCTTCTTGTGGAGAGGATAATGAGAATGAAGCCAATGAATACTTGCGTAAGTTCTTTAATGTATCAGTATGGATAAAACCTTTTCAAAATGATGAGATGTTTGACTTTACACAACGGTTAAACGATGAGTATAATCTTCATCTAAGTAAAACAAGTATTAGTAACATTTCTCGTGAATATGCTACAAATCCGAGGCGTATTATCCAATTGTTGAATAATCTTATTATTGAGTTTTCTCTTTATGAGAATGAGTTTGTTCAAGCTAATGAGTCTGCAATTTGTGTGTTAGCCATTATTCGTGAGGAATTTCAGGCATTTTATTCTAAACTGGTAACAAATCCATATTTACTTTATAAAGAATTGAGTGATGTAGATAAAGATGATAATCCAAAATTAGAGTTATTTCTACAGAGAACTAAAGCAACGATGCTTCCTTATAAGGAAACTATAGGAATAATAGATCGAATTATATCAAATTCAGCCGTATTCCAGTGCTTGCCGGTTGATGTGTCTGAAGCTTTGGAAACATCAAATATTTCAAAGATTTCTGATTTTATAGGAGATAATGATAAGAAGAAAAATTTAGTTTTGGACTGTTTGAAGGATAAAGTCAACAAAGTTCTTTCAAGAGGTTTGTCTGATACAGATTTACCATGTCTTTTACGTTCTATTATAGGAATAGATAGTTTAGGCTTTTTAAGTATAGCTGATTATAAGATTCTTATAGATTTGCTCAATGAAAATATAATGTGGAAAAAGCAAATTGCTTATTTGCAAGATGTTGATTTTCATCCAGTCGTAGATTTTGCATGCAAACTTCGTGATGAGTCGTTTGGAATCTTGTTTAATGAGATTGTAGAATACTATTCAAGTCTTAAGACTGAGGGCAAAACATATTCTAACAGAGTTATAGATAATATCGGTTATATAGTGTCAAGGGCAATAGATAGTGATTATGATAATATACTTATAAAATGTTTCTATGATGCTTACACTGGTAATCCTCAAATTTTATTTAAATATAAATATCTGAAACCATCATCTTTGTTTAGTTCAACATTAGTCAATGGAGTAGTTGCAAAACTATCTTATGAAGATATGCAAGAAAAGACAGGCTCTCAATATCAATTGATAGAAATAAATAAACAAATAGATGAAAATTCGGATGTTATTTTTCAATCTTATATTAAGCAAGTCTTATCATTTACTCCTTCATATTCTTTTAATCCTAATAATAGTAATGAAATTCTTGAAATAGCTGCTCATGTAGTAGATTACATGAAGCAACTTCCAAATATAAATATTACCGATGCTTCTGCTTTATCTGAATTTTGTAATCGAATTAGCAATACAGTAACAGTACAAATAAGATATACTACTGAGCAACATAATTTATATTCAGACATAGCTTCTTCTAAAGAGTTGTTGAGGATATTGTGTGATTTCTTAAAATATACTTCTTTAAGGTGCGGAAAGATATTTGTTCCGAATAAGATGGTAGAAACTCTTATTGCTTCGAAGGAAGTAAAAGCTGTCGCAATGGAAATCTTTAGTGAACTTGTGGTTAATGAAATTGAAATCGCAGATTACGCCAAGGAACTTGTACAGTATACGATATATGATGGTGCCTATTTGAAGGTTTTAGAAAACTTATTGGCTTTAGATACAGAAGGTAATTTCCGTATAAGTATTGATCTTGTTAATGATGAGATTTCTGAGATGTTGGATTTCTTGTCAAGTGATACTGATGATATGGTTGAAAGCTGTGCGGTACGACTGGCTTCTGTACCTCAATTGCAATCGATAATGACAGATAAATTGAGTTCTAAACCTATTGATTATCTTATAAAATTGCCAAGTGAGTTGAAGGAAATGATGGTTGAAAAATTTGCAGAGCATTTGGGTGACTTTGAAGCCAATATTGGTGTTTTGGAACTTATTGCATCTCATGGAACCAAATCCAATGTGAAAGAGCTTGTCAAAGTGATAACAAAAAAAATGATGACCAATGGACAAGAGTCAATAGCTGTTTTCCTTATTAAAAAACTTCATTATTGTAATAAAAAGAATTTCGAACTGTTGGTATCTAGCTTGAAAAATTGTTCTGATGATGTAATTTCTGAGGAAGATAAGAATATATGTTTTGAACATTTGAGTAAGATAGTTCCAACTAAATAGTTATGCTTTGAGAAATATTTGTTTAATTTAAATCAATCCTGCGTTTTAAAGTGGGTTCAGATATCAAATTTAATTATCAAGTATGAAAAGAACTTTAATACATTTTTTAAAAGGAATAAACTGTCTATCTGTATTTCTGTTGTTATTAATATGTTTAATACCTATAGTCTATAAAGAGGCGTTATCAGAGGAAGGCTTTTCGCTGAGTCGTATTATTTCCTCTGTTTTGTACACACTTCCAGTGTGCTTTCTTTTGGCATGTATCAAGAAGAAATGGCTGTTTGTAGTTGTGTCAAGCTTCTTAATGATGGTTTCGTTTTTCGAGACTATTATGGTGGTGCTATATAAGAATTTCTTGATAGCGGGTAATATCATTTCGGCACTGAACACCACAGCTGATGAAGGCTCAGGCTTCGTGATGAGTTCGCTCCATGCGTTGCCATGGACATTGCCTTTGTTTTTGGTTTTCGGATTGCTGGTTTGGAAATATAAGAAGCCACAAAAGCTTGCTCCCAATTTGCTATGCGCAGCTTCGTTTATTGTTCTGTCAATCGTATTTCTAACTTTTCAGTTACGTGTCAAGTGGGGGGGCAATATCACGACAAGATTTTATGTTGAGCAGAATGTGTTGAGTCGTCCTCCTTATAATTTCTGGTTTCAGACCTATAATGCCATAGAGCAGCAATTTCAAAAAGGATATATAAAAGAAGCTGAAAAGATGAAGTTTGGTGCGAAACGACCAAAGATAAATGAAAAAGAATCTTATGTTCTTGCAATAGGCGAGTCATTGCGATATGATAATTTGTCCTTAGCAGGGTATGGACGCAAGACAACCCCTCTGTTGGAAACATTAGACAATCTCACGCTTTTTAGCGATTATTATTCAGCTGCTAATCTTACGATGTATTCTGTCCCCCAAATAGTGACAAGAGCCACGGCTGATAATTTTGTATTGAACTATCAGGAAAAGAGTATTATACAACCTTTTAAGGAGTGCGGCTTCAAAACGTTTGCTATCAGTGCAGATAATCTCATTTGTAATCAGGCTTATAGATATTTAGTAAAAGGATGTGACGGGATATTCAACTATAATGCGGGGGAAGATGCAAGAATTGCAGATATCGTAGACTCCTTATCTAATATTTATCCGAAAACGTTCTTTATCGTACAATTCTTTGGCAATCATAGTCCTTATAGGAATTTTAAAAAGGAACAGAATATCTACAGACCTAATCCTGTTTTTGATAATTCTTCTTGGACTGATCATCAAGCGGTAGTAAATGCATACGATAATACGGTATTGTTTACTGACTATAATGTGTATCATATTATCAAGGCGATAGATAAACCGGGTTATCAATCTGCGTTCTTGATGGTTTCTGATCATGGCGCGGATTATGATACAGGTGTGAGTGACCATGGAGGTAATTGTAATCCACGAAAGGCAGAATATCATGTACCGCTTATCGTGTGGAACAGTAAGGTGTGGGGAGATAAATATCCTCAGAAAAAGGCTAACCTGCTTTCAAATAAAAACAAGCCTGTAAATTCTGATAATATTTTTTATTCTGTCTGTGACATGGCAGATATAACGATTGATAAGAAATACTCTAAGCCAGAATGGTCTGTATTTGCCAGGAATCTAAAACCTCATGAGCGCAAACTTCTTGTGCCTGATGGCAAGAATTATATAATCGTAAAATGATATAATGAAAATTGTAAAAGCCATTCCACCTTATATATATAAAGGTGCGAGTAATTTTAAATATTATCCATGTGAAGCATGGGAAAAAATAGGGGGTAAGGTTTCAAGGAACTTTTATCCTCCTCAGTTTCTCCATAGCCTGATATATAGAATAACTTTGCCTTCTGTCTTTAAAAATAAGAAGGAGGCAAGGTTGAGGTTTGTTTCTGGATATAGTATCCAGTTTGATACATTCCCTGATTATGCATTCTATGAGGTGATTCCTCTTATCTGGGATTGTTGGCCTAAGCAGGTGGAGAGTGTAGCTGCATTTTTCCGTAAGTATCAGGTAAAAACGGCTATTTTTACTTCTTCTCAAACTGCTGATGTGTTTAGGAATTTATTTCCCCAAATGAATATTAAATTGCTATTTCTGCTTTAAAAGAAAGTTGATATACTTTATGGCGATGGCCAATGGTATGCAAAGATGACACTGGCTGGGGTAGCTAAAGACATGCTGTTCTTTATATATCCTAAGGTGCTAATAGTAAATAGTAAAGAGTATTGTTTTTGTCCGTTCGTCGGACTATAAAAAAAATAGAAATGAAGAAAATAAAGGCAGTGGCTCCATACGCATTCGGCGGTAAACCGGGGTTTAAGCATCAGCCGTACGAGGCTTGGGTGAACATCGGCGGACGCACAGCAAAGCCACATTACCCGCCAAAGGTGTTGCACTCGTTGGCATACAATGTTGATTTCCCTTCTTTATGCAAATGCAGAAAGGAGGCACGACTCCGCTTTGTGGAACCTGTAGCGTTGTCGTTCGATGTGTTCCCCGACTATATGTTCTACGAGATAATACCGCTCATTTGGGACTGTTGGCCACATTATTTCGGCAAGGTAGCAAAATGGTTGAAAAGACAAGATGTGAGAACCGCCATATTCACCTCGTCGCAAACAGCAGATCTCATGCGTAAGGAGTTCCCGAACATGAACATACTCTCCATTCCAGAGGGTATAAACGTTGCTACATACCATGCTGGTAAGAATCTTGCGGAAAGAAAGATAGACTTGCTCGAATATGGCAGCATCAAGCGAAACTTCTTTAAACATTATGTGTCTGGCGTTAACCATATAAACAGGGACAATGCAAACGGCTGTATGCGCACATTCAGCCAACTGCTCGACACTATGGCAGATGCAAAAATAACCATATCGCTTCCGCGATGCGATACGGCGCCCGAAGAAACCGGCGGCATAGAGACGCTGACCCAACGCTTTTGGGAAGGAATGCTGTCGCGTACGGTCTTATTAGGGCGAGCGCCAAAAGAGCTTATCGACTTGGTTGGATACAACCCCGTTGTCACCATTGATAAGAAACACGCCGACGAACAAGTGAGGGATATAGTGGAGCACATCTCAGAGTATCAGAACTTGGTGAACAAGAACCGAGAAACGGCTTTGAGAATGGCTCCTTGGGAAATCAGAATGAAACAAATAATGGAATGGCTGGAAGGCCTGGGGTATGAAAAGTAAACATATAATTATATGAACAAAGCGAAAACAGATAGCATAAAATTTATTTGTTGTATAGGAATATTTATACATCATTTTTATCTCCATTCACCGTATGTTGGATTCTTAGGACCAACCGCGTGTGTAATATTCTTCTTTCTGAGTGCATACGGAATTAGTGTGTCCTTAGAAAAGAAACCGATGGCATTACTTCCTTTTATAAAGAAAAGGCTATTTAAGATTTATCTTCCTTTGTTGATGATAAATACATTATTTATTTTAGGAACAGGACTGCTGTGCAAAGGTTACTTTAGTATCCCAATTTTCAATGTTTTTGGAGATAATATAGATTTTGTGCAAAATGTTTCTACATTGGATCTATTTCTTTACATTGTAGGTATCTATAAAATTGATGGGGTAACCTGGTTCTTGAACGTATTATTTACCATGTACTTATTTTTATGGTTTATTCATAAAATGGCGAACAAGACACAAAGGATAATTGTAACATCTATTGCTTATAGCATTTTTGTAATTGGTTGCATAAACATTACCCCCCCGTTATGTTTGGACTCATTTTTGATCCTTTGGGAATCGTAATAGGTGTTCTTTTTGCAGAGAAAAAGCAACTGATTGAATATATACAATCAAGAATTACCACAAAGTTAATTATCCTAATAGGGATCATAGTTTTTACACTTGGTTTTTTGATGGGAACAATGCAGAATATAGAAGGACGTTATACAAAGCTAATATTATTAATTGTTGATGTTTTGTCGATAATTTTTACTGCAGCTTTAGCTACGGGCAAACCAACAAAAAAGTTTAGTAGCATTAGTACGTTTTTGGGTGGAATATCATTTTTTGTATATCTAACCCATGAAAAGATTGCCAACATAGTATTTTACTTTCGAGGCAGTAGTTCATTGGTTCTGACATCAATCGGAATCTGTATAATTTCTGTTGTTCTCTATTTGTTTTATCAAAAGATAATAAAAAAGATATATGGTTAAAATTATAGCAGTCGTAGTCACTTACAACCGACTGAATTTGTTGCAGCGAGTTGTAGGAGCTTTGAAAGGTCAGAGTAGAAAACTCGACAAGATATACATTATTAATAATGGTTCGACGGATGGCACGAAGGAGTGGCTTGACGTTCAAACCGGCTTGAACGTAATCCATCAGGAGAACGTTGGTGGGTCTAGTGGCTTCTACAGAGGTATCCAAGAAGCCTCGAAGGAAGAGTGCGACTGGATATGGTGTATGGATGACGATGTGTTTCCGCGAGAGAACTGTCTGGAAACTTTGCTCAATGTAGCAGAACGACATGAGAAGTTGGGAATAGTTTGTCCGCACCGCTTGATGAGCGGCAAGACGTTTGTAGGCGAGGCAAAAACGCTCAATCTGACAAACCCGTTAAGTGATATGCACAACGACATGCTTACGGCTCAGGAGGTGGAAAACAACGAGACGGTGAGCATTGTAGGAATGGCTTTCGAAGGTCCGCTCATACGCAAGGAAGTGGTAGAAAAGATTGGACTTCCGAACAAGGATCTGTTCATCCTTTACGATGATACCGATTATAGCTATCGCGCTGTACTGGCGGGCTATAAGGTTGTGGTGGCAAGAGACGCCTTGATGGATAAGCACGACTTCCAGTCGAACTCCAGCTACAGAGAAGACAAGATGAAAAATAAATGGAAACTGGCTTATCATATCCGCAATACTGCCTACTTCGGTCATAGATATGGCAAGAACATTTGGGTGAGACATTTTGCAGCAATGCCATTCCTGCTTCACATGTATGCTGCCATTACGTTCAACTTCGTAAAAGGTCACAAGTATTCGCTTTCTGACTATGGATTGTTCTGGAAGATGATGAGAAGAGGAGTCAGAGAAGAGTTAGGTAAAATGTAATTGTAGAATCTTTAAATCGTTTTTTCAATGAAATATGATTTTCTGATAGTTGGCTCTGGATTGTTTGGAGCAACTTTTGCTTATTTCGCCAAGAAAGCAGGTAAGAAATGCTTGGTGATTGACAAGCGCCCGCAGTTAGGCGGTAACGTATATTGCGAAGAGGTTGAGGGTATCAATGTGCATAAATATGGCGCACATATCTTTCATACCTCTAATAAGGAGGTGTGGAATTTTGTGAACTCCATCGTTGAGTTCAATCGCTATACCAATTGCCCTGTTGCTAACTATAAAGGCAAATTGTACAACCTGCCTTTCAACATGAACACCTTCTGTCAGATGTGGGGTGTGACAACACCGGAAGAGGCAAAGGCAAAGATAGACGAACAGAAGTCGGAAGCTGTGGCTGCATTGAATGGACGCGAACCGCAGAATCTGGAAGAACAGGCTCTGTGTCTGGTAGGTAGGGATATATTCTATACGCTTATCAAGGAATATACA